>ENA-OSEO01001699-OSEO01001699.1-sediment-metagenome-genome-assembly--contig:-NODE-1699-length-37384-cov-16.202616_pt1 | contig 37384 bp, 43 predicted proteins | sample MGYA00237883_ERZ534232 | MGnify/ENA metagenome assembly ERZ534232 | reverse complement strand
TGCAGTATTGAGTCATCTGAACGAACAATGGGGTAAGCATCCCTTAAAAGAATTTACACAAAATGATTGACACTACCTGCTTTGTCGAACAATTGAAAAAATAAGAAAAAACTAGTAATATTAAACTTCAATCGATTAACATATTTAACAGAAGCCATGTCAGGATAATTATTATGAAAGAACTTGAAAAATTAAGAAAAGAAATCGATGTAATTGATACCGAAATCCTCAAGCTCTTAAACAGGCGCGCTCATATTGTCATTGATATAGCCCATATCAAACGCCATGAAAGTGCGCAATTCTATTCACCTGAGCGTGAGAGGGAGATACTTGAACGTATCACAGCTCTCAATGATGGCCCTTTTCCGAACGATACGCTTAAAGTTATATTCAGGGAAATCCTTTCGGCTTCACTCTCTCTGGAAGAACCTTTAAAAGTTGCCTGTTTCGGACCACTCGGGACATATACACATCTTGCAGCATTAAGACATTTTGGTTCATCTGCTTTATTTATCCCGCTCGAAAGTATAAAAGGTGTTTTCGATGCCGTTGAGGTAGGAGAGACAGTATTCGGCGTTGTCCCTATCGAAAACTCAAACGAGGGAGTGATTACCCATACGCTCGATCTGTTCATTGATTATGAACTGAAAGTCTCAGCAGAGGTTCTGCTTGAAATAACTCATAACCTTATTTCAAAAAGTGGCGATCGAACAAGAATAAAAAAGGTATATTCCAATCCACATGCAGCTGCTCAATGCAGGCAATGGCTTACAACGAATCTTTCAGGTATACCGATACTCGAAGCTACGAGCACAGCAAAGGCTGCTGAGCTTGCGTCCCAGGATGAGGAAACAGCAGCTATTGCGAGTGAATTGGCTGCAAAGATCTATGACATGAAATTTATTGAGAAAAACATCGGGGACAGCAAGTACAATGTCACACGGTTCCTTGTTATCTCTAAAGAAACTGCCCGGAAGAGCGGAAAAGACAAGACCTCCATCATGTTTTCTATAAAAGACAAACCGGGGGCTCTCTATAATATTCTCTATCCCTTCAAAAAAGCTAAGATTAACCTCACGAAGATAGAATCGAGACCATCAAGGAGAAAGGCATGGGAGTATATATTTTTTGTGGATATGGAAGGACATATTGATGACAAAAAACTGAAAAAAGCTTTGAACGCCTTAAAAGAGAACTGTCTTTACCTCAAGATTCTCGGATCTTACCCGCATGGTGGCATGTGATGATCAGACCCCCACAGTATATCTCAGACATGAAACCCTATATTCCCGGCAAACCCATTGAAGAGTTAGAACGTGAACTAGGGATTAAAGATCCCATAAAACTTGCATCCAATGAGAATCCTATCGGACCATCCCCTTTAGCTATGAAAGCACTTCTTAATACTATAACAAGTTCAAAAACTGCAACGAGTTTCAACAGATACCCTGATGGGGGTGGTTACTATGTAAAAAGGGCTTTATCTGAACGACTTTCCGTTAGCGAAGACGAGATAATCCTCGGAAACGGCTCGAATGAACTCATCGACATTGCTGTCCGGACATTTCTCCGGCAAGGTGATGAAGCCGTTATGGCTCACCCGTCTTTTATTGTCTTTTCTCTTTCAGTGCAGGCGATGGGCGGTAATCCGGTTCAGGTTCCTTTAAAAGACTATACGCATGATCTCGATGCAATGGCTGAAGCTATTACTAAGCAAACACGGATACTCTTTGTTGCAAATCCTAATAATCCAACGGGAACGATAAACATGAGAGATGCATGTGACCGCCTCATGAAGAGAATCCCTGACGGGATACTCGTTATCTTTGATGAAGCATACTACGAATATGTTACGCAACCGGAGTATGCTGATAGCTTCACCTATTTCAGAGATGGAAAAAACATCCTCATACTCAGGACTTTTTCAAAGATATATGGCCTCGCAGGTCTTCGCATTGGCTATGGAATTGCCCGGCGTGAAATCATTTCTGAGATGAATAAAATAAGACCACCTTTTAATACAAGCTCGGTTGCGCAAAGTGCAGCGTTATGGGCTCTCAAAGACGATGACCACGTCACCTATGCTCGTTCGATCAATGAGCAGGGTAAAAAATACCTTTACAGAGAACTCGATGCCCTTGGCCTTACCTATGTCCCTACTGAGGCAAACTTTATCTACATTGTTTTGCGGCAGGATTCACATGCATTATATAATAATCTTTTAAGACAAGGTGTCATTGTTAGGCCGGTCGGGGAACGGGAGATCAGGGTGACGATCGGGTTGCCCGAAGAAAATAAACGTTTTATTGAAGCAATAAAAAAAGCTGTACTGATAAACCGTTAGTCAATAGTCATTGAATCAGCGATAGCCATTGACTACTGCTATCTGATATCACGTGAGGAGGAACACATGGATATCATTGTTTTAAAACCAAAAATAAAGAAAGAAGAAATAAATCGTATTGTAAAAAAGCTTAAAAGTTGGGGATTGAGGGCAAATCTCTCAAAAGGTACCGAGAGAACAATTATCGGGGTTATCGGTGATACCTCAAAGATAACAGAGGATGAAGAAAATTCAATACGGTCAATAGCGGGTGTTGAAGATGTAATGAGGATACTGAAGCCCTACAAGCTCGCGAGTAGGGACTTCAAGTCAAAAGATACAACCGTCAATGTCAGGGGAAACATAATTGGCGGCAAGAAACTCCACGTGTTTGCCGGACCGTGTGCAGTCGAAAATAAGACTCTCCTGATAAATATTGGGAGGAAAGTTAAGGAGGCTGGTGCCACATTCGTAAGAGGAGGCGCGTATAAGCCCCGCACGTCACCGTATACTTTCCAGGGGCTGGGAGAAGAAGGCCTCAGGTATCTTGCAGATGTAAGGAAGGAGACGGGACTCCCGGTTGTAACAGAACTTATGGACCCGAGAGATATAGACGTTGTCTTGAAGTATGCAGATATCATTCAGATTGGTGCGAGGAATATGCAGAACTTTCGTTTGCTTCTCGATGTCGGACAATGTAAAAAACCGGTTTTGCTCAAAAGAGGGTTATCAGCAACAATCAAAGAGTGGCTCATGGCAGCCGAATATATAATGTCCAAGGGGAATCAACAAGTCATCCTGTGCGAGCGGGGGATAAGGACGTTCGAGACCGCAACAAGAAATACGCTTGATCTCAGCTCGGTGCCTGTTCTAAAGAGCCTCACCCATCTCCCTGTTGTTGTTGACCCAAGTCACGGTGTTGGTAAGATGGCTCTTGTTGCACCGATGGCAAAGGCAGCTGTAGCGGTAGGGGCTGACGGGCTGATCATCGAGGTCCATATGAACCCGGAAGAGGCGTTGTCTGACGGTGAGCAATCTCTGAGACCTGATGATTTTGAGAAGCTCATGAAAGAATTAAAACCAATAGCTACTGCTGTTGGAAGAGAGATATGATTCAATTATAATGGTATGGGGAAACCTTTTTTTAAAAGAATAACCATTCTTGGAGTCGGTCTGCTTGGCGCGTCTTTCGCACTTGCACTGAAGAAAAACGGGTTCTGCAGCGAAGTCATAGGCTGCGGAAGGACAGAAGAGAACCTCCGGAAGGCCAGAGAAAAGGGAATTATTGATGCTTTTGAACGTGACCCTTCAAAAGCTTGCACAGGGTCAGATTTTGTATTATTTGCTACCCCGGTAGGAAGTTTTATTGATATTGCAACCAGGATAAAGAGTTCCCTGCTCCATGATGTTATCGTCACTGATGTAGGCAGCGTTAAAGGACATCTTGTTCGTACAATGGAATCATTGATGCCTGAGGGAACTTTTTTCGTCGGAGGACACCCAATAGCCGGGAGTGCCCGTTCGGGAATCGATACTGCGGATGCAGAGCTTTTCAAAGGTGCCCGGTGCATTATCACACCGACAGAAAATACTGACAGACAAGCCCTTGAAACAGTGACCGCTGTTTGGGAAACCATCGGGTCTCATGTTATACTGATCAATCCTGAAGAACATGACAAAATATACGCTTCGGTAAGTCACCTGCCTCATCTTATCGCATATGTCATCATGAATACAGTGGCAGATATAGACAGCTCTTTTCTTAATTTCTCAGGACAAGGCTTTGTTGATACGACGAGGATTGCTTCGAGTTCTCCTGAACTGTGGCGTGATATATGTCTCCTTAATAAGGATAATCTTCTTGAATCTGTGGAGATATTCAAGAAAAATCTCGATAGGGTCAGCCAGTATCTCAGGGCTTATGATTCCGAATCCCTCGAAAAAGATTTTCAAAAGGCCCGGGCACTGAGGGAAGGTATTGGACATAATTGAACTGAGCAAGGCAAAGAGCTTCCGAGGAACATCTTCTCCCTCCCCGGACAAATCAATATCCCACAGGGCTATCATCTTTTCCTCTCTCGCGAAAGGGAAAAGTATTATAAGAAACTTCCTCAGAGCTGATGACCCGATGAGTTCACTAAATGCATTGAAGGCTTTAGGTGTGGACATCGATGATTCTGGTGAAGACATTACCGTCAACGGCAAAGGCATTCACGGACTCAAAGAGCCAAACAATGTGATTAACTGTGGAAACTCAGGAACAACAATGAGGCTGCTTGCAGGGGTCCTCTCAGGTAATCCTTTTTTCTCAGTGCTTACCGGCGATAAATCTCTGAGAACAAGACCCATGGGCAGGATTATCATGCCATTGCAGGAGATGGGCGCTGAGATATGGGCACGGGATAAGAACAAATATCCTCCTCTTGCGATAAAAGGGGGGTCGTTGAGAGCCATAACGTATACCTTGCCAGTTGCGAGCGCACAGGTTAAGTCAGCTCTCCTTCTTGCCGGTCTTTATGCAGCAGGGGCAACAGAAATAATAGAACCGTCAAAATCAAGAGACCACACCGAGCGGATGCTACCATCTTTTGGATCAGACATTACTGTTGACGGACTTCGTGTCATGATAAAGAGCGGAACAGAATTAAGGGGAACAGACATAGAGGTTCCCGGAGACTTTTCATCCGCAGCATTCTTCTTAACAGGTGCTCTATTGATAAACAATGCTGATATAACGATAAAAGGAGTTGGTATTAATCCTACAAGAACAGGTCTCATCAGTGCCCTGCAAGACATGGGAGCAACGTTTGACATTACCAATAAGAGAACCGTCTCCGGTGAACCTGTTGCAGATGTCCATTGTCAAGGTGGCAAGACACTGAGGGCAATACATGTTACGAGAGAACAAATCCCGGCTCTTATTGATGAGTTCCCTGTTCTCTGTATCGCAGCTACACAGGCAGAGGGGACGACGACCATCAGGGGAGCTGAGGAATTGCGGGTGAAAGAGTCTGACAGAATAAAGAGCATTGCTACAGAACTAAAAAAATTGGGAGCAGAAATCGAGGAGTCCGAGGACGGGCTTTCAATCAGGGGGAAAACTTTATTAAAGGGGACAAGCGTCGAAAGCCACGGTGACCACAGGATTGCGATGGCTCTATCTATAGCAGGCCTTATTGCTGAGGGGATTACGACAGTTCATGGTATTTCTTCTGTGAATGTATCATTTCCCGGGTTCTATGATCTCCTGAAGAGCCTGACATCATGAAACAGGTTATCGCCATAGATGGGCCGTCAGGTGCGGGAAAGACAACGATAGCAAAGCTCATTTCAAGACAACTCGGAATTACCTATCTGGATACGGGTTCACTTTACAGAACAGCCGCTCTGCTCCTGATACGTCATGGCATCCGTCCAGACGACAGTGATGATACAATCGGCAACATACTTAACAAGAACCATATCAGCTTTACTGACGGCAGGGCATATCTCAATGGGAAAGACGTTTCTGAAGAAATTAGGTCTACTGAAATCGACCACTACGCTTCAGTCTTTTCTGCAAGAACTGTTGTAAGGGATTTCCTGTTAGCTACGCAGAGAAATACTGCTTTGAAATCAGAACTCGTTGTAGAGGGAAGAGACACAACAACCGTTGTCTTCCCCGATGCGAAAAAAAAGATTTATCTAGATGCCTCTTTAGAGGAAAGGGCTGCAAGACGGGTTCTTCAGTTCCGGGAAAAAGGCATCCATGTAACCATTGAAGAGTCTAAAAAAAACATAACAGACAGAGATTCGAGGGATGCGAACCGTGAGATAGCCCCCTTAAAAGTCGCACCTGATGCTCTGTTGGTAGATTCTTCGAATCTGTCTATAGGGCAGGTTTTGGAAAAAATTATTGATTTTATACGAACTGACCATTGAGTCTTGCTTATCGCATTTTAAAGATATTCCTCTATACGTTTTTTAAAGTCTTTTATAGACTGGAGGTTTTTGGTTTAGAAAATATTCCGGAAGAAGGCGGTTTTATCATGGCATCAAACCACGCAAGTTATCTCGACCCCCCTGTCCTCGGTGCAGTCTCTACAAGACGCGTAAGATTTATGGCAAGAGAAGGACTTTTTAAAATACCCCTCTTTAGAATATTTATCAAAGTGTTTTCTTTCCCTGTAAGACGCGATAAGCCTCATCCGTCCGCGATTAAAGAAGCCGTTCAGAGATTACAGCAAGGACAGCTTATCGTTATGTTTCCGGAAGGAAGCCGAAGTGCCGATGGAAGCCTCCTCGAAGCAAAAAGGGGGCTAAGCGTCATAGCTGCTCTGAGCAAAAAACCTGTTGTGCCCACATTTATCAAAGGAACCGAGAAGGCCCTGCCCGTAGGGAAGAAGCTTTTACGGCCTGCAAAGATAACCGTGATATTCGGCACACCTTTAGCAATGAACAAAAATGAAACCGGAAAACAATTCCGAGAGAGGGTAAGCAGAGATTTCATAAAAGAAATTGAAAACTTAAAAGGCAAGCTTGAGGCTTACGGAGAAAAGCAACTTGAACCCAAGCCCTAGTGTGCTGTCTCATAAATAACTTTACTCGAATTATCATTCCTGCGGAAGCAGGAATCCAGAACCAGAGCCACTGGATTCCCGTTTACACGGGAATGACGAAAGAATATTATGCATAGATTTGTTTGGGACACTACACTAGTCCCCATATAATATTTTATGAAAATTGTCACTGTTAAGAGTGCAGGGTTTTGTTTTGGCGTCAAGAGGGCTATAGACATTGCTTTTAAGATTGCAAAGGAAAAACGCCAGGGCGTCTATACACTCGGGCCAATCATCCATAATCCCCAGGTAGTAGAAAAGCTTAAGGAGCAGGGTATTATTCCTCTTGAGGACTTTAGATCGAGAAAGGATATACAGGCACTCATTATCAGGACTCACGGTATCCCGTTATCCCTCTCTAAAGAAATCTCTTCTCTGGGGTTTGAAATAATAGACGCAACGTGTCCATTTGTAAAAAAAGCCCAGTATTATGCTAAACTTCTTAGTGAAGAGGGTTACCAGGTCGTTATTCTTGGCGAAAAAAACCACCCTGAGGTAAAAGGCATCATGAGCTATGCTCGCGATGTTATAATCGTCGACTGTAAAACTCCTCTTCCAAAATTAAAAAGTAAGGTAGGTATTGTTGTACAGACGACGCAATCTCTTGAGGCCTTAAAAACTCTTTTATCAGGTGCAATAATACATGCAAAGGAGATAAAGGTTTATAATACAATATGTAATTCTACTGCCCACAGGCTGAAAGAAACAGAAAAGTTAGCCCGTAAGGTTGATATCATGATAGTGGTCGGGGGTAAAAACAGTGCTAATACAACACAGCTGACAAGGTTCTGTAGGGCTTTTGTCCCTACATACCACATAGAGACATCCTCTGAGATTAAAGAGGAATGGGTTAAAGGGATAAAAAGACTTGGCATAACAGCCGGCGCATCAACGCCGGAATGGATAATAAAAGAAGTACGCAAGAACTTGAGCGATATAGGAGGATAACTTTTTAGTGGAACTGAAAAATGATGAAATGGAAAAACTGTATGCCGAGACCTTTCACAGCATTAAAGAAGGCATGATCTTACAAGGAAGGGTCCTGGCAATAAAGCAGGAAGGCATCATCGTTGATATCGGCTATAAGTCAGAGGGCTTCATCCCGATTGAAGAATTTCCGAAAGAAGAGATTTCTCTGCTGAAACCAGGCTGTAATATTGATGTCTATGTAGAGAATATCAAAGATTCTGACGGGACGATAGCCCTTTCAAAGGAACGCGCTTCAAAGATCAAGGTATGGGAATCCCTAGAGAATGCCTTGCAAAACGGGAGCCCTGTCGAAGGGAAAATTACCGCAAAAATCAAAGGGGGGTTCTCTGTCAATATATCAGGGGTAAGCGCTTTCCTGCCAGGTTCCCAGGTGGGTATAAAAACGCTCAAAGAAGTCGACACGCTTATCGGAAAGAAGATGCTTTTCAAGATTTTAAAGCTTAACAGCAAAGTCTCTAACGTCATTATATCAAGAAGAGTTATTCTCGAAGAAGAACAACAGAAAAAGAAGTCCGAAACAGTTGAAAAATTAAAAGAAGGCCAGTTGATACGTGGCACAGTTAAAAATATAACTGATTATGGTGTATTCGTTGACCTTGGTGGCATAGACGGACTATTACACATATCTGATATTTCATGGGGAAGGATCAATCATCCTTCTGAATTCTTCGCACTCGGAGACGAAATTGATGTCATCGTTCTTAAGTATGATGATGCAAGAGAGAAAGTTACATTAGGTTATAAACAGAAGAAGCCTGATCCATGGTCATCTGTTGATGAAAAATATCCGGTTGGGAAAAAAGCAAGAGGAAAGGTCGTCAGTATAACCGATTATGGTGCATTTATTGAACTCGAGGAAGGACTCGAGGGACTTGTTCACATATCAGAAATCGAATGGCTGCCAAGGCTGAAACATCCCTCAAAATACCTTTCTATTAGCGAAACAGTCGATGCCCTTGTATTAAAAGTAGATAAAGATGAAAGACGACTTTCCCTCAGCATTAAACAGCTGAAACCAAGCCCATGGGAATTGATTGCACAGAATTATACAGTCGGACAAAAAATTACAGGCAAAGTAAAGACAATTGCCGAATTCGGTGTATTTATTGGTCTCCCTGAGGGTGTCGATGCCCTCATACACATATCGGATCTCTCATGGACAAAACATATTAAACATCCCTCGGAAATTCTGAGGAAGGGACAGAAAATCGAAGCGGTCGTTCTCGGAATAGAACCGGGATCAGAAAGAATGTCACTCGGCTTGAAACAGCTCGAACCAGATCCCTGGTTAAATATCATCCCAGGCAAATTCAAACTTGGGTCTGAGACCAGGGGAAAGGTTCTCAGGATTACTGACTTCGGTGCTTTTGTCGAGCTCGAGGGCGAGGTTGAGGGCCTCATTTATTCTTCTGAGGTTGTCAAACAACCTTCTGAAAAGATTGAGGACGTCTTGAAGGAAGGCGATAAAGTTAACGTTCGAATAATCAAGGTAGACTCTGAAGAGAGAAAATTAGGACTCAGCATGAAAAATCTCAAGAGGACGGAATAATGAAAAAAATCCTTATCATTTTCCTGAGCCTCCTTGTACTGCTCATTGTTTTCAGCCTTTTGTTCGTTTTCTTGCGAAAGAACCTTCCTTTTGTGGAGAGCAATCGGGTAGCCCTTGTACGTATAGAGGGCATGATTTTGGATTCAAGAGACACGGTTGCAGAGTTAAGGAAATACACAAAGGATCCCTTTATTAAAGCTATGGTAGTCCGGATCGACAGCCCAGGAGGTGCTGTTGTCCCTGCTCAAGAAATCTACAAAGAAATAAAAAAAGCAGTTCAAAAGAAAAACGTTATTGTATCTATGGGTTCTGTTGCTGCATCGGGTGGCTACTACATAGCGTCTCCTGCAACAAAAATTATTGCCAATCCAGGAACACTTACCGGCTCAATTGGTGTCATTATGGAGATTCCAAATATCGAGGGCCTCATGGATAAGCTTGGGATAAAGACAGAAATCGTGAAGAGCGGGAGACATAAGGATATGGCCACCGTGTTTAAGGGCATTGGAAAAGAGGAGCGGGTAATACTTCAGGAAGTTCTCGATAATGTCCACGAACAATTTATTACAGCTGTTGCAGAAGGAAGAACAATGCTCTACGATGATGTGAAAAAGCTTGCAGACGGCCGTATCTTTACCGGGGAGCAGGCCCTTGAAGTGGGGCTTATTGATGAGCTTGGCAGTCTTGAAGACGCGGTGCGTATTGCTGCTGAAATGTCAGGTATTAAAGGGGAACCTGTTGTTGTCAGCAAGAAAGATCGTTTTTCTTTCATGAACTTGCTGAGAGGGCCAAAAGAATTGATAGGGGATGTTCCGTCTGTAAAATTAAAATATGTATTCGTGCCTTGAAACTATCTTAAGGAGGTTCTATGACAAAATCAGTCCTCATAGAAAAAGTATCAGAAAAAGTAGGAAGTCTTACGAGAAAACAGACCGAGATCGTTGTTGAAACCGTTTTTGACAGTATTAAGGAAGCGATGGTGAAAGGAGAGAAGATCGAAATACGAGGTTTTGGCAACTTCAAACTCAAGCAGAGAAGACCGCGAAAGGCAAGGAACCCCAAGACAGGTGAGAAGGTAGACGTACCTGAAAAGAGAGTCCTCCACTTCAAGGCAGGGAAGGCCCTCAGGGAAGCAATGAATTCGAAAACCTTATAGGTCGCAGTACGAGCTGAAAGATCATGTGCTTTCGTCATTGATCTCAAGAGTGCCATGTTATAGAATTAACACTATTGTCACATCACTTTTTTTGAAAAACTTCCCATAGAACATCATAGAGCATAATGAAGGGTAAGGTTTATTTAGTTGGTGCGGGTCCTGGTGATATCGGGCTCCTCACTGTAAAAGGCATGCGCTGTCTTCAAAAGGCAGAAGTAGTAATCTACGACTTTCATCTTAATGCACAGGTTCTCAACTACATCAATCAGAAAGCTGAATTTATATACGCTGGGAAACGTGGTGGTCATCACTCCATGACTCAGGATGAAATCAATACCATTCTCGTAAAGAAGGCAAAGGAAGGAAAAATGGTATGCAGGTTAAAAGGTGGGGACCCCTTTGTATTTGGGCGCGGTGGGGAAGAAGCAGAAATACTATCATCAGAGGGGATAGAATTCGAAGTTGTTCCCGGAGTAAGCTCTTGTATTGCTGCCCCTGCCTATGCGGGTATCCCCCTGACACACCGGCTTTTTTCATCATCTTTTGCTGTAATCCCGGGTTATGAGGACGTCACGAAAGAAAAAAGTGCTATTAAATGGTCAAAACTTGCCACCGGCGTCGGAACGCTTGTATTCCTTATGGCTGTAAAGAATGTGGGTGTTATTGCACGCAAACTCATTGAAAATGGCCTTTCTCCTGACACACCTGTTGCGATAGTCAGATGGGGAACACGCCCTGATCAAAGAACAATTGTTGGCACGCTGCAAAACATTGCTGGAATTCTTAAGGAAAATGATATTAAACCACCTGCGGTTATGGTCGTTGGAGAAGTTGTAAGACTCAGGGAATCTCTTCAGTGGTATGAGAAAAAACCCCTTTTTGGCCATAGAATTCTCGTGACACGGGAAAACATCGAGGGGTTTGAACCCTTAGAAGAACTCGGTGCCGAGATTCTTACCTTTCCAACCATAGAGATTGTGCCGCCTAAGAATTATGATGAGCTTGATAACGCACTCGATATGATAGAAACATATCATTGGATTATATTTACAAGCAGAAATGGCGTGAAGTACTTTTTTAAAAGATTCTTTGAGAAAGATAGAGACATCAGAGACTTGAAGGGCATTAAGATCTGCGCTATCGGCAGCAGAACAGCAAAAGAGATTAAACAATACGGACTTAAGGTTGATTTGATCCCCGGACAATTTCGTGCAGAAAGCCTGATCGATGCAATTATCAAAATGCAAACCGAAAAAGAAAAATTCAAAATTCAAAATTCAAAATTCAAAATTCTTAAGGGTATTCGCTTTCTCCTGCCAAGGGCAGAAGTGGCACGCGAGATTTTCCCTGAAACGGTGCGGGAACTCGGAGGGGAAATCGATGTTCCTGTAGTTTACAGGACAATCAAGCCTGAATCATATGGAAAGAGATTAAAGAGATTTTTAAAAGAAGGTAAAATTACCATGGCAACCTTTACGAGTGCGGCAACCTTTAACAACTTCAGGGAGATCATTGGTGAAGATGCTGAAAAACTTCTCAAAGGGGTTGCAATCGGGGTGATAGGCCCTGTAACAGCAAAGGCTGTTGAAAAAGCCGGCCTCAGTGTTGACATCATGCCGCAGGAGTCAACAATCGAGGAAATGGTATCGGAAATCATGAGATGGGCTGTTGGTCCGCATGCCAGGAGGATTACTGAAAAGTGAGTGATACACTCGATGAGCCTTCCTGAAATAGACACCCTTATCTTCCTTTTTATCAATAAACACATCCAGAACAACATACTTGATACATTCATGACGGTTATCACGGAAAGGGCTTATCTGTTTTTTTCCCCCCCTGTTCTTTGGTTCTTTTTAAAAGACAGAAAAAAGACCATTGTAGTCCTTCTCATCGCTATGGCATCCCTTACATTGTCTGACTGGGTTGGGAATTCCCTCAAATATTATTTTGAACGTGTAAGACCATGTAACGTTTTGGAAGGGGTAAGAGTTCTTGCAGGATGCAGCAGTTCCTTTTCCATGCCATCAAATCACGCAACGAATGCCTTTGCTTTTGCAATACCCTTTTTTGTCATGTTTAAGAATAAACTGCGCTATACCTTTCTCGCAGTAGCCCTCCTTGTTGGGGTATCAAGGATTTATGTGGGTGTTCATTATCCATCTGATGTTTTAGCCGGAGCATTCCTCGGCTCGGCTTTTGCATTATTTGTACTCCGGCTCCACAAGTGGTCATATGATAATGCAAAAGAGAGACCTTACTCCACCATACTTTTTCTTTTTCTCCTGATAGTCAGTCTCTTTCGCATTTACTATATCCTCAACGGACCTCTTGATCTGAGTCCGGACGAAGCACATTACTGGGAATGGTCTCGCATGCTCGACTGGAGTTATTACTCAAAAGGACCAATGATTGCATATCTTATAAGTATAGGCACCTTTCTTTTTGGTGATAGCGTTTTCGGCATCAGAATCATGGCTGTCATGTGCTCAGCTCTGGGCAGTATCTTCCTTTATATCCTCGGGAAATATCTGTACGATGAGAACGTTGGCCTTTCTTCAGCTATGCTCTTACAGATAATCCCTCTCTATTCAACGTATGGAGTTATATTCACCATAGATTCACCCTTGATACTTTTCTGGATTCTATCACTGTATCTTTTCTCTAAGGCAGTAAACATCGGAGCAGCAAATAATCCCCCCACCCCCCCTTCTCACCTCTCATCAATGGTCTATTGGCTTCTCCTCGGACTTTCAATCGGCCTCGGTCTCCTTACCAAATATACCATGGCATTCTTCTATCCCTGTGCTCTCCTTTTTTTACTCTTCTCAAAAGGATCGAGAAAATTCCTTTTCAGAGGGGGCCCGTACATCGGATTTATTACCAGTCTTTTTGTCTTCAGTCCGGTTATTGTATGGAATGCAAACCATGATTGGGTTGCATTACACCATACTGCCGGTCAAGCACATATTGCGGAGGGATTTCATGTATCTATAAAAGATTTTTTTGAGTTTATAGGATCACAATTCGGGGTAATAACCCCGCTCCTGATCGTACTCATGGCTATTTCGATATGGAAAATGAGAAAAAGCGTTCAGGGTGCTGTTTTAATCTGGTTCGCAATCCCTGTAGTCATCTTTTTCATTTTTAAAAGTATGCAGGCCAAGGTACAGGCAAACTGGGCTTTGCCAGGGTATATAACGGGCATTGTTGCTTTCTCTGTATACTATTTGAAACGATTCTATTTTCTGAAGAAGGGGATACGAATTTTTATAATAGCTGCTCTTCTCATGTCATTGGGGGTGACTTCCGTAGCACATTATCCCTCGATGCTGAATCTCCCTGTCAAGCTGGACCCAACATCGAGGCTTCTTGGCTGGCAGGAGCTTGGAGAAGAAGTAACAAGGATTTATGACAAGATGTCCGCAACCAGGCCGGTATTCATATTTTCCGATAAGTATCAGGTCTCCAGTCAACTCGCTTTTTATGTCAGGGGACATCCTTCTACCTACTGTGTTAATCTTGGTCGCAGGATGAATCAGTATGACATATGGCCCGGATTCTATAATCTTATCCATTATGATGCGATATTTGTCAGTGTGGGAGACAATATGTTCCCTGAAAAACTCGCTCCTGCTTTTCGAAAGGTTGAGAAAAGGCTCTTTACCACTTATACTAAAAAACAGATAAAAATAAGGGATTATTCTATTTTTCTGTGTTATGATTTCATGGGATTACCGCAAGAGAAACCGGTTACATATTAATGACCATCTCTATTGTTATACCACTCTATAACGAGGAAGAGAACATTGAGCTTCTCCACGAAAAGCTCAAAAAAACGCTTGATTCTCTCAATAAAGAGTATGAAATACTCTTTATTGATGATGGAAGTACTGATAAAACGCTCTCTATCCTCGAAGAGATTCAAGCCCGGGATAAGAGTGTGCTTGTACTGAGCCTGAGGCGCAATTTTGGCCAGACCGCAGCTTTTGCAGCAGGATTTGATTTTGCGCGTGGAGATGTTATCATCACTATGGACGGTGACCTGCAAAATGACCCTGCCGACATCCCGAAACTCCTCGAGTTTATAAAAGATAACGACCTCGTAAGCGGATGGAGGAAAAAGAGGAAAGACCCGTTTCTTACAAGAAGGCTCCCGTCAAGAATAGCGAATTGGCTCATAAGCAATGTTACCGGTGTTAAACTCCATGATTATGGGTGTTCCCTGAAGGCTTACCGGAGGGATGTGATAAAAAATCTAAAACTTTACGGTGAAATGCATCGCTTTATACCGGCTGTTGCAAGCTGGTATGGCGTCAGGATCGCAGAAGTAGAAACGGTTCATTATCCCAGACTAAGAGGAAGTTCAAAATACGGGATATCCCGAACCATTAAAGTCGTTTTAGATCTCATTACCGTTAAGTTTCTTCAGAGCTTTTCTACAAAACCAATCCAGTTTTTTGGTCCTGTAGGAATCATGAGTGGCATACTCGGCTTCCTTGTGTCTGTCTATCTGACCATCGATAAGCTCTTTTTCGGACGAGATATAGGAGGGAGACCCCTTCTCTTGCTCGGTGCACTGTTAATTATTGTCGGTATCCAACTTATCGGAATGGGACTTCTCGGTGAAATGATCGTGAGGGTATATCACGAAAGTCAGAGAAAACCAATCTATGTAATAAAGAAGATCCTTGGGCCTGAAACAAAATAGATTATTACTCCTTCTTATCAAGCTTTCTATAAGCTGTTTCTTTCTCTATATTGTCCTTTCAAGGACAGGCATTGAGAAGGTCTTCTCAATACTCAAGGACATAAGCATTCCTGCCTTTATAGTGGCAATGCTCCTTTACCTCTTTGCTCAATTTATATCGGCAGTGAGATGGAGACTTTTCCTACCTCGTGCGCTTGGAATCAGGAAACTCTTCTCTCTCTATCTCATAGGTTCTTTTTTCAATACACTTCTCCCGGGTATAATCGGCGGAGACGCTGTAAAGGGTTTTTATCTCTATCAGGCAACGAGGAATAGCAGTCTCACCCTTGCGTCTATTTTTATGGATAGATATATCGGCTTGGTTGTGTTGCTTATAATATGTTCGCTTGCCTTCCCTTTTGGGTTCGGATATTTTAAGGGGTCACATATCGCATGGTTAGTTCCCGTCATTGTTTTCTCCTTTATCCTTGCAAGTCTCTTAATATTTAGTCTGCGTATCGGCAAAAGGATAAAGATGATTTCAAGTTTTTACCAGTATTTTCATACGTACCGAAATCAAAAGGATATTATTGTAAACTCCATAATGTTATCAGCACTCGTACAACTTTCCGGAATTTTCTCTATTTATGTGCTTGCGCATGGTTTTAAACAATACATTCCATTCACTGCACTTCTTGTCTTTATCCCGCTCATTGTTTTGTTTAGTACCATCCCTGTCTCTATCTCCGGTCTTGGAGTACGAGAAGGAGCTTTTGTAGTTTTGCTCGGTCTTATCAATATTAAGCCCGAGGTTGCAACAGCGATTTCTCTCTCTTGGTTTCTTGCTATTACTGCAAGCAGTCTTCTGGGGCTTATTGAATATCTGAGATATAAAAAAGAAACAGCAGTTGATATGAATCTTCGTCGTGTAACCCTCGAAGATAGTATTAATAAGAACAAATAAGGAGGTTGCGATGTTTGTTTATCTCGTACAACATGCAGAGGCAAAGAGCGAACAGGAAGACCCTGCAAGATCACTTTCTGAAAAAGGGATCCATGATATCAAGAAAGTTGCTTCCTATGTATCACAAAATAATCTTAAAATTCACATGATATTTCATAGCCCTAAGGTGCGTGCAAAGCAGACAGCAGAGGTCTTATCCGGGCATCTGAAACCGGCAAAGGGAATCTCAGAGGTTGACGGGCTTGGCCCCCTCGACGAACCGGATATCTGGGCTAAACGGCTTATAGATGTACCAGAGGATATTATGCTCGTCGGGCACCTGCCCCACCTCTATAGACTTGCGTCCTTACTCCTCTGTGGTGACAAGGATAAACATGTCATTTCATTTAAAATGGCAGGCATCGTCTGTTTAAGAAGAGATGATACGGAATCATATGCGCTTCAATGGATGTTAACTCCCGAGATTATCCACGGATAGAAAGGAATGAGGGTACTCATATGACACTCAAATTTCTTGGAGGAGCCCGGACGGTAACAGGCTCATGTTTTTATATCGAGTGCAACGGGCTCAATATGCTTGTCGAAACCGGTCTTTATCAGGGTAAAGGCGCCGATGAAATAAACAGGGCACCGTTTGACTTTGTTCCCGGTGAAATTCATTATATTTTCATCACCCATGCACATCTTGACCATTCAGGGATTCTCCCAAGAATCGTCAAGGAAGGGTTTAGAGGGAAGATTATCACGACACCTGCAACAAGGGACCTTCTGGAGTTAATGCTGTATGATTCGGCACAGATCCAGGAAAACGATGCCGCATGGGAAACAAGAAAGGCATTACGGGCAGGGGGATCCCCTGTCTTTCCGCTCTATACGACAGATGATGTTAAAGATGTCATACCTCTTTTTGATGTGAAGCCGTATGATCAGATTTTTCATCTTGCGAATGGGATAAAATTCAGATTTTTTGACGCCGGCCATATCCTCGGTTCAGGTTCACTGGAAATTATTTATCAAGACAGCACCCGGGAAAAGAAGATTGTATTCGCTGGTGACATAGGGAAAAAAGATAATCCCATTATAAGAGACCCGGTCACTCCGCACACAGCAGATTTTATTGTCATGGAGTCTACCTATGGGAATAGATTACATAAAAATTTAAAAGATAGTATAGACGAACTGGTTAATGCAATAAAAACAAGCTTCAAGAGAGGAGGCAGTGTATATATTCCATCTTTTGCAGTCGGCAGGACACAGGACTTGCTTTATATCCTGAATAATCTTGTGAGGGAAGGAAGACTGTATAAAATCGATGTATATCTTGACAGTCCACTCGCAGAACAGGTAACAAGGGTCTATCTTGCACACCCTGAGTGTTTTGATGATGAGGCAAGAAAACTATTCTCTACCGGGCACGTGGGAGACGCTCTCCGATTACACTTTGTACAGAGTGTCCGGGAATCAATGGAATTGAACAGGATAAAATCCCGGATCATTGTCATCGCAGGTAGTGGCATGTGTGATGGCGGAAGGATACGGCATCATTTTAAGCACAACCTGTGGAGAGGTGAATGCAGTGTTATATTCGTCGGGTTTCAGGGAAAAGGAACTCTCGGAAGAGAAATCGTTAATGGTGCAAAGACTGTCCGGATTCTCGGGGAGGAGATATCTGTAAAAGCAACTATTCACACGATAAACGGTTTTTCAGCACACGCAGACCAGGCAGAACTCCTGGGGTGGATCTCAGCCTTTGCAGGTTCCCCTGAAGTATTTATCGTGCACGGCGAGGAAGAAGTCGCCCTATCGTTTGGTGAACTCGTCAGTGAAAAATTCGGTTATAAAACCCATGTGCCTCAAAAGGGCGATGTTTTTGAGATATAACTATTCTCCTAAGAAATGCTCACACAATTAACAGAAGATACGTTTGAACATGTTGTCAATGATTTCAAAGGATCGTCCGTAATCGATTTGAGGAAAAGCACATTTATAGACCCATACGGGATGGTCGGACTTCTTGAAATCGGAGAACTTGTTAGATCAGAGGGCATGCAAAAAACTGTTTATCTTCCGGAATCAGAAGAGGTCATCAAATATCTCGAAAGAATGGATTTTTTAAAATTTGCTGATATATATTTCATTTTTGAGCCAGCAAAAATACAGCCACCAGAAAAATACCTGAGAAGTAGTTACTCTGATGTCCTTCTTGAGATTACACCGATTGAAAAGTCAGACGATATCCATTTCATCGTTGGCAGAGTAAAAGAACGAAGCCAGACAATCCTTGCAACACATCTTAATTATGACGAATATACTATCAACGGTTTTATCGTAGCCCTTTCAGAGGTATGCCAGAATATAATCGAGCATAGCGAATATAAAGGATTTGTTGGTATACAAAAATATCATTTCCAGAATCTTAATAAAAATGTTGTCAAGATTGCTGTTATGGACATTGGCATAGGCTTCAGAAGATCCTTATCCGAAAGGTTTTCACTTAAAAGCGACCTTGACGCAATAGAAAAAGGCCTCTTCCATGGTGCTTCACGATTTGCAGATAAGGGAAGGGGGCACGGATTATCTGCTGTAAGGCGGTTTGTGAAACAGTGGGACGGTAAACTTTCTATTCGTTCAGGAACAGCTAAGCTCTCGATTCTTCCTCAATGGGCAAGAGGTAAAGCCAGAGAAACAAATCTTATATTTTTCCCCGGTGCACAGATAAATATCATGCTTCCGGGGGTTTAAGTCTTCTGTACAAACATTTTTGCGGGAAATATTTTAGAATACTTCTGTGAAGGCAAAGAAAAACCTCATCATTGTCGGCGACAGGGTGCTTATTGAACCTGACGAAAAATCAGACAAGACCGGCTCAGGGCTTTACCTTCCGGCAACAGTAAAAGAAAAGGAGAAGGTAGTCGGCGGGTATGTGGTAAAAACAGGGCCTGGTTATGTTGTCCATGACCCCACTTCAGAGGAACCCTTTGCTACCAATAAGAAAAAAGAGCTTAAGTTTATTCCACTACAGGCTGTTGAAGGGGATTATGCGATATTCCTCAAAGAAGCTGCTACAGAGATTGAATTCGAAGGGAAAAAGTATCTGATTGTCCCCCACACATGCATCCTTGCCCTCGTCCGCACGGAAATCACCGAGGGAGAGACATAGAAACATAATAATCTGCGTTTTATGGAATTAACCCAAAAATGCATTTATCGGGGGCAAGGTTGTCTGAAAAGTCTTTTGTCCCGACAAAAATCTGGATTGAAATCAAAAGACTTTGAAAGCGACTTTGCCTCTGGTTCAACAATCAATTGCAATTTTCCGGTTAAAGATTCCCCTTGACAAGAACCAAGGGGTATTCGCTCGCTCACACTCGCTATACATTGAAGCTCCCATGCAATAAAGATGCATGGAATCTTAATGCAAGGATTTTTTTTACTATTACTATTCGCTCGCTCACACTCGCTATACATTTTTTTAAATCTTACCATTGAAGTTTTTCAATTGTGTTGTAGCAGTTTTAATCGCCTTTTGAACCTCGATGTTTTCCGGGTCAAATTTGAGGACATCCTTCCATATAGAAATTGCTCCTTCAAGATCTCCTTCCCGATATTTTTCAAGACCTTCCCCTGTAAGAGCTTTTGAACAGTTATTTATCCTGTTATGTAAAAAATCTCTTTTAAAAGACAGTGAATCAGCAAGATCCCTCATATGTGCGTGGTTGTTCATCAAAATGTGATATATGAACCCAGCCGAGGCAAAATCTCCCCTGCCATATGCTGTATCAGCAGTTTTCTTAATATATTCAATTGCCTTGATATAAGTACGTCGCAAATCCGGGTTATCAGAAAATTTTCCATACATAACGTTATATATTTCTAGAGCCTTTTTAAAATTGTTCATATCAAGGTACATTTGTGCTTGCTTGATTTCATTATGTATATATTCCTTTTCAGATTTTATGGGTACATGCGCACACGAGGTGGAAAAGACGATTAACGATATATAAAGTATAACAATTAATTTTCTCATAAAAAGCATCATATCACTTTATCAATATTGTTTGCCCGTTCTTTCTTCTTATCATTAAAAGATTTTACAAATACTTGGACAAGTCGTGGATGAAACTGTTCTCCGGAGAGACTGAGCAACTCATCAATCGCTTCTTTTTCTGACATTGCATTTCTGTAGGGCCTTGTTGTAGTCATTGCATCATAGGCATCTGCTACGGATATAATAGCTGCAAAGAGAGGAATGTTCTCACCGCTTATGTTACCTGGATAACCCTTCCCGTTATACCATTCGTGATGATGCCTGACTGCCGGAACATACTTTTGAAGTGATGGTGCCTTACTAAGAATTTCAGCTCCAATCTCAGGATGTCGCATCATCTTGTCATATTCGGTTGAATCAAGCTTGTCAGTTTTTTGTAATATGAGATCAGGGGTGTTGATTTTTCCCACGTCATGGAAAAGGCATGCTACCTCAAGGTCTTCCAATTCCTTTTTGCTCAGACCGGCCGCTTCACCTATCTTTAAGGACAACTTGGCAACCCTTGTTGAATGTCCGAGTGTATAAGGATCTCTGGCATCTATCGCTGCGGCAAGTATCCTGACAATAGAGACATATGCCTCTTCCAATTGATGCGCATATTTGTTAAGGTTTTGTTTTTGCTCAGTTATCAGTTCTGACATCTCATTGAAACTTTCTGTGAGTTTCCCGAGTTCATCTTTCGAATAAACCCGGAGGGACTTGCTTCGTTTCCCTTCTTTCAGTTCATCAACACCGGAAGAAAGCTCTTTAATAGGTCTCGTTAAAAAATAGGATAATATGTAAACAGCAGCGATACCGAAAAGGAGGGTGGCAACAAACCCCGCTAGTATCCTCTCACGTGCTTTGCTCTTTACATTAAGGAGAACAGACTTATTAATCCCGAGAAAAACTGTGCCAATTTTCCTATCTTTAAAAAGAATCGGCATCGCTACTTCGAAATAATGACCTGACTTACCTGGGACCTCATGAATAATCATGCCATCCGAGCTCCTATTCAGCACACGTCCTTTTGCAGGTTCAAATTTCTCCTCCCTCTTTTTGATGTCAGTATGTGTTATTGTCTTCATATCAGTATCAACAACTGCAATGTAATCCACGTCGCTGTTTAAATCCTGCAACTTAGTAACGATATTATCGATTCCCAAGAAATCACCTAACAGCATACTGTGAGCTGCAGATGCCGCGGTGCTCCTGCTTAATGACTCTGCCCTTTTGATAAGCTCATTCATAATATACTGATCCATCATTCGTACGGTGACGATGTAAAATACAAACGTCGTAACGACCAGCAGTACGAGTATAAACAGAGAAAGCTTGTATCTGATATTTTCAAATATTCTGCTTTTTATCTCACGAAATTTATTCTTTATTGTTTCCATGTAAGGCTTTTCCCTATTTAAAGGGCGCTTTGATCACAAAGGTTTCCTCAAGCCACAAATTATTATAACACTGCGTGTCACAGTAAAAATCATATCTGAAATCCCGTATTGAATCTATCCCGGATATTTTTATCGCAAGATGCCCTGTTTCAGATTTTAAAGTTATTTTTCCCTTGACAAACAACTCAATCTATGATTCAATTGAATCAATTGAAATATATTTGACATATCCTCTTCCCCTCTTCAAAAAGAAGGGCAAGGGTAGATTGCTAAAGAGGACATCGAGCTATGAAAGACAATCTTAATAAACAAGCATTAAGGGCTAATTTCAGAAAGAGGGTTGAGAAATTTGAGCAATACTTCAACGACCCTGAACAGTTTCATAAAATCTTTACAGAGCTTGGCTTTAACTATGTTGAAGATGGTTGTGACGGCTTCTGCCCTGAATGTAAGCAGATGTTGAGATGCAAGGTTTATAAAGAGATAAAGGATGAGTGGGAATGGCTTTATTCGTAGCAGAACTGCGATATTGTTGTATTTTAGATTAACTTGATTCTTTAATTTTAGGAAAGATTATTGGATAAAATATGCTTGAGGCTAACAAGAAAGCAGCGGTAAAGTTTGGAATTGATACTGATCTTATTGAGGAAAAAACCAATACTCAAAGGAATATTGAGGTCACAACTGGCAAGTTTTTAAATCAAATTTTATGCAGTGACGTAAAAAACATTCTATCTCTTTTACCTTCAAATTCTGTAAATTTGATAATTACTTCTCCACCATATGCTGACAAAAGAAAAAATGTTTACAATACTATCCCTGCAAATAAGTATGTCGAATGGTTTCTATCTATAACAAATGAACTCAAAAGGATATTAACAAACGATGGATCATTTGTGCTGAATATCAAAGAGAAGGCTGACAATGGAGAAAGGCATACATATGTATTAGAGCTAATTTTAGAAATGCGGAAACAGGGATGGCTTTGGGTTGAGGAATATATTTGGCATAAGAAAAACTGTTATCCAGGGAAATGGCCAAATCGTTTTAGAGATGCATGGGAAAGATGTTTGCATTTTACGAAAAACAGGAAATTTAAAATGTATCAAGAGGCTGTAATGATACCGGTAGGAGACTGGGTGGAAGACCGACTAAAAAATCTAAGCGAAACAGACAAGATTCGTGATAACTCAAAGACGAAAAGTGGTTTTGGTAAAAATATTTCAAATTGGCTCAAACGGGACAAGGTTTATCCTACCAATGTTTTACATTTAGCAACTGAATGTTCAAATAAAAATCATAGTGCAACTTTTCCTGTGGCTTTACCTTCATGGTTTATTAAACTTCTCACAGAAGAAAATGACGTGGTGTTGGATCCATTTATTGGCTCAGGCACTACCGCAGTTGCATGTTTGCGATTGAATAGAAACTTCATTGGAGTTGAAATAAAAAAAGAATATTGTGAACTGGCAAAAGAAAGAATCCAGAAAGAATCAAGAACAGACCTCTTTAGCGTGATAAAGTTATGAAATACACAGAAGAAGATTTAATAATATATCTATGCAAAAAGGTTGCCGGTGTAGGTGATAAAACTGCGACTGCAATTGCTGTATACCTTGAGAGTTTGGAAAATCTGTTTGACCGCGTTAAAACAATTCATGACCTTCGCAAAGTCAATGGTAATAAGGTCTTAAATGATACTCAAATTGATGTATTGCAACAAATACTAACTGAGTACTTTCCAAGAAAGATAGTAGATCTAAAACGTGCATGGATATCAGTATTAATTAGAGATTTTGTAAAAAACAGCATACGTGAAATCCATGAGACAGATTTAAATACACTGCTTATTAATCCCTTTTTAATAAAAGCATTTGGTTTTGATGATCATATAGAAGTTGTCACTTTCTATTTCTATCAGAAAGTAACAAGATCAGTAGTTACATCGTGGGGATTTACGGTAGAAGGCCTTTTATTGTGTTGTGGAGCCGAGAAATCTAACTTAGACGGATTTGATATAAAAGTGGATCGAGAGGGGAAAGAATATCATTTCCAGGTTAAAAGTAGTCCAAACACAATGAGTATCGAACAGGTCAGACAATTAAACGCTCATATTCAGAGAATAAAAGATACTATAAAGCAACTGCCTATGCTTGGGATGACTTATGGTCGGCGTGAGCAAATAAATTCTCAAATTCAATCAACATTGATAGGTTATCCACAATCAACTTTAATAGGCAAAGAATTCTGGGATTTTATCTCGGAAGAAGCAGGATATTGTCAAAAAATACTAGACTGGATAAACGAAGTTATGGTATTAGAACCGATTAAATTTTCAAAGATTCTGGAAGAAAAAAGACTTTTACTTATTAACGAGTGGGAAAAATCTTTGGGGACTGGAAAATCTTCAATTGATAAGGTCTTGGAAAACTATTTATAAAGAATGGGGGTACTATCATGTGTGATAAACAAACAATAACTTCAAATGGCGAAAAGTTATTTCTTGCAACTTTTGAATTTATTAGCGGTGAATGTGAGCAAATTTTTCACAGGCTCTTATATGCAAACAACGGAAAAGGAGTAGATAAACAAGTTCATGAATATTTAAAAGACTATTACGGTGTTGGGAATACATTAGAGATTAATGATGATGTTTATTATTACTGGTATGGTGAAATTGCAGTTAAGTATTGTGGCAGGCAAGAAGTTGCCGACTTTCAACAAGTAGTTGATAGACTTCTATGGTAAGTAAAACAATAAAATTATGAAAACCGCCATTATCATTAGCGACAGATACAGCAATTTAAGGAGATTGCAACGGTACGTAAGGAGGGACTTTGATGATTGATACTTCTAACACGTTATCAGAGTTCCACGGGCTTGCCCGTGGGTATTTACAATATTTACTCAATAAACACTGAAGATGTTCAGAATGTTGCTAAAGAAGAACGCGGGAGAAAGCTTAATAAATAAGGAATTGAAAATTATCGAAGATAAACTTGGTGATTATATAGATTGGTATGGCGCAATTGATATAGCTATACAAAATGAAATTTTAAATTATGGTAAAAATGCCGCTTTGTAGAACTGGGAGATGAAAGGACAAAGTATGAGTGCTAAAACATATGCAGAACCTAAACAGACTTTGTGTATAGCAACCTTAGAAAACTGCACAAATTGTTCAGAAAAAGATCATTGTCTTGTTCTGAGAGAGCAATTAGCTTTCTATAATCGCTTAGGGATATCCCAGATCGATGATAATATAGATAACGATTCCTTAATCAGCATACGATATTTATGGCATGATTCAAGCCGAAATAAGAAATATGATCCAAGCTGGAATTATGCCGAAGATAACAAACGAGCATATACACACTCTATTCACCCTTACCCTGCAATGATGATACCGCAAGTAGCAGGAAGACTTATTGATATGTATGCAAACCCCAAAGCGGTTGTCTTAGACCCATTTTGCGGGTCTGGTGCTGTTTTGTTGGAAGCATTCACAAGAGGCTGTAATTCATGCGGTATTGATATAAACCCTCTTTCACTTCTCATAAGTAATGTCAAAACAAGCCCTCTTAACTATAAGTTTTTACATAATGAATTAGAAAGAATCTTAAAAAAAGTATCCAGTATAAAGAAGGTAGATAATTATAATTTTTTTAATATTGGGTACTGGTTTAAAAAGGACGTTATATTTAAGCTCGCTGCATTAAGAAAGGCTATAGATTCAATTAAAGATAGGAAGATAAAAGATTTTTTCAGAGTGGTATTCAGTTTTACTGTAAGAGCATCCTCAAATTCAAGGAATGGTGAGTTCAAATTATATCGCATTGAAGATGAAAAGCTGAATAATTTCAGCCCTGATGTTATAGGGATATTCAAAGAAAGAGCTGAACTTAATATCACTGGAATGACCGATTTATGGAGACAATTTAGAGACAGTAAAACTCAGGTAAATATTCTAAATGAAGATACTCGCAATAGAACAAGTATTAAGGATAGCACTATTGATATAGTCGTAACCTCTCCCCCATATGGCGATTCAAAAACCACTGTTGCTTATGGACAGTTTTCAAGACTCTCTTTGCAGTGGTTAGGATTTGAAGGGAAAGATTTAGACACAGATAATCGATCATTGGGAGGACGATTAGATACTAATAATCTGCATTTAGGATATAGCTCTCCCAACTTAAGATATGCCTTAGACATGATATCGCGAATTGACAAAAAGAGAGCAAGAGAAGTTATGGCATTCTATATTGACTTGAACAAATGTTTTACCGAATTGAGTCGAATTATTAAACAGGGCGGGTTTTTATGCATGGTAGTAGGTAATAGAACAGTAAAAGGAATTCAATTGCCAACTGATGAGATAGTGGCAGACTTTGGTGAAACTACTGGCTTTAGACATGTAGAGACAATCATTCGCAAAATTCCTAATAAGAGAATGCCATCAAAGAATAGCCCTACCAATAAAACCGGTGTATTAGGTTTAACCATGACTGAAGAATACATTGTAATAATGGAGAAAATTAAATGACTCTAAAAGAAATAGAACGCAGACTTCATGCTTTAAAAGCAATGGGATACATTACGACAGTCAGAAAGAGTTCAACTGGAGTAGGACATACTTTTGAGAAAAAAATGGGATTGTCCGAAACAAATATTCCTGTTCCAGATCTCGGTGGAAGAGTAGAAATTAAAACAACGCGAAGAAATTCTGATTCACTTGTAACCCTATTTTGCTTCAATAAAGGAGTCTGGCATATATCTCAAAAGGAATTGATTGAAAAATATGGATATATTGATGATTCAGGCAGAAAAGCTTTAAAAAATACCATATATGTTGGGAGACAAATATCTCAAGGTTTAAATCTCCTAATTGACGATTTAAACAATAGAGTAAGTCTAATAGACAATAAAGAAAATCTATTAGCCACTTGGGATGTTTTCGTCATGGTTGGAAAATTAATGTCAAAACTTAGTAGGGTTCTCTTTGTTATTGCAGATAGACGATATAATGCGAATGACGAGGAAGAGTTTTTATACAATGAGGCATATATACTTACCGACCCCATACCACGAAATTTCATAAATGCCTTTAAGTCTGGCAAAGTTGGTATTGATTTGAGAATGCATCTTAAAGAAAGTGGCTCTGTAAGGAACAGAGGAACAGCATTTAGGATCAAAGAAATAGATTTATGGGATTTATATTCTAACATCAGAAAACTTGGAGTTTAATATAGAAGATTCTGGAGGCGCTATGATAGAAAGTAAAAGCTCAGCTCATAAGAATAATGCCGCTATTACTTATCAATTATCTCAACTACGTATTGCGAAGTATCTGGTTGTTGTAGTTGATCGAGGCATAACCAGTGAGGTCAATTATTTCAATTCCTTAAAAGAAGCTAAAAGAGCATTTGGAAAAATAGCTCATGATTATAGATACAAACCTTCAGAGATAAACGGCTCGGATAAATATGATGTGTCGATATGGAAATGGACAGAGGAAAGGTATCAAAGAATTCATTATTATGATTAAAACAAAAGAGGTACTCCATGAAATGCACGGGATGTTTTAAGGAATTTGAGGAAGGGGAGATAGCATACGCAACTGTGGTTGGGAGCATAGAAAAGTTTGATGGTGACTATGATGATCAGGTTTCTATCCTGATGAGACTGAATCATGGATAACTGTTCTTTGTGAGGATTGTGGAATGGCATTACATAATGATTTCATCGCTGACACTTTACAGGCAAGATATTTTAAAAGATCAAAAAGAAGAGCTTCAAGAAAGTCTAAATCAAATTTATCAAAGAATAAAGTCTAACTATGCTGAAGTATATTATGAAATCATTGGTAGTCAAAAATATAGGAGTGAAGAAGGATTCCGGACAGGCCGGAATGACATATCAACCAAAATATATATGATTTTATTTAAAGTTTTTTAATAAAAGAGGAAATATAAAAATTATATGAAAAAATTAAAAGTAGACATTGATGAAATTGCTTTTATTATGGAAACCCCTGATGAGTTTGACAGCGCAACTCTCTTTGACACGGAGACAGGTGAGATAGTAAGCGTTCCCAATGAACTAATGTCAGCAGTAGAATCAGATGATGAAGAAGCGCTGCAAGACTTTCCGGATTGGGAGAGAGATTTGATTGAAACAGCAGAAAGTATTGTTAATGATGAAAACGGACGTTTTGTAGATATACCAAGAAAACCCTCATATGAGGCTTATGATCTCATGATTGAGTTTACAGGTTCTGTCCAAAACAAACGTTTAAGAGGAAAGCTTGAAATCGCTCTTGACGGCAAAGGCGCTTTCAGAAGATTTAAGAACGTAATTTCGGATTATCCTGAAGAAGAAAAGAGATGGTTTGCGTTCAAAGATAAAAGAATGCAGGAAGAGGTCATAGAATGGCTTAATGACCTTGGGATTGAAACAATTGAGGACTAATCCAAATAAAGCCAACAGAAAAACTATGAAATCTAAGACTACCATAACCATTAGCAATAGCCCCAAAAGAGAAATTAAGAAATGCAAAATATAATCGATTCAAAAAAACCATGGGAATTACGAGAAAAAGAAGAGATAAATAAACTACGAGAATTGCTTAAAAACAATCCTAAAGACCCCTCTCTTCATTATGAACTTGGAAGCATACTTATTAGAAGATGGGGGAGCAAAGAAAGAGAATGGGGTATTAAATATTTAGAGCAAGCTGTGAAATTGAAAAATGATTTTACTGAAGCAATTGAACTTTTGGCTATTGAAGCTACTGATATCGACCAGAGAAAGGCAATCAGGCTATATAAAAAAGCTGCTGACATTTACGCAGCACAAGGAAATAAAGAAAAGGCTGAGGAACTTCTTAATGAGGCATCTATGTTAGTTGTTTACGATGGGTGGGAGCTTCTGAATGAGAGAGATAGTTTAACCGCAAAGAAAAAAGCACAGAGGGCTCTGTCTATATATCCATACTGCGTGGATGCCAAAAACATACTTGCATCCATACACATGGACCGATTCGAATTTGTTGAAGCAGAAAGAACTTATAAAGAGGCAATAGCAGATGCTGTCTCACAACAAGGTGGAAAAATAAAAACTGAAGGGATACCTTATTGGGGCGAAATCGACACAAGGCCATACATGCGTGCCCGCCACGGGCTCGGCCTTTGCTCTATACATCTTGGAAAATTTCAAGATGCCTTGCATGAATTCAAAATCTTACTTGACCTTAATCCTAATGACAATCAGGGTATTAGATTTTTGCCCGCAGATGTATATTTCTATCTCGGTGATAAAAAGAAAGCTGAAAAATATTATAAAGAATACGGTGAACATGAAGGAGCTTATAATTATGCCCTTCTTATGTTTTCGATAGGAGAAAAGTCTAAGGCAAATAATCTTTTAAAAGAGAGCAGAAAAAAGGATCCGTTCGTTGCAATTTTGCTAAGTGCTTATCTGAAAATGTTCAAATTCTGGCAGGAGAAGGGTCTTTATATGGCTGGTGAAATTCCACATCTGTTTATGCACCGTAATGCTGTGATTAATGCATGGAATGAGAATATTAAGCTTGCTAAAGATTATTTAACAAACCGCACTCTTGAAGCTGCCTATGACTTCTGTAATCTCTACGGCCCATTATGGCTGAAACAGAAAGGCTCATATATATTTCTACTGGAGGGAATGGATGCCGCTTCCTGAGATAACTGAAGATATTATTGAAAGTCTTGCATCCGATTCATCACTAAGGAAGGGATACAGCTATTTCCATGGCGGTGCGGTTGTGAAAGTATGGATAGAGAACAGCGCCTACAAGGCTCATGTTGACGGAAGCGAACGCTATACCGTAACCATATCTGAAAAGAAGGGCAGCATACAAACTGACTGTACATGCCCTTATGACTGGGGAGGGGCGTGCAAGCATGTTGTAGCTGCCATGCTTGCGATAGTCCATGATAAAAAAATAAGGAATCATAAAAAAGAAACAGAGGATATAAAAACTCTGATAGAAAAGGTAGATGCCGGAAGACTGAAAACATTCCTTTTTAAGATACTAAGTGGCGATGCTGCACTTATGGAGGACTTCAAAATATTTGCAAAAGGGAAAGAAGAGACAGCAAACACATCTGAAAAATATAAAAACGAAATACTATCAAAGTTTCAGAAATTAAAGGGCATAGGATATTATTATGATGATTATCATGATTCCTATGAACATCCGATCAGTAATATTTTAGACGATTTTTCAGAAACTGCTGAAAAGTATGCCTCTCAGGGAAATTATAAAGAGGCTATAAAGATATATCAGGGCATTTGCGATGCATGTATCGAAAGCCTCAAGTGTGAGAGACTCGGAGATTTCTATGATGATATTCGTTATCATGCTGAACAAGCTGTTGATTCAATGTCTAATCATATCAGAAATCTTTCTCTTTCAATAAACGACAAAAAGCCATACCTTGACTATCTCCTGCTGGCTTATAACGTATTTGAGGATAAGGAGGTTTTCAAAGAGGTCTTTCTGAAAACTTTAAATAACCCTGAAGAAGCTGACTATGTTCTTGGTAAACACAATGTTGATTTAATCCCCCCTATTATATTGAATCTTCTGATAGTAAAAGGCGAGCCTGAAGCGGTTTTTTCTTTTGGAGAAAAGCATTTTAGAGAGTATCCTGAAATGGCAGTTCCTTTGTCTGCGTTTTATCTTAAAAGCAATATGAGAGATAAGGCCATAGCTATTGCAGAGAAAGCCCTTGAGATAATTCAGGCCAAGGGGATAAATTTTTATTTCAGTTTCTACCTACCTGATCCCCTTAAAGAACTAAGAGAGTTTCTTGACGGATGCTATAACCTCGAAAGCGATTATACGAAGATCCTGGAAAACCTTATCATGCTTATCTTCCAAGAAAGGGATATTGCCTATTATAAGAAGCTGAAAAAGACCGTAAAGACCGAAGAGGAAAACAAAGCAATTATTGAACGATTGGAAAAACTCCTCGATGATGATTATGACTTGCTTTTTAAGATCTATTCCATTGAAGACGACTATGACAGGATGCTGAAACTTGCGAAAAAGAGTACACGTTCTGATGTTTTCAACCTGATAGTCAAAAAAATTCGTGACAGATACCCTGAGGAATGCTTTGAGTTTTATAAAAAGAAGATAAATGCTTTTGTAAAGGATGTAAAGAACAGGGATGCTTATCGCCAGGCAGCTTACTGGCTAAAGCTCATGAAGGAAATCCCTGGGACACAGGAAAAGTTTAGAAAATACATTGAACACCTCAGAGAAAAATACAGGAGGAGACCTGCGTTTATTGATGAAATAAAAGGGTTATGAAAACTAAAACGACCATAATCATCGGCGATAGTCGACACATAAGCGAACTGAAGGATGAGGGTGTTCATCTTGTCATTACCTCTCCTCCTTATTGGCAATTAAAAGACTATGGTAATGGAAGTCAGATAGGGTTTAACGATAGTTATGAGGACTATATAAATAACCTCAACCTTGTCTGGAAAGAATGCTACCGGGTTTTACATAAAGGTTGCCGTCTGTGTGTGAATATCGGGGACCAGTTTGCACGATCGGTTTATTACGGCAGATACAAGGTCATTCCCATAAGAGAGGAAATAATTAAGTTCTGCGAAACAATCGGCCTTGATTACATGGGTGCTATTATCTGGCAGAAGGTTACCACGTGCAATACTACAGGTGGTGCCACGATTATGGGGTCATTTCCTTATCCTCGAAACGGAATCATTAAGCTCGACTATGAGTTTATTTTAATCTTTAAGAAATTGGGCGATCCACCAAAAGTGAGCAAAGAAATCAGAGAAAAGTCAAAGCTTACCCTTGAAGAGTGGAATAAATATTTTTATGGACACTGGAATTTTTCAGGCGAAAGACAGGAAAAACATCTCGCTGTGTTTCCAGAGGAATTGCCCAAAAGACTAATAAAAATGTTCAGCTTTATAGGAGATACCGTGCTTGATCCATTTTTAGGAAGCGGAACAACCTGTTTGGCAGCAAAAAATTTAAGCAGGAATTCTATTGGATATGAAATCAATGAAGATTTTCTGCCGATAATCAAAGGGAAATTAGATATAAAAAATCATCAGGAATACTATGAAATAATTATCCAGGAAAAGAAGGCTATTGATTTCAAAAAAGAAATCACCAAGCTCCCCTATGTCTTTAAAGACCCTGTTAGGTTTGATAAAAAGATTGATCTAAAGAAGTTAAGATTTGGTTCAAAAATAGATAATTCAGACCACCAAAGAGAAACCTATTATTCAGTTAAAGAAATAGTAAGTCCTGCGCTTGTAGTACTGAACAATGATTTAAGGGTTAGATTGATTGGAATTAAAGAGAAAGAGGAAATGAATGGGCAGGCGCTTCAATTTATGCAAAGACAATTAAAAGGGCAAAAGGTATTTCTGAAATTTGATAATACGAAATATGACAGCGAAGGCAATTTATTGTGTTATCTATATCTAAAAAACAAGACTTTTATTAATGCCCGTCTGATTAAAAATAAATTAGTTGATGTTGATACGTCTGAGTACTACAAGTACAAATCAACCTTCTTATCTTATAAGGAGACGACCTGATGCCAAAGGAATGGATAATTAACCAGGCTAACATGAGATGGGGACTTAACAAAAAAACAAGAGTAGGTGCTGTTTCAGATGAAATAAGAAAATGTTCACCTAAATCTTTACATGAGTGGGAAGAATACTATTACGAAAATGTATACCTCAAGGAACATCTCCAAAATCTTGGAAGGACTTTATATATAAAAATTAGTGAGGTATGTCAGGCTGAGATTGAAAGTGTTACTGAACAGGATTGTATAGACTTTGTTATTAACTTGGTCATAAATAGAACATTTGATGGTTATCAATCAGAAATTCAGACAATTTACGGACAATTACAGCAGATTTTAGGAGTTAAAATTGAACCAGCACCGGATGAATGGGACAGAGGGTACAATGTAGACTTTTTCATTAAAGTGAAAGATAAATATATTGGGCTTCAAATCAAGCCTGCAGGATATGCTTTCATACCTCAAATCATAAACGAACTTGAATTTCAGAAAAAAACACACCAAAAATTTTCTGAGAAATTTGGGGGGAAGTTTTTTATATCATCTCCGTAAAGAAGGATAAAAAGAAAGTCATTCATAATCCTGAAGCTATTAAAGAAATAAGGGGAGAGATAAAAAGATTAGAAAATGTTCAATAAAAAGAACGAAAATTCAAAGCCTAATTTTATCAGTCCTCACGGAGGATACCACAATTTAAAGTCCTGCCAGATGGCGGCAATCATCTATGATGCCACGGCTGTATTCTGTGACCTCTTCGTTAACAAACGTTCTCGCACGCATGACCAGATGGTACAGGCAGTGCGCAGCGGCAAAACGGTCCAAGATATCTTTGTTACTTGTCAGGAGGGGGATTATGGCTATTGATGAGAGAAATATAGAAGTCATTGATGATGTCATGGCAAAGATACTAAGAGAGAAGACCCCCCAGCAAAGACTCGCCATCGCGTTTAGTTTATGGACGTCAGCAAAAAAACAACTTTCAAACTACTTGCGAGCAGAACATCCGGATTGGAGCGATTCAAAGATTAAAAAGGAAGTTGCGAAAAGGTTGTCTCATGGAACTGTATGATCTGCTCAAACATTTGACTGATTCCTTTGAGAAGCTACAGATTAGATACTTTATTACCGGCTCGATAGCATCGATGTTTTACGGAGAACCGAGATTTACAAATGATATTGATGTTGTGGCTGATATTAAAATTGAACACATTAGAGGTTTAATAAAGTTGTTTCCGGAAGATAAGTTCTTTATTGATGAAAATGCTATTCGTGATGCGATTATAAATCGGCATCAATTTAACATAATACATCCTGACTCAGGTTTAAAGATTGACATTGTCATCTCCAAGGGAGACGAATTTGATAAGAGCCGTTTCGGGCGTCTTAAAAGGTCATCTCCTATCGAAGAAACTCCTGCAAATCTTGCGTCCCCGGAAGATGTAATTATTATGAAGATGAGGTATTACAGAGAGGGAGAATCTGAAAAACATCTTCGTGATATTGCCGGCATTTTAAAAATTTTAGGGGATGATATTGACAACAACTATATAGAATTCTGGGCAAATAAATTTAATCTTTTAGATATTTGGAAGGCCGTTTTAAGCAAATTACAAAAACATTAAAAGATTGGTTATATATTAAAAATGCCTAAATATGACCTTCATAAACTACTTAAAGAAGAATTGGACAATGGTTCCGGTGACCTCGTTACCCGTCCATCAGGGCAGATTATACGAAACCGTATTGAGCGGGAAATAGAAAAAGAAAAGAACGGCACGGTTATCGCCCTCGATTTTTCGAACATCGGGATTATTGATTTCTCATGTGCCGATGAGGTCGTTGCAAAACTCTTTTCAAGACTCTTGAGCGGAGAGTATGGAGACAAATACATTGTTTTAAGAGGTATTAATGAAAACCAGAAGGAAAATATCGAAGTCGCTTTAGAAAGAAAAGGTCTCGCTCTTATTGCAGAAGGAAGAAATGGGGAGAAAATGCTTCTTGGGAGCTTAAACAATTACCTCAAGGAGACTCTCGCCAGTATAAAGAAAAGAGGTAGCATAACAGCTAAGGAATTATCCGAAACCATGAAGCTCGAAATGAATACGAGCGGGACGAGACTTTTGAATCTGCACAAGAAAAGGCTTGTCAAAAGGATAGAAGATATACGGAACGGGGGAAGAGTGTGGATTTATAAGACTCTTTATTAAAAGAGAGGTGCGTTACAGTGGAACTTTTTATATATACATGCATAAGCGCGATTGTAGGAGGACTCATTGCCTGGTTTCTGGCCCGGGCTCGTTTCCAGGGTTCCTTTACGAAGCAAATAACTGATTTGCATACATCCTACTCCCATCAGATTACTGACCTTGAAAAACAGGCAAGCAGTGCTGAAGCAAGGATTGAAGAACTGAGGCAGCAGTTACAGCAAAAAGAATCAGAAAAAGAGCACATCAGGGCTGAACTTAATAGAGAAAGAGATTTGAAAGCACGGTTTGAGGAATCCCAGAAAAATCTCAAAGAAGAGATAGAACGATTTCAGGAAATGGAAAACAAACTCAGTGAGACGTTCAAATCCCTGTCATTTGAAGCCCTTGCAAAAAATACCGATGAGTTCCTGAAACTCGCAGGAAAAGCACTTGAAACGAAGACTACCGAAGGGAAAAAAGAGCTTGAAGGAAAAAAAGAACTTATTGATAAGAGTCTTGAGACAATAGATAAAGCACTCTCAGAGGTTCAGAGAAAAATTGAAGAGGTGGGAAAAACAAGTGGAGAAAAAATTACAGAGGTTACAACTCTGATGAAGAAGCACGAGGAAGTTACTTCAAAATTAAAAGATACAACAGAACATCTCAGCCATGCTCTTGCAAGCTCCAAGAAGAGAGGAGAATGGGGTGAGCGCATGGCTGAAGATATTATCAGACTCATAGGAATGGTCGAGGGAATAAATTATATCAAACAGAAGACCTTAGAAAGTTCTCAGGGAAGGCCAGATTATACCTTTCTCCTGCCGAACAAACTGAAAATAAACATGGATGTAAAATTCCCTCTGGACAATTATATACATTATCTCAATGCAACATCCGATCACGATAGAAATCGCTATAAAGAAGAACTCCTGAAAAATACAAAGGGCATGATCAAACAGGTCACAACACGTGACTATATCAATCCATCAGAGAATACGGTTGACTATGTAATCGTTTTTATTCCAAATGAACAAGTTTACAGTTTTATAAACGAAGCTGATACAACAGTCATGGATGAAGCTCTAAAACAGAAGGTTATTCTCTGCTCACCGTTTACGCTTTATGCCGTGTTGGCGGTTATCAGACAGGCAATAGAAAATTTCAACCTTGAGCGCACGGCTTCTGAAATACTCAGACTCCTCGGCGAGTTCTCCAAACAATGGCATGCTTATAAAGAAAAATTCAGGATTATGGGGGAAAGGCTGGATGCTGCAAAAAGGGAATATGAAATACTTATGACAACAAGAAGCAATATGCTCGAAAAACCCCTTAAAAAAATAGAGGATTTAAGAAATCAGAAAGCTATCGGTATTGAAGAAAAGATAAAACTTGATGAAACAACCCTTCTTTGATAATATTTGCATTATAGCAGTATATATGTTATATAACTATATCATATATAGTGCTATTGTATATATAGAAGGGGGCAAACGAGGGAGGAGGTTACCATGTCAGAAAGATTAAGTCATGAGGAGTTTATCAGGAAGGCAATTTTGAGTTTAAGAAATGAAGGGTATAAAGGGATTCACTCTGTATACTCAGGATTTAATTCCGCCTTTAAAGAATATTTTGAAGGCGAGAACCCTGTTGATATAACAAATAAGCTCGCAAAAGAAGAAAAAATTGTCATCAGACCTGTCAAAGGCGGGGTGATGCTCTATCTGCCTGAAGAAGCACCCGGCATAAAAAGCCTGGGAGATGAGGCCCTGAAAAAAATGGGCCTTAAATGAACCACAGGGTTAAAGAGAAGTTCAAAAACCCCTTTCTGCCCAGGCAATCTCAAAAGATCAATGCGAATTTAAGGGCATCTGAGATATTACCCGACGCCCTGATGAGCGTAGTCCTTTTGAAAAAAAGGCACAACCGTTATAGCACTACACGGATAGCATCGCAATTTCTCGTATCAAAAAGCCCTCCATATCAAGGTGATATAATCAGTCACACAGATAACCTTTGGAAAAACTGGTCTGGTCTTGACAAGGTTATGTTGTTATCAAAAGTTTTCCTGATTACGCTCATAGAGCGTCATAAAGAAACAAGCATGTTTTCCTTATACAGTGCACCATGGTGCTTATTCAAGCAACCGGCTTCATTTCCCGCAGGTTATTTAGGATAGCAATGACTTTCAATGTCCATGGTAGATTTTTCCCTGACAGAATTAGGATAAGCCGTAGTCCCAATTTTTTTATTATAGTAGTCAAATAAAAACTTTGATATAATTGTGTAGGCTATAAGTGGTAGTCACTTGACTACTTTATAAAGAAAGGAGGCTTATATGGCCAAGAAAACGGTCAAGAAGAAAACAGCAAAAAAACCAGCAAAGAAGGTTGCCAAGAAAAAACCAGCAAAGAAGAAAGTAGCAAAGAAGCCTGCAAAGAAGAGGAGAGTTTCTTCTGCATTCATGAAACCAATGCAGCCCAGTGATGCATTGGCAAAAGTGGTAGGGAGCAAGCCGATGCCGAGAACAGAAGTGACAAAGAAGCTCTGGGCCTACATCAAAAAGAACAAGCTCCAGGATAAAATAAACAAAAGAAATATCAATGCAGATGAGAACCTCAGGGCAGTATTTGGGGGGAAAAAGCAAGTATCAATGTTTGAGATGACGAAGCTCGTCAACAAACATCTCAGTTAACAAGCAATTACGTTAAACAGTTCTTGACAGAAAGGCACGCACGTACTCATCCTGCAAAAGGGTGTTCGCGTGCCTTTATTTTTTACATTCTTCAGACCTTCTTATGGAGGCGTATTATCGTTCCTCTCTCTACAGAAGCCTCCCTATGTATCCTCCCCCGACGGGAGCACCCCTCTACTTC
>ENA-OSEO01001698-OSEO01001698.1-sediment-metagenome-genome-assembly--contig:-NODE-1698-length-37416-cov-6.449423_pt1 | contig 37416 bp, 33 predicted proteins | sample MGYA00237883_ERZ534232 | MGnify/ENA metagenome assembly ERZ534232 | reverse complement strand
CACGCCGCAAGGCAATTCTCATTTGGTCGGCGGCAGGTATTGCCGTCAGCGCCATCGCCTCTTTTTTGCAATATTCGGTTGCCACGGTCCGACGCTGGATTCGCCGCGGAGCTGAAACGAACGATCTGAACGACTGTCATCGTTGCGGCCGCCCGCGTGTATACTCGGAAGAAATCCATCTGAAGCTCGTGGCATTTTACTGTCAGATTCGACCGCTGGCGGGATCTGGTAGATGGACGTTGAGATGGGCCGCGCTTCACCTGATAGAACATCCCGAACGAGTCGGCGCTACTCCAAGCAAATCCACACTGCACCGGGTACTGAGGAGCAATAAGCTTAAGCCGCATCAGTCGCGATATTTCCTCCACATTTCCGACCCCGACTTTTTTCCAAAGATGGAGCATCTGATCGGTTTGTACAAGAATCCTCCGCGCAACTTGTTCTTTTTCGATGAATCACCCGGAATCCAGATCCTTATGCGGCTTGCCCCGGATCTGCGGACCGAGGAAACGAAGAAACGGCTTGAGGAGTTTGAGTACATCCGTAATGGCACGACGGATGTCTTTGCTTTCCTCAACCATGCCGACGGAACAGTCTATGCCGAATGTCAGGCCGAGCACACGACTCCAACGTTCCTTGGAGTGTTCGGGCGACACGTATCCAGGCACTCGCCGACGGAACCGCTCCACTACGTTATGGACAATCTATCGACGCACTGCGGGTATCCGTTCTGTCAGGCGGTTGCTGAACACGGCGGGGTGGAATGTCCCCCCGAGAAAGAGCTCACTGACGCCGCGAAACGACGTCAGTGGCTGCAGTCCGAGCACAAGCGGATCGTCATTCACTTCACCCCCTTCCACGGTTCCTGGCTCAATCTCGTGGAGATCTGGTTCGGTATCATGGCCGGTAAGATCCTCAGCGAATCTTTCGGCTCTTTTGAACAACTATGGATGGCCTTCGATGCATTTCTGACAGAATGGAATAGTCTGCTTGCCCATCCTTTTCGCTGGTCCTATGATGGTAAGGGGTTGCATCGGAAGGTCGTGAAACGGTTCACCGAAATGCTGCGTGCGGCAGCGCAAATTGAGATGCGTACGCTAACCAAACAATTGCGGCTGATGACAAATCTGCTCAACCACTATTTCACGGAAGTCTCGGAAGAGGTGTGGAACGAATTTTCCAGCACCCTGGCATCCAAGGCAGCAGTCATAGCGGACATAATCGAGCGGGAAGACGGACCCCAACGTAAGAAGAAGGCAGAACAGGCAATGACAACACTGACTATAACGCTGAGAGAGCGTCTGGACGGCGAAAGGGCAGCGGCATGAAATTAGGAAGCCAAATTGCCGCAATCGAACTCAAGACTTCCGGGACAGGCTACTAGCTACTGCGGGGAAAACGAGGTTTGCCGGATAGGGTGAGTGCTGCAGCTGAAAGCCTCGTTCCTTCGCTGCCTGCCAGAGCAAGCGGCTTTCCTGACGTTTCTCGGGGTCGTCCATGAGTATGAAATGGACGACCAGATCGAACTCTTCCATAATATCCAGGCCTACTGACGCATCGGCTATCAGTACATCGAGCTCTTGCAGCTTTATCTGCCCCACTGCAATGGCGACTGGCTCTAGAAAGGGTTGCGGCGTAGCGGTTGAGACGATTTTATGGGGAATGAAGCTGCCCTGTGAAAATGTCCACAGCAGCTGGTCGATGTTTTGGGCAGCCGTTGTGGAATCCACCGACACCTGAACCTTTCGGCCGTTTTCATAGAAATGTTCAACCCACTTGCACAGAAGCTTGCGTTTCTCGTCGGTACGAGTTTCAACAAAGAGCAGTCCGGTCAATTTATTTCTCCCGCAGAGGCGCTGAGACGCAGAGGATATCATTCTTCGAGGGCGTTGACACACCGGGTGATTCCATACTTCATCAGGCTCTCGCCGAAGTTGAGCAGATAGCCAAGTTTGCGCCCTGTCAATCGCAAATATGTCTGTACCTGCTTCTTATGAGCTGCAGTCACCTTTTCGACCGATTTCAGCTCCAAGATAACCTTACCATGGACAATAATGTCTGCTCGGAACCCTTCGTCAAACGTGGTACCTTTGTACTGGATCGGTATTGGAATCTGCCGTTCAACCGTCAGCCCTCGGCTCCGCAATTCCTGAGCCAATGCGATTTCGTAGACGGTTTCAAGAAGCCCCGGACCGAGCTCGCGATGTACAGCAATGGCACACTCAACTACCATTGTTCCTATTTCATTTTCGGTCATTCTCCGCGCCCCTGCGTCTCTGCGCGAGATTAGGGCTGTCTTCGGCGATAGTCGGAGTTAAGGCAGACTAATCCCGGCGACCGCCGAACAGCCTCAAGAGCATAAGGAACAAGTTAATGAAATCAAGGTAGAGCCGCAGTGCTCCGATTACTGCTCCCTTGCGCTCCGTTTCCGAATCGGCGAAGCCCTGATAAGCCATTTGTTTGATTTTCTGCGTATCGTAAGCCGTCAGCCCTACAAAAACGATGACTCCTCCGATGGTCACCAGCCAGTAGATGGATTCGCTATGCAGAAAAATATTAACCACTGAGGCGATAATGATTCCGATCAGACCCATGAACAGGAAGCTTCCCCACGATGTGAGGTCGCGTTTGGTCGAATATCCGTAGATACTCATGGCGCCAAAGGTGCCGGCCGTGATGAAGAAGGTGCTCGCGATGGATGCCTGTGTGTAGGCAAGAAAGATTGCCGAAAGCGTGAGTCCGTTGATAGCCGAATATATGAAGAACATGAGAGCCGCGGTGGAAGCCTGCAAGCGATTGATGGCGGCACTCAAGGCAATAACGAGTCCCAATTCGGCGATGATCAACCCGAAAAACACCATGGGTGTGCCAAAAATAAACTGCAGCATCGCCTCATTGGAAGCGGTGAAAAGTGCAACAACCGCAGTAGTGGCCAACCCGATGCCCATCCAATTGTAAACACGACGAATAAACTCACTTTGAAGCTCTGCAGCTCGTTCCTTTTGATAGTAAATCTCTTTGTCCATCTCAACATCCTTTCTCACGCGATTATTCGGTTAGCAAGTCAAATGAAACACACCTGCAACTTTTTTGCCTTGTCCATGAAGGTGGTTCAAAGTCTGCAAAGCGCTGGCTGTTGGCTCCTCAATCAGCATTATGTGCTCATCTGCGAGAACAGCACGCAACGAATCGTTCACCTGCATCCGGCCCGGGTTACCCGTGCCCACGACCAATATATCCGGTTTGGCTGCAAGGATATCCTCCACATCGGCCACTTCCACGCTGTGGCTTTCCCGACGCCACCAGTTGGATATCACATGTCCGCCGATGATTTTGAGATCGTTAAGGTATTTTTTCCCGTTTATCGTCATCGTGCCGAATTGATAATTTTCAATCATCTCCTTTCACCTCCCGCTACCAATTAATTCTTAAGCTCGACAGGTGAAATTGGCAATGCCCTACCGGCCGGTTCTCAACATTGTTGGACCAAGCTTGCCGGCAGGATGCAGGGCCGTGCTCCCCGAGCACGCCGACACAGGCTCGTTCGGGGAACGAGCCCTACATCTGTCGTTAGCCCTACATCTGTCGTTAGCCCTGCGTTTTGACAGCTATAAGGCTTAATTCAACAGCACTGCCGCCGGTTGAAGGCGGGTGAGGCTGTTAGAGATGACAGGGCTTGTGAATCGCCTCTACCGCGCTCGAGCCGAAATGCTGGTCCATTTCCTGAAAGAACGCAGGAGAAGGATTGACCGTAAGCTTTGGGCTCAATGCGATGACGGCCTCGGCTTTGCCCTTCACGTTCAGATGCAAAAAGGTTTTGCAGTCGCCCGGATGACTCATGAGCAAGTGGCGTAATCGAGTCAAGCCATCGCGGTCCAATTGATCCGCCTGCAGATGTATCCGCAAAGCTTCCACTGCCTGTACCTGAGCGTCATCAATGGTGACCAGCCGATCGGCAATAATCTTGGTTCCTTTTTCGTCATGCTGCACTTTGCCGATCACCACGCGCGGGTCGTCTCCTTCAAAAAGACTTCCTGCCTGCGTGAAAACGTTGGAGAAAGCCACTATCTCAACGATACCCTGTTTATCCTCCAAGGACAAGAAGGCCATCCTGTCACCTTTCTTGGTGGTGATTTCTTTAATGATACTCAACATGCCGCACAAGACAACTTCGGTCCCTTCCGCCTTCTCTTTGATTCTCTGCGTGTCTGCTGTACAAAGGGTGGCCAGTTGCCCGGCATAAAAATCCAGAGGATGTCCGGAGATGTAAAAGCCCAGCGCTTCCTTTTCGAACTGCAAGGTGGTGCGACTGTCCCAGGGGGGCACATCCGGCAGGCTGGAAGAGGGTATCTTCTTTTGTGCACGCAGAATGTCGAACATATTCATCTGGCCCGACTGGCGATCGCGCTGAACGATTTGCGCCTTTTCCATCGCTTCGTCCAAAGCGGCCAGAACCTGGGCTCTGTTGGCATGAACCGAGTCGAAGGCTCCACATTTTATGAGTTGTTCGATGACTCGGCGATTCACTTTCTGGGTGTCCATTCTGCGGCAAAAATCAAAGATGGACTGAAAATGTCCCTGCTCGTTGCGGCTGTTCAGGATCACTTCGATAGCCGCTTCGCCCACATTCTTAACGGCCCCCAGACCAAACCTGATTTTGCCCTCTACCACCGTAAAGTCTTTGCTGCTTGCATTGACGTCCGGCGGCAGAATTTCAATTTCCTTTTCATGGCACTGATTGATCAGTTTGACAACCTGATCCGAGTTGCTTAGAAAGCTGTTGAGTAAGGCGGCCATGAATTCGACCGGATAATGGGCCTTCAGGTACGCGGTCTGATAGGCGATCAGAGCGTAGGCGGCGCTATGCGACTTGTTGAAGCCGTAACCGGCGAATTTTTCCATCAAGTCAAAGATGTGGTTGGCCTTCGCCAGGTCGATCTGATTTGCTTTGGCCCCGGATAGAAAGCGATCTCTTTGCTGCGCCATTACCTGCGGAATTTTCTTGCCCATGGCACGGCGCAAAATGTCGGCTTCTCCCAGTGTGTAATTTGCCAAAACACTGGCAATTTTCATGACCTGTTCCTGGTAGAGGATCACTCCGTAGGTTGGAGCGAGGATCGGGCGCAGCGCTGCAACATCGTAGGTGATCTCTATCTGGCCGTGTTTTCCGCGGATGTAGTTTTCCACCATGCCGCTTTCCAGAGGACCGGGCCGGTACAGTGCCACCAGAGCCACAACGTCTGCAAAGTTCTCCGGTTGGAGCCGAACCAGTATGTCCCTCATGCCGGAGCTTTCCAGCTGGAAAACCCCCGTTGTGTCGGCGCGGCTAAGCAAGGCGTAGGTTTCGGAATCATCCAGAGGAATTTCTTCTATGTTGAGCTCAACGCCATGGTTTTGGCGAATCAGGTGAACGGCGTTATTGATGACGGTGAGATTTCTTAAGCCGAGAAAATCAAATTTTATCAGTCCTGCTTTCTCCACATATTTCATGGAGTACTGAGTGACCACTTCCCCGTCCTGGCCTCGATAGAGCGGCATATACTCCACAATCGGCTTGTCGCCGATCACCACTCCGGCGGCATGCGTGGATGCATGGCGGGTAAGGCCTTCAAGCGCAAAGGCAATTTCAAAAAGCTCTTTGATCTGCGGGTTGTCGCGCTGCTGTTCAGCCAGCCTGGGCTCCGTTTGGAAGGATTTTTCCAGGGTCATACCGAGTGCTGACGGGATCAGCTTGGCAATGCGATCGACTTCGTTATACGGCATTGCCAGGGCGCGGCCTACATCTCGAATCACGGCCCTGGCCTGCATCGTTCCAAATGTGGTGATTTGAGCCACCCGGTCTTTTCCGTATTTTTCGGCCACATAGTGCAGAACTTCTTCGCGGCCGTGAATGCAAAAATCGACGTCGATATCCGGCAAGCTGATGCGCTCAACATTGAGGAAGCGCTCAAAGATGAGTCCGTGCTCAATCGGATCTAAATCGGTAATGCCCATGACATAGGCCACCAGACTGCCCGCGGCGGAACCTCGACCCGGCCCCACCGGAATGCCGTGGCTCTTGCCGTAATTGATAAAATCGGCAACGATCAGAAAGTAGGCTGAAAAGCCCATCTGCCGAATGACTTCAGTTTCATAGCGAAGCCTCTCTTCATACTCCGCCTGTTTGCTGGCGTCGAAATCCTGCGTTGTTCTGCGAATCTGTCCCAGCCGCTTGTGGAATCCTTCTCGAACCGTCTGCTCGAATCGATCGTCAACGTTTTCACCGGGAGCGAGAGGAAAGATGGGGAAATGATTCTTGCCAATCTCTATGTCCACCTGACACCGATCTGCGATCACACATGTGTTTTGCAATGCTTCGGGCACATGAGCAAATTCCTTCGCCATTTCATCCGGTGACTTGAAATAGAGCTGATCCGTTTGAAACTTCATGCGCTTTTCATCGAGGATGGTTTTTCCAGTCTGGATGCAAAGCAATATTTCATGGGCTCTAGAATCGCTTCGACGCAAATAATGACAGTCGTTGGTTGCAACCACGGGAAGATTCAACTCGCCTCCCAAGCGGATGAGCCCCTCGTTTACCAGCGTTTGTTCGGGGATGCCGTTGGCCTGAATTTCCAAATAGAAATTATTCGGGCCAAAAATCTCTGCATATTCCAGTGCGGCATTTCTCGCAGCCTGCTCCTGCTTGCGTAGCAGCATCGTGGCGATTTCTCCTTTGAGGCAGGCGGAGAGCCCGATCAGTCCTTGCCGGTATTGCTTCAATAGCGCTTTGTCTATGCGCGGTTTGTAGTAAAAACCTTCAAGGTAAGCCAGGGTCACCAGTTTCATCAAGTTCTGGTAGCCCTCTCGATTCTCGGCCAGCAGAAGCAGATGATAGTTTCGATCTTCATCCCCGCTGCCTCCGTTTTCCATTTTGCCTTGCCGATCGAAGCGGCTTTTGGGGGCCAGATAAACCTCACACCCTATGATTGGCTTTATGTCGGCTTTTTTGGCCTTTTCGTAAAACTCCAGGGCGCCGAACATCGTTCCGTGGTCGGTGACGGCCACAGCCGGCATGTTGTAGCTGCGTGCGGTATCCAGCAGGTCGTGCAATCTTACAGCGCCATCCAGCAGACTGTACTGGGTGTGGACATGCAAATGTACAAACGGCGTCATTTTTCCCTCTCAGACTTGGATCTGGAAACCGGCTGTCGGTGGTAGTTGAAAAGGTCGTACGGCTGATCGGCCCTGAGACGCTTGAAGCCACTCAAGAGCTGTTCGAAGCTGTGGGCTTGCTCGTGAGGTCCGTCGCTCAGGTCGAGCATAAAATAGCGGAAACCGTAGGAGCGCAGGGCGGGGATCTTTTCCATCCAGTTGACCGGTCGATCGGCGTAGATGAATGAATATTCGGAACTCTTGCGATAAAAATAATTTTCTTTACGCGGAGTGACAAAAGCTTTGCCTTCCAACAACTTGGGGATGAGCCTTGAAGAGAAAAGTGGAGGCCACGCGTAAACGGTGACGATGGGCAAAGTAGCAGTGGGCTCTCGACCGACTATGCGGAGCTCCTCTTGGGTGATTTCCAAAGACATGACCGACCATTGACATCCCGCCTCAGCCACTGCCGCCAGTGCAGCCGGGTTCCTCAAGTTGAAGCGAAAGCCGGCAATCAACCTCAGCCCGCTGTTATCGGAGAAGAAGTCAAACTGTCCCCAGTTGTTGAGCTCCCATGTCAGGAAGCCTTTGTTCCGGTACCAGTCAATGGCAGGACGGTAATAGTCCAATTCCTTTTCGCAGACCAGCGGTGGAATAGACCACACAAGGCGGCTCTTCTGGGCCGGGATCAACCTTTTTCGGGCCAGCTTTTCCAGATTGGAACGGGTTGCGGTGAGGGCCACCCAATTAGCGGGCGAGCGGAATGCTGCCGCCAGTTCATGGGCGCGGTCGATTTTCACGATCAATGTTTCAGTTTCCGGAGGTTTTAATTTCGGAACCGGCCATTCCTCCCAAACCTTGCTCGGGTAAGGGAATTTCGCCCTGAAGCGGGCTCCGCTCCCGCCTCTTTTGTCCTCCGTCCTGCGTCCTCTGTCTGCTGCCTCCCTGCGGATCTCCGGCCAGCCTTTTCCTTTCGATCTCACCTTGGCTCCGACCCGGAAAAGACGCTCCCTTGGCTGGAATTTTCCTTTTCCAGGAATAATGACGGTGTCCCCGGCCACCCCGGCGATCAAACGTTCCCCGCCGGAGGAGAACAGCTCGGTGATGGTGAAAGCCGATTTTTCTTTGCCTTCCAAGGACTCCGGTCGCAGCCTGTCACCCGGGTGAACGTCGTGGCGCAGGCTCACTGTCAGTTCAGATCGGTTGACCGCTTTTACTGTGCCCACCCACAGACCGCTGGAGCCGGAACGATGCGGGCTCAGCACCTCGTCGCTGTTACCTTTTTTGAGGAAACCGACGGTGAGCCGGCGAGCCGGTGCTTGGGCGAGCCATTCTTGTGCCCGCGCGACGGCCTCATTTTCGCGGTCGCGCGGAGCATCCAGGACCAATCGATATGCTTTTACGACTTGACCGATGTAATCGGCTGATTTCATGCGTCCTTCAATCTTGAAGGCAGCCAGCCGCATTTGCTTCAGTTGTGGTAACAGGGGTAGAGCACATAAATCGTTGCACGACAGGAAAAACCCCTCTTTGCGACCCTGCCGGAAGCGCAGGCGGCAGGGCTGAACACAGCGTCCCTGCAATCCGCTTTGGCCGCCCCGGAAACTGCTTGCCATGCAAAGCCCCGAGTAAGAATAGCATAGAGCGCCGTGCACAAATACTTCCAGCTCTATTCGGCTTTTGTCCGCGATCTGTTTGATTTCCTGCAAGCTTAATTCCCGCGCCAAGACTACACGTTTTGCCCCAAGCTTTTCCAGCTGGTTAACGCCCGCATGATTGTGAATGGTCATAAGGGTGCTGGCATGGAGTCGCAGCTCGGGGAAGTAGTGTCGCGCAAGGTAAAATACGGCCGGGTCCTGAACAATGAGTGCATCCGCTTTGAGATCCGACAAAGCTTGCAGCATGTTCAGAGTTTCGTCGAGTTGCACAGCTGCGATCGAACTGTTCAGGGCTACGTGAACCTTCCGTTGACGCCTATGCGCATAGGGAATGAGCAGGGCGAGCTCCTGCAGGGTGAAATTTGCCGCCAAAGCTCTGGCGCTCAACTGTTTCAAACCAAGATAAACGGCATCGGCGCCGCTCTCCAAGGCGGCGAAGAAGCTTTCTATGTGGCCCGCGGGGGCCAAAAGTTCGATGGTCATTGCAATGACATTTCCATTCTCATATCGGTCCGAAAGCCCGCTTGAAGATGGTGTCAACATTTTTCAGATGAAAGTTGAGATCAAAGATGGCTTCGATTTCTTCTGCACTGAGGTGCTCTGCGACTTCTCTATCGTCTTTGAGTCGGTCTAACAGATATCCGCCGTCCTGCCAAACCTGCATGGCGTTTTTTTGCACCAGCCGGTAAGCTTCCTCCCTGGAAAGGCCCTTACGTGCCAAGGTTAACATGACCTGTTGAGAAAAGAAAAGACCTCCGGTGAGATCGAGATTGCGGCGCATGTTTTCAGGGTAGACGGTTAGCTTGTCGAGTACCCTGGTTAATCGCGCCAGCATGTAATCGAGCAGAATGGTCGAGTCGGGTCCGATGATGCGCTCCACCGATGAATGACTGATATCTCGCTCGTGCCATAAGGCGACATTTTCCATGGCTGCCACAGCATTGCCGCGAAGCACGCGGGCCAGCCCCGAAAGATTCTCCGAGGCGATGGGGTTGCGCTTATGGGGCATGGCGGAAGAACCTTTCTGCCCGGCGGCAAAGAATTCTTCGGCTTCCCGCACCTCGGTTCGCTGGAGGTGCCGGATTTCCACAGCGATTTTTTCTATGGTGCAGCCAATAAGAGCAATCGTGGTGAAATACTCTGCATAGCGATCGCGTTGAATGATCTGGTTGCTGACCGGCGCCGGCTTGAGTCCGAGCTTCATGCATACCTGCTCTTCGATAGCGGGGTCGATGTTGGCAAAGGTGCCGACGGCTCCTGAGATTTTCCCGACTCGGATCGATTCCCTGGCATGCTGAAGTCTTTTCAGGCTGCGGGTCATCTCGGCATACCAGCCGGCCACTTTGAGCCCGAATGTGATGGGTTCGGCATGTATGCCATGAGATCGGCCGATCATCACGGTGTCCTTAAACTCGTAAGCCCTTCTTTTTAGAACCGTCAGTAGCTTCTGCACATCCTCCAATAACAGGTCCGATGCTTCTGTCAGCAACAGAGCCATAGCGGTGTCCAGCATGTCCGAGGAAGTCATGCCCTGATGAATATGGCGCGCCGCTGGACCGACATGCTCAGTCACGTTGGTGAGGAAAGCGATCACGTCATGGTGCGTTTCCTGCTCAATTTCAGCGATCCGATGTACATCGAAATGTGCTTTCGACTGGATTTGTTGGAGATCTTCCAATGAAATCTCACCTCTGGCTGCGAGGGCCTCACATACGGCAATTTCCACTTCAAGCCATTTTCTGTAACGGTTTTCCAAAGTCCAGATCCGTCCCATCTCCGGTCGAGTATAACGATCGATCATTCTATTTACCTTTCTCGAAAACTATTCCGGGTAATCCGCGGAAAGCTGCTCCATCGATTGATTGGTGCCCAGTAGTATCAGCACATGGCTCTGTGTAATCCGGAAGTCTGCTTTGGGGATAAAGACAAGATTGTTGTCTTGCCGGCCTCTGATGGCTATCACCTGAAGGCTGTATCGATTGATCAAATCAAGGTCGCGCAGTGTCTTGCCGACCAAGCCCGGGGGCGCGCTGAGCTCGAAAATACCGTGGTCGCCAATGGAAGGCAGATACTCCAGCATGTTGGGGTTCTCCATGTGGCGTGCCAGGCTGATGGCCAGATCCTTTTCCGGAAAAAGGATCTCGTCTGCGCCCATGCGCGTCAGTATCTGACCGTGCTCTTCGCTCAAGGCCTTCGCATAAATTCGGCCGACTCCGAGCTCCTTCAAATGAAATGTGGTTAAAATGCTCGCCAGCATGTTGGACCCTATGGTGACCACGGCAATGTCCACATTGTCGATGCCCAGGGCGAGCAATGTATCCTTGTCGGTTCCATCGGCGATGGCCGCCTCGCTCAGTTCGTTTTTTACTTTCTGAACGATGTCCTGCCGGACGTCCAGACCAATGACGTCGTATCCTTTGGCGTAGAGCTCGCGACCGAGATAGTAACCGAAATTACCCAGTCCTATAATGGCAATCTGGCGCATTTCGTGCCTTCCTCAACCAATCATCACGCGTTCTTCCGCGTAGGAAAATTTGGCTTTACCGGGTGTCGGCTGGATGGCCATGGCAATAACCAACGGCCCCAATCGCCCCGTGTACATGATAAGGACGAGAAGGAGCTTGCCCCAAGACGAGAGGCTGGGTGTCACACCCATACTCAGCCCCACGGTGCCGAATGCTGAAGCAGTTTCAAAGAGCATCTCCAGAAACAAGCCTCTGCCGACTTTCAAGGGAATGTCTCCAGCCTCGGTAATCAATAAACCGGCCGTGCCGGTCATTATGATCACCACCGATATTACGAAGATAGCGAAAGCAAGGTTAATCGTACCGGTAGAGACTGAACGTTTAAAGGCGTGTACGTGCCCTGATGCACTTATCCTGGCTCTGCTCAAGGCAAGCAGGACCCCCAGGCTGGTCGTCTTTATCCCGCCCCCGGTCGAACCGGGCGACGCACCGATGAACATTAAGATGATGGTTACCAGAAGTGTCAGGTTGTTCATCGTGCTGAAGTCGAGTGTATTGAATCCGGCCGTCCGCGGAGTCACCGATTGGAACAGGGAAGCAAGAAGCTTTTCCGAAAAAGGCAATTGCTTCAGGGTGCCGGACCACTCACTGAGCAAGAAAAACACAGTTCCTCCCAGCAAAAGGATGAAAGTAACGAAGACGACCATCTTTGAGTGGAGCGACATCTTGTTCCAGGATTGCCGCATTGGCAGCGGTGTGCTTGCAGCTCGAGCCACCTCGTGCAGGACCATAAAGCCGATGCCACCGGTTACAATGAGTGTTATTATGGTGATGTTAACAAGAAAATCGCCACGATAGCGCATCAGCGAATCCGAAAAGAGCGAGAAACCGGCATTGCAGAACGCGCTGATAGCATGGAACATCGAATAGTAGAAGGCGGTTGAAGTGCCAAATTGCTGCTGGAAGCGAGAAAACAGGAGCAGGGTTGCCACCGCTTCAAAGCAAAAAGTGAACAAGACAACGTGGCGCAGCAGGGTATAAAAATCTGCCTGGGGGCTGTAGGTGAAAACATCCTGCATGACAAAACGAGATCGAAACGAAATCGTCCTGCCCAAAGCCAGGACCAGGACGGTTGAAAACGTCATTATGCCGAGGCCGCCGAGCTGTATCAAGGTGAGAATGGTGAGCTGGCCCGAGAGGGTAAATTGTGTTCCAATGTCGATAACCGACAGGCCGGTTACGCAAACGGCCGAAGTGGCCATGAACAGCGCATCGATTATCGAAATGTGGGTGCCGTCATTGATCGGGAATATAAGCAAGGCGACAGTGCCCGATAGTATCAAGAACAGGAAGCTCAATACCGGGTAAAATGAGGGTGAAATTCGTTGCAAATGTCGCATAGGGTTTTGAAGTCACTGTCTTCGCGTTGTCGGTCAGCCAAAACTACAGGCACGTGATACTATCAGAAAAGAGCGTGCAGTCAAAGCGGGAGAATACCCGGATGACGGATGGCAGAAAACAGAAGACAGAATGGAGGAAACCGAATGAGGACGACTATGATCTCCAACTTTATCGAAGGTTTTTTCCTATCCTGTTCTCTGGCCTCTACCGAAGAGGAATAGGTGATGCCGTTGCTGGGTGCTCACATGTCAATTTCCGGGGGACTTCACCTGGCTTTCGACAGATTGAAGGAAGTGCAGGGCAACGCCTTGCAGATCTTCACCAAGAATGAACGGCAATGGAAGGCGACCGATATTCGACCTGAAGCCGCAACATTGTTTCTGCAATCCTGGCGGTATGCGGGAGCCATCCCCGTAGCAGCCCACGATACTTACTTGATCAATCTGGCGGCGACTGACGAGGTCATATTAGAAAAGTCCGTAGTTGCCTTTGCCGAGGAGCTGCGCCGGGCGGAGCTGCTTGGGATACCTTTTCTCATCACCCATCCGGGCTCTCACCTGGGACTGGGGATCGAAGCCGGACTGCGCCGGCTGGTGAAGAATCTCGACCGGGCCATCGAAATTTCCAGAGCTTGTGCGGTCTCCGTTTTGATAGAAACAACGGCAGGGCAGGGGACCAATCTGGGATCAAGCTTCGAAGAAATTGCCTTTATATTGGGTGACTCGAGCAATCGCGAGCGCCTGGGAGTCTGTTTCGATACCTGTCACACCTTTGCCGCCGGCTATGATCTGCGTGACGAAGATGCTTACCACAAGACTTTCCGCGCGTTCGACGATATCATCGGATTGCAGCATCTAAAGTTCTTTCACTTGAACGACAGCAAAAAAGGACTTGGCTCCCGAGTGGATCGCCACGAGCATATCGGCAAAGGCTGCATCGGCTTACAGGGCTTTCGGTTGCTGTTGAACGATCCCAGGTTCAAGGACCACCCAATGGTACTGGAAACCCCTAAAGGAAAAGATCTTGAACATGACAAGGAAAATTTGCGGACCTTGCGCGCCCTGATTTCTGCGAATCAAGGATCACATGAAAAGGAGAGAGAACACCGTGGGAACAAAATGGATACTCGAAGTTGAACCTGATGCCAACAAAGAGGACGCCTACGTAATCCGTCTTGGGGTCAAACGGGCGGAGGCTAACCAGTTCGCGGATCTCATTAGGCCGTGCAGAAGCTTGCAAGAATTTCAGGAGGAAATGGAGAAATTACTTCGTGAGCTGAATGAGCTACCGGCAAAAGCTCGGGAAAGGATTGAATCCCTGAATTTCGAGGGCGCCACGGGTTCGAAAATGGTGCCGGAAAAAGTATGGAAAGAGATGGCGGCCTTTGCAACGGAGGCTGAAATGGTTCAATTTTTCAACTCCTTTGCTGAACCACAAAGACAACAGATAGCGGAATACATTTTTTCTCATGTGAACATGTTCAAGGGGCGAGGACCGGTATTTTCAGAGCACTACGATTCGGTAACACATCTTTTGGATTAGACCGCACCGGGCGAGTGTTGCGCGCGTTTGCGGGAAAGCGCTTGACAACCCTTCATCAACCATTAGAATGGCCGGGATAATTACCCGAAGGAAGCAAACCAGGAGAGTCTCTCAATACATAGAACTTGGAGGAGAAGCGGAAATGGGAAGGGTTGCGGATAAGATCAAAGAATTGCGCGAGCGCGAAGCGAAAGTCAAGGAGATGGGTGGGGCGAAAGCCGTTGCTTCCCAGCATGAACGTGGAAAAATGACGGCCCGGGAGCGACTGGATCATTTCTTTGATCCTGGAAGCTTTCGTGAGCTGGATATGTTTGTAAGACATCGAGGCACATTGTTTGGATTGGACAAATTGGATATCCCTGCGGATGGCGTTATCACCGGTTACGGAACCGTCAACGGCCGGCAGGTTTTTGCCTTCTCCCAGGACTTTACGGCTCGTGCCGGGACGCTGGGAGAGCAGCATGCCAAGAAGATCTGCAAGGTGATGGATCTGGCACTAAAGGCCGGGAAGCCCTTTGTCGGCTTCAATGATTCTGGCGGTGCGCGAATTCAGGAGGGTGTTGACGCTCTTTCGGGCTACGGGCAGGTTTTCTATCGCAATGCCATCTCTTCCGGTGTGATTCCCCAAATATCCGCCATTCTGGGGCCATGTGCCGGTGGTGCGGTCTATTCACCGGCTATGACCGACTTTGTAGTGATGGTCAAAAACACCAGCTATATGTTCATCACCGGACCGGATGTCATTAAGTCGGTGTTGGGTGAAGTGGTGACTCAGGAAGACCTCGGCGGTGCGATGGCCCATGCCTCCAAGAGCGGGGTGGCTCATTTTGCTTGCGAAAATGATGCCGATGCCATTGATCATATCAAGAGGCTGCTGAGCTTCCTCCCGGACAACAATATGGAAGACCCGCCTATCGTGCCCTCAGGTGATGATCCGGCGCGGATGGATCCGGCGCTCGACACCATCATTCCTGACAATCCCATGGGAGCCTATGACATAAAAGATGTTATTCGATCCCTTGCCGACCGGGGTGATTTCTTTGAAGTCCATCAATACTATGCTGCGAACATGGTGGTCGGATTCATCCGGCTGAACGGCAGAAGCATCGGCGTCATCGCCAACCAACCCAAAGTGCTCGCCGGTTGCCTCGATACAGACTCGTCGGATAAGGCCACACGCTTCATCCGTTTTTGTGATGCCTTTAACGTCCCTATGCTGACCGTTGCCGATGTCCCTGGCTATCTTCCCGGAAAGCAGCAGGAATGGGGCGGTATCATTCGCCACGGAGCCAAATTGCTTTGGTGCTATTCGGAAGCAACAGTCCCCAAGGTTACTTTGGTTGTTCGAAAGGATTACGGAGGTTCCTATCTGGCGATGTGCTCTTCCGACCTGCGCGCGGATTTGACTTTGGCCTGGCCAACCGCGGAAATTGCGGTTATGGGAGCCGAAGGAGCGGCAAATATCATTTTTCGCAAAGAAATCAGCGGAGCTGAGGATCCAACCGCCAAGCGGCAAGAGAAGATCGACGAGTACCGGAATCTGCTCTATAATCCTTATATCGCTGCGTCGCGCGGTTATATCGACGGTGTTATCGTTCCTAGTGAAACGCGACCCCGCTTGATTGAAGCTTTTGAAATACTGGCCGGCAAACGAATGGCTCTGCCGCCGAAAAAGCACGGAAACATCCCCATGTAACCAGGCTGAGAAATTGATTTTTTTTGCATCAATAACAAAGAGCCCGCATTCCCGAGCAGCAGGAGTGCGGGCTCTTTGTTTTCTTGCTGGAATTCCAAAGAGCCCGTATTTCCAGATGGAGGACGCAAGCAAATGATCGATGCTATCGTGACTCCTTTCCATGATTGGCTGGTGGAGCTCCGTCGATATTTTCATCAGTACCCCGAGCTCGCATATAACGAATACGAAACTGCAGCCAAAATTGTTCGGGTCCTCGACGAGCTAGGGGTTGATTACCTCAAGGGCGTCGGGAAAACGGGAGTGGTCGCATCGATGAGCGCGAAGCAGCCAGGCCCGACTGTCGCTCTAAGATGCGATATGGATGCTCTGCCGCTGGCCGAGGCCAACAATGTTCCCTATAAATCAAGAAATCCCGGTGTGATGCATGCCTGCGGTCACGATGGTCATGTCACAATCGTGCTCGGCGCGATACGCTGGCTGCTGGAAAACAAATGGCCGGCGAGAGGACGCGGCAGAATTCTTTTTTTATTTCAGCCGGCTGAAGAAGGTGGGGCCGGGGCCAGAGCTATGCTTGACTCAGGTGTCTTGGCGTCCGAGGCTGTTGCAGCCATTTTTGCCGTGCACATGCATCCCGAACTTCCGGTAGGGCAGATCGGAGTTGCAGAAGGGGTCAGCAATGCCGCTTCAACAACCGTTCGGATACGGTTGATCGGCAAAGGAGGGCATGGGGCTCACCCGCATCTATGCGCCGATCCGATTGTAGCCGGAGCCTACTTGATTACAGAACTGCAGAGCATCATAAGTCGCAACGTCTCCCCCCTGGATAGCGCGGTGCTCACCATCGGAAGTTTTCAAGCGGGTACCGCCCCGAACATCATTCCACAGGAAGCCAGATTGGAAGGAACGTTGCGCACGTTGAAGGAGCAAACCCGCAAGCTCATAGAGAAGCGTCTCGAAGATCTCGTTGCCGGATTGGAAGCAGCTTACGGTGTTTCCACGGAACTATCCGTGATTCCCGGTTATCCCATGTTGGTGAATGACTCGAACCTGGCTCGACTTTGCCTGAGGGAGTGTGGTGATCTGTTGGGGGCCGAGCAAGTGAAGATGGAAGCCGCACGAATGGGGGCCGAGGATTTTGCCTACTTCCTGGAAAAATACCCCGGTCTCTTGGTTCGTCTGGGCTGTCGTGAGCCTGAGACCGAATACCGCTACGGCTTGCATTCACCCTATTTCGACTTCGATGAGCGGGCCCTGGATGTGGGAGTACAGTTGTTTATACGATTGATCGAGGCAGTGAGCAGTGAACAGTGAATATTTGCCGCCGTTCCGGATTATTCTCGAACCGGCAATCCATCTCCGCCCGTCCGTACCAAGCTTCAACCATCAACTTTCAGTTCCCCGCTCCGAGCTCCCTGCCACTTCGGGGCTGATATTAAAGCAGCGGCCGTTGATCACAAAATAGAAGCTCCCGCCTTCATCGTCTGTCTGCAAATGTTGTGTCAGTTCGTAATAGGCCACTTTCCCAAACCGGGCCCTGAGCCGGCTGCGGGTTGCCAGACAATACAGGGCCCGATTGTCGGCAACGGTTATCGTGTCGGCCGCCAGCGGCTCCGTTCGTCCATCTTCAAGTTCGACGTCAACCCGGATGAGCCTTCCCTGCCGGTTCTTTTCCAGGTGCACATAGCGAATCCACAGTGGGGCATCAGCGACCCGAACCGGGTGCACCTCTCCTTCACAGCGGATGAAGTAGCGGCCTCCTTGTTCAAACAAAGAGCGACTGAGCATGCGAAAAAGCCGCCGATCTGTCACTGGATTCACTTCGCAAAACCAGTTGCCGTGAGCGTCCACGTGATAATCGTAAGTATGTTTCTGATCCAAATCGGTCATCTGCGAGTATTTTACCGGCTGACTGTAGATGAATTAAGCAGCTGGAACGCAGGCATCAGCTTGCAAGCAAAAGGCATTTGGCTTGCGTCTCTGACACCATGCCGGCTAGGGATGCATTAAGAAATAACCTATAGCAATGAGGATCTCGAACACGTTGTGGCACGGTCTCCAGACCGTGCCACAGACCCGACCGAAGGTCTCCCAGGAGTGGCTGCCACCGCCACAAATCCGGCTAACCGCCGGTGGAGACATACGGTCGCCGGGGTGGCGCGGTCAGGAGACCGCGCCACATTGATGCTCCAGGTTATTTCTTGATGACTCCTAAGCTTCAAAATCTACAGCCAGGATGCTGTCGCATAGTTGCTTTACTTTTCCCAATACCACTACATGGTCGGGATGAACCTGATAGTGCTTCAATGAATCAAAATTTTCAAACGCTGAAACCAGCGCAAAATCATATGACCTTTCAGATCGGACGATATCGCGACCGAATTCATAGCCCTTGATTTCAGGGATCGCAGCGGGAAGCGCCGCCAAAGCCTCTTCCAGATCGGCAATGTCCGCCTCGGTTGCTGTCGGTTTAAACTTCATGAACACAACATGCTTGAGCATGATCGGCTCCTTTTTGCATGAGATTAGAGAAAAATACCAGGGCTGAAACAAGTAGTAGCCTATGCCGCTCGTGTATCCCGCAAACGGCGCACATCGCCGATTCGGATGGTCACTTTTTGAGTATCGAAATACTCCAGCAGAGGAATTGTATACTTGCGACTCGCCTGGGTTATTTCCTTAAATTGTGGAGCTGAAAGCTCTTCGTTTTCTTTGAAAAAAGCGAGCAAACGCTGCTTCAGGTTTTCCAATGACGAAGTGTGGAAGTAGAGATCTTCTTTAACCCTTATCAAGATTCCCTGGGAAAACATCCATTCGAGGACGTCCTGGTGTTGTCTTGCGGTGCCGGGGAGTTTTGCTGCGACCTCCTTGAAAAAGGGAGGTTGGAGCCCGGACTCCAAATAGTCTTTTTCAATCCTTTTGCGAATTATTTCTTCATCTTTGGTCAAATCGATTTTGTGAGACGTCAGGCGCACCCATTCCATTTCCTGTACAATCGAGCCTTCTTCGGCGAGCTGGCGCAGGATAAAGTTATAGAGTTTGACATCCACCGGTTTGGGCAGCTGTGCGGCCATTTCTTCCTTTGCCATGCCGGTTTTCAATGGGAACCGAGTGTGGTAATCATTCAGGCTTTCGATAATCATTTCCTTCAACTTGCCCAATACATCAGGGTGAATCAGCCGGCGATTCTCTTTGTCATAGAGAATCGCTTTCTTTTGACTGACAAATTGCTGTAATGTTTTATCAAACAGCTTTGTGGAAACGTTAGAACGGATGCGCAGCTCTTCCTCACTCAATCCGCCCCATCCGGCGTCCAGGATATGCCACAGAATGATGGTCGGATCATCACCCTGTAAAAGAGTGTAGAGGGATTTCGCCGCCTCGCGCTTGTCGTGACCTTTATGCTTGTGCGGCATGGGGTGCAAAATGGTTCCACCGCCGATGGTCATTACCGGAGAATAGGAACGAACGACGAAACGGTCTGCCCTCAGAACGGCTATGGGTTCGTCAAGTCTGATTTGGGCAAATGCTTTTTCTCCAGGTTTGAGCTCTTCGCCATCCAGCAGGACAATGGTTGCAAGATGTTCGGAGGTGCCGGTGTGAAAACGAATTTTTGCCCGATTTTTGAGAACCCTGGGTGAGCTGGAGAGCAATTCCAGGTGGACGTCGACCATGTGGCTGGGAACCAGCGCACCAGGAGTGGCCACCACATTTCCGCGCTGAATCAAAGCTCGCTCGGTGCTCTGCAGATTGATGGCGGTGCGCTGGCCGGGCAACACTTCTTGAACTTCATCGTTGTGCACCTGAATCCCGCGCACTTTGGTTTTATGACCGGATGGATAGACCACGACCGGCTCTCCGATTCGAAGTCTACCCGAAATGCTGGTGCCCGTCACTACGGTACCGAAGCCGCGCATGCTGAAGACTCGATCCACCGACAACCGGAAAGGGCCGTCCGAACTGCGAGGCTCTATTTCAGCAACCAGCCCGGTCAATACCTCCTTGAACTGCTCCAGACCTTCTCCAGTCGCTGCAGAGACCGGAACAATCGGGGCGTTTTCGAGAAATGTTCCCATCAAGAATTCGGCGACGTCCTCCTTGACCATATCGATCCATTCGGGATCGTCGACCAGATCGATCTTGGTCAGAGCCACCAAGCCCTTTTTCACCCGCAATAACTGGCATATCTCCATATGCTCGCGGGTTTGCGGCATAACTCCTTCATCGGCGGCGATAATGAGCGCCACCAGATCTATACCGGTCGCACCGGCCACCATGTGGCGGACAAATCGTTCGTGGCCTGGAACATCTACAATCCCCAACCGGTCGCCGTTGGGGAGATCGGCATAGGCAAAACCCAGTTCAATGGTGATGCCTCTCAGTTTTTCTTCCTTTAGACGATCTGTGTCGATTCCTGTCAGAGCTCTTATAAGAGATGTCTTGCCATGGTCGATGTGCCCCGCCGTACCCAAAATAGCTTGTTTCATTAGATTGCCTTCTCAATACATGAAAGTAAAACAGCCGTGGCCATTGCGAATAAAGCAAATTAGCAGAACCACCACCTATAATTCAAGCGTATCCTTGCATTCCGGGCAACACACGCCTTGCTGGAATCGTCGAATGACCGCACTCAAATTAAGCCATATTGATTGCATCGATATCAAAACTTGCCTATACTGCAGTGACAGTCATCCGGTACCATGAGGCCAAATTATTGACTTTTTGAGAGTATTCCACGACGTCAAAGGGAGTAGCATGACCGAAATCATCGACCTCCGACAGGATTTTATCACGGCCAAGTCCAAAGAAAACGTTGTTGCTTTTGCCGGATTTCGTTTAACAGCGCCGCAAATCGGTCGGCAACGGGATGGACTGGTGGCCGTTTCTTCCCGCAGACGCAATGATGGGTCGGGATATATCACTTTGACGTTCATGATCGATACGGAAAACGATCAGGCTGCTAATCAACTTATAGTTCAGAGCTTCAAGGGTCTCAATAAAGAGGATTTGAGTGTCAGGCTTGGGCAAGATTTCGAAACCATGATCGAGTCCAGTGTCGATTTTGAGCAAAACGAAAACTGGTTCATGGATTCATTCACGTTCTATTTCGATCATGTGGGCAAAATCAAACGATATCACATTGAGGGCAAGATGGTGCCGACCTTCGAGGCTCTCTTGCCGGTCAAAATCGATTCCGTCGAATGGCTGCCCGAGGATGTTTCGGTTCCCCTGCCCGGCAGCTCGGAAATAGCAGGCCAAGCCGATGCAGGCAGCTTCAGAAGATTGCTCAAAAGCTTATTTGGCAGTTAGGCTCGGACTTGCTCACTCGATAGGTGCTCTTGATCAGCTACTCGAAAAAGATGCTGTCTTGCTACCGAATATCTTGCTCCGTTTGTGCTGAAACCCTCGATGAGTTAGATAGAGCGTGGACCGCAGAGTTTGGTCGCGATTCTATAGAAAGAGCACCGAACTGCTTCCCTGCTGGATTATCGTTTCTGCCGTTTGCGCTTCCTACCAGGGCTTCAAGATTGGAAAGAAATTCACGCATCATTCCTGCCTGAGCATGCAGTTCTTCGGATGCCGCCGCAGTTTGTTCTGCATGGGCGGCATTCTCCTGTATCACCTTGTCCATCTCGGTAACAGCCTGGCTGATTTGCTCTATCCCATGGGCCTGCTCGCTGGAGGCCGTATTAATCCCGCTTATCAAATCGGCGACTTTGCCTGAGCTTTCGGCCAAAGCGGAAAAGGCTGCATGGGTTTTCGTCACGAGAGTCGCTCCGTGTTTGATTTTGTTCACCGATCCTTCAATACGGCGTGCCGTCTCTCTTGCTGCTTCAGCGGTGCGCATCGCCAGATTGCGCACTTCATCGGCAACGACGGCAAATCCGGCCCCGGCTTCTCCGGCCCGAGCTGCTTCCACTGCCGCATTTAGTGCAAGGAGATTGGTGCGAAAGGCAATCTCGTCAATGGTCCTGATGATCTTAAAAGTTTCCTCGCTAACCCTTGAAATTTCCTGCATAGACCGGGTTAGCTCCATCATGGACGTGGTAGCACCGGAAAACAGCGCGTTTGCTTCGAGCATAAGGCCGTTTGCCTGGCCCGCATTATCCGCGTTTTGCCTGGTCATAGAGGACATCTCCTCCAGAGAAGAAGAAGTCTCCTCCAGAGACGCGGCCTGTTGGGAAGCTCCTTCCGCCAGAAGGCTGCTGGAAGAAGATACCTGGCCGGCGGCAGAAACCAAGTCACCGCTGATTTCCGTGAAGCCCTGGACGGCATGCAGGATGGGTTTGGCTAATGAATTGGAAAAAACAACAGCAGCAGGTATGATCAGCAAAAGACAGACCAGGAAAACAACTGCCATCATTTGTACGATTTTAAGGACGTTGGCTTTGTAGGTGGCTTTGGAGTAAAGAGCCGCGACTGATCCGACATACTCGGAATCGGCAAAGATGGGCAACATGCCTTCAAAATAGTCGCCGACATTCAACTGAATCTCGTTAAAACCAACAGCATCCAGGCTAAGTTCTGCGGGCGTGCTCGCTTGGATCGCTTCCATCCCCGCGAGCTCTTTGTAGTCAGTAAGGTCCCCGACACTCAATCCCTGGTTGGTGAAAATGTTTATTTTTGTTCCTGTCAATCTGCTTATTCTGCTGACAAATCCCTGGTCGAGCCTTTGAAAGGCTTTCACCAGTCCGACTTGACGGGGTTCCAAACGTTCGGTTTCTTTGTTGAAGACTTCACCCATGATGGGTGCATAGGCAGCCATACACAGGAACCCCCCGACTTGCTCAAAACGTATGATTTTCTGATCGGGCATTTTGCCGCCAACTGAGGCATCGACATCGGTGTAAGAATCCACAACCTCCCAGGAATCCTTGTTGATATCCTCGCCCAGCTTGTGGCTCGCCACCTGAAATGCAGGTTCAGGTGCCATTTGAGCAGTTCCGAAAGAAACAGCGCCGTCTTCAGCGACAATAAAAGATATCAAATCTCCTTCGCCATCGTAGATCGCCATTTTCCAGACATTTGCCGTCAGCCCTATGCCGTGGGTTGCTTCAGCCAGCTGAGCATATGTGGTTCCGGTGAATGACTTGTCCGAAGATGTTTTATAGTCCAGAATGAATTTGGCTTTCTCTGCTATTCCTTCCATGCCTGCCAACTGCTGCACGGCGGCTGAGAGCTTGGTTTGTCTCCCCGACAATTCGTCAATGATGATGGTGAATGCCCTTTTGATCAGTTCTATAAAAGAAGACCGCTATCGCTGAGTTTAATGCCAACCTCCGTGGATGATGACGGTTTAGAGCTCCAAAATATTTTATCGTCACGAAAGCGTTGATACTTTAAAAAATAAAGGCCTCCAAAAATACTCACGCAATACCATGAAGCGGATAACGAGCTCTGTGGAGGTGAAATTTTTACCGGAGACGGGCAATGGTCTATTCTTCAATTTGTGATCTGTATATGCTAAGGTGAATTGTTTGGTTGTTCAATGTGAGGCACAAAACCCTAACCTTTTGCTCATCTTATCGAGCCCCGACAGTTCGAGGTATTAAGTGGAAACAATCTATCAGCAATCACTATTTAAGCACATTATCCAGACCACGGGCGACTTGCCCACTCTGCCCCCCATTGCCAACCTGGTTCTGGAAAAGATGTCAGACCCCGATGTTACTGCGAAACAGCTCCACGATATCATTTCAAGAGACCAGTCTCTGGCTGCAAGAATTCTTAAAATAGCAAATTCAACTTTTTATGGTTGTTCTCGAAATATTACCAGAGTGAGCGATGCCGTCGTCATCATTGGCTTCAAAACCATAAAATCCTTGTTGCTGACTTCTGTCCTTAAAGATTTGCTCAAGAATTTTGGTCTGATAGAGAAGCTACTGTGGGATCATTCTTTGGGTTGTGCCTTCGGGTCGAGGATTGTCGCTCGATACATAAAATTTTCAAAAATTGAAGAGGCCTTTTTGTCCGGCTTAATGCATGACATCGGCAAGGTAGTGCTGAATATTAAACTGCCTGATAAAATGCCCGAGATTATCAAAGATGTCTACAATAGTTCGGAGAAGACATTCATTGGATTGGAACAGGAGGCGCTGGGGTTCAACCATGCTCAGGTGGGCCAACTCGTCGCGCAGAAGTGGAATTTTGCGGAAGAAATTGACGAAGCTATCGGCACGCACCACAATCCCCGGAATGCGACCTTACTGCCGAGTCTGTCCTATATCGTCCATCTTGCCAATGCCTTCTGCCATAAACTGGAGATCGGCCCAACCCGGAGACCTGATCTCAATCTCATGGCTTTGGATTCGGTGAAGTTTTTGCGGTTGGACGAAAACGCCGTCAGTCAACTGTTGGAGGATACTCACAGCACTTTCAACTCTCAGCAGGCTTCCTTTGTCTGATTCCTTCCTCTCAACTGAGTTGTGTTGATGTCTGAATGGCTTCAAGTCGGAGACTCGAACCAGCGGAGAGATTTTCTTTAGCCCCCTGCTACAGGCTCTAAGCTTCCCGATTACGAGGTCTGTTGAGTATAGAATCTCGCCACCTTGTCCAGCTTTTGGAAGACCTTGTTGGGATAGCTTGAGCTGCCATTATAGGTGGTGAGAGCATGGCGATAGTTTTTGGGATAAGCTTCGCAAAAGAACCTTAGAAAATGAGCTGCCATGTAGGCCTGGTCTCTTGGAAATTTCTTGAGGTCTTGTCCGGGACGCCAGGTGATCAGGCCACCAAGTCCGCGTTCCTTCATGTCTTGGTAGACCTCCAACTGTGTGGTCTTTAGCATTTGAAATATGCCTTCCGAGTGATTTCGCACACCATTGGTAAAGTGATCCAGGTCACCGTTTACGTTCATGAAGTTTGTCTCGTGATGGGGAATGGCCACCATCAGGAATGGATCCAGCTTGTATAATCTTGCCGCATCATAGATCCAGGTTGCATAATATAGTGCCATTTTTCGCGCAAATTCCGGCGACTCGTTGCAGAAAGAATTATTTGCGTATTCATGATAGATGTATTCAGTCATCACTTCAACAAACTGAGCCCGATCTGTGTCTGAAGCATTGTAGTTGGCTTCAGTTACGGGATCTTGAGGGATATCCGCCTCGGAATCGATCTCTTCGGTTGAATCGCTGTCCCGAGCCAATCGAACGAGATCACGTGCTGAAAGATCCGGCGGCCTGGGAGGAAGTGCTGCCAGTTCGCTTGCAGACGGATTGTCTGCGCTCGGCATGCCGGCAAGCTCTCTAACGGTTATTCTGCGGGCCGCCTCTCCAGTCGAGGACTCCGATTTATTGTTGTTTGAAGATTTGCCTGGCTCCGGCACATAACTGTATAGTTGATTGACAGGATAGATGCCTGTCCTAACCAAGGCGGTACTCGGCGCCACGTCGAGCTTGCTTTCTACCGGCACTGCATTGGTGTCGGACAGGCGCGTTTCGATGAAAGAGTTGGCGTTTTGGTAACTCGTATTGGTATCGGCAATCAGCTTCCAGGTGCCGTGCTCAGACACGGTATAGATCGGCGCGCCGATTTTTTTGTATTTGTGTGCGAGTGATCGGACCTTGCCCTTGCTGGCGACGACTCCGATTTGGACGTCATAACCCTGACGCACCGAAGTTTGCGCGAAGGCGGGTAAGGGAAGTAATGGCAAAAACGTAGCTATTGCCATGAATGAGACGAAAATCTTTGCAGCTCGTGGCCTTAGCAGATAGAGAAAATCTTGCAGCATGACAACCTCGACAGAGAATTTTGAGAAGCATTTCGATCCAGTCGGATCCGCGTGCTGGTTCCTGCCCATTCATCAAACTTATCGTCAGGGTTGGCGCAAAACTTGAGAAAAATGGCAACAGTTGAAATCTCTGTCGAGGTAAGGCTGTTTTTGGGCACATCCTCAATTCACGACCCTCTCAGACTTGATCTATCAAAAATCCTTGAAATCCTGCTCGTCAAAAGGGATGAGTTGCTCCGGTCGTTGTCCTTTGCCCACTGCTACCTGCGCCTCATGATACCCGCCGTTGGCCTTCTTGCTTTCGGGTGTTTTGATCTTTTTGATTGGTAGCGCCAGGTGTGCAGCTCTGGCGGATGCGTTTGCCGTTTGCATGACCTGTGGGGGTGATTCAGCCGTTCGCTTTTGGTCCGATCTAGCTTTCCCATTACTCCCGACAATCTCAATCAATTCCGCCACGAAGGCTCGCATTTGCTCGGCTTGGGCGTTCAGTTCTTCTGCGGCACTGGCGGACTCTTCCGCACTGCCCGCCGTCTGCTGGACGACTCCGTCCATTTCGCCGAGGGCTGTGTTGACCTCTCCAATTCCCTGTGCCTGCTCATTGGATGCCGCATCAATTTCTCCCAGAAGCTCGGCGACCTTTGCGGCGCTTCCAGCGACCTCGGCAAACGCCTTGTTTGTTCGGTTCACTACATCTGAACCGTCCTTGACCTTTTTCCCGATATCTTCAATGAGTAAGCTTGTATTCCCGGCTGCTTCCGCAGCCCGCATAGCCAGATTTCTGACTTCGTCGGCGACCACGGCAAATCCCGCTCCGGCCTCACCGGCGCGGGCTGCTTCAACTGCCGCATTCAATGCCAAGAGGTTGGTCTGGAAAGCTATTTCATCAATGGTTTTTACAATCTTGGAAGTTTCTTCCCCCGCTTTGGAGATTTCCTGCATGGAAGAAGTCAGCTGGTGCATGGACTCGTTGGCCTTTCCCACCACCTGGTTGGTTTGCTTCATGAGACTGTTGGCATGATTGGCGCTCTCGGCATTCCGGCTGGTCATGGAGGACATCTCCTCCATCGCCGAATGGGTCTCTTCAAGAGATGCCGCTGATTGGGAGGCGCCCTCTGCCAGAGTTTGACTTGCGGCCGCAACCTCCCCTGAAGCTGCTGCTACCTGCTCTGCGCCTTCCTGTAATCCGTGCGCAACCCGGTTTATAGGTCGAGAGATCGATCGCGCCATCAAATAAGCCAGCACAATCGCTCCCATGATGATGACTAACGCTATCGCGCCGATAGAATAAGCTAACTTTGTCAGTTCCTTTTGCACATCATCCACATAAATTCCCGAGCCCGCGATCCAGCCCCATTGCGGATACGCTTTGACGTATGATATTTTCGGCACCGGTTTGGACTCACCGGGCTTGGGCCAATAGTAATCGACAAAGCCGGCCCCATCTCGTTTGCAGACGTCCACGAAGGCAATAAACAACTTTTTGCCGCTGGGATCTTCGTTTGTGGAGAGATCCTTGCCGTCCAAGTCCGGATTCATCGGGTGCATGATCATTCTGGGACTCATATCGTTGATCCAAAAATAATCACTTTGCTCATAGCGTAAGCTCTTTATGACTCCTTTGGCCGTGGTCTGCGCTTGATCAACGGTCATGCTGCCGTCCTCAGCCAGTTTGGCATAGTGATCCAGAATCCCCCAAACGGCTTCCACCAGCTGTCTTGTTTTCACGCGTTTTGCATCATAGAGTTGATTTTTGTAAGTCAGAAAAATCCATCCGATGAGAAGCGAAAAACAGACTACAATTGAGATACCCAGCAGAACAATTCTGTTTGAAAGACTGATTTTCCTCATTTCCTAATCCCTCCAGGCAGGCGCGATAGAGGATTTCAGACTGCAGAAGAGGTGCTCGACCCTAATGGGGAAGCTTTAAACTCTCCCCACACTACAAATATCGTCACACTTTTCTAAACCCTTGAAAGAAATTTGTCGTAGCATCAAAAGCACAACGGGAATCATCGAAAAGCGTAATTACTGTTTCAGATTGAGGCTGAAATGAAAGGTTTTTTGTAGATTAGCCTGATGCAGGCCGGTTCAAGCCACAGGCTTGAATCAACTAGGAAGGTGAGTAGACAAACCTCTATTATACGTGATGTCACATCGAGCAGAGCTCTGACACACTATGGACGTAGGCATCTATTTTGCCCTGAACCTCCTGGTCTATTCCGACAAACCGAACGCCAACGCTTATTATCCTCTCGTCAAGATTCAGATTCTTTATCTTTCCGGAAAACCGGCTATTTCCTTCCATCCCGGGTAGTTCAAAAGTCAAATTAACCTTGCCGCCGAGTTGAAACAGGTGAGTAGCGGCTGTCGGAACGGAAACAGCATTGAAACTGCACCCAAGTCGGCTGATATCCAGAATGACGCCGTCGTAGGCTGTGTCATCGCCATCCAGGTTTATCACAGCCGGCAAATAACAGTTTACCCGGTGTGATTCCCTGAGCTCATGACTTGCCACAGTATCGGGGAAGGAAATGAAAATGAGCCTCGATGGATGACTGACAGTGTTCAGTATAAAGGATTCAAAACCATAAACGGTACCGGCCAACATAAAGATCACAGTTATCTTGTTGCCATCGAAAAGGGTTGCCTCAATGCCGCCGACCTTGGGTGCTTCGATGACCAGATATTCGTCCGGTTTCATCCCGACGAGGCTGCTCCTCAGTCTAGTTTCAACTCCGCTGATATGCACAAGCAAATCAGTTCCAATCCCGAGTAAAAAATTCTTTGCCCTGATGGAATCTCCCATTATTCACCCTCCGTATCATCGCAGCTATAATAAGTGCTGCAGTCGTTTTTCAAGTGCTTAACCTTCGGGTGGCATAAAGCGCAAAGTGCCCGGTGTGTCAAACACGTACTCCACTTTTCCATGTCGGAATAAAATATTGGAAAAACGGTAAAACCACATGTTGCCTTGAACACTCGATGGCGTGCCCTGTATGGTGAGGACTTCATCCGGGTCGGAGCCGATAGTGAAAAAATCTCTGCCGGTACTGAGACCGCTATGAACGGATGGCAGCATGCGGATTTTGAGATTCCCGAAAAAATTATCAAAAGCGACCACACGCCCATCCCGAAAACGGATTTCACTAAACCCGTAGGTCCAAAGCTGGTTGCTGATGCGGGTGGGTGTGCCCTGCACGGCAAGCACTTCGTCTTTACTGGAGCCTAAAGTAAAAAAAGCTGGTGGCACCTCGACCGGGTTGGAGGGTACCAGGTGGACCTTGAGGGAGCCGTCAAAATTGTTATAACGATGAACCCTGCCGTCTTTGAACTGTACTTCGGAGAGATTATAAATCCAGGTTTGCCCGCGGATTTTGCCAGGGGGTCCCTGTATATTGAGTACCTCAGCCTGGCTGGCTCCAAGACCGAAGTACCCGGTACTCGAGTCCGGCTCTACAGAAGAACCGGCTTCTTTCGGGAGTCGGGCTCCTGTATTTGGGGCAGGCTGTTTTTGAGTCGGTTCAAATGTGGAGTCAACCGACTCCTCCGGCTCCGGAGCGGGTTGAGAATCAAGCAGCAAGCCGACGTCTACGCCAGGTTCTCTAGTTTTCAGGGTTGGAACGGGCTGGTGTCCGGGCGGAATGATATTGATGATTGCCAGCAGCGACAGAAAAAACACTGCGAGCAGACCGTAACCAACGCCCCGCTGCCAAATATGAGGAAAAATTCGCTCTCTGGCCGTTCGGTAAATGCTGCCCCAAGAGCTTTCTTTTCGGGAGGATGCGGCTTTCGGGGTTGAGGGCTTTCCCTGCGGCGGCGGCTTTCGGGATTGGGTCCGGTTGCCGCGCGGTGGCTGCGGTTTGTACTCCCGTTGCTCATTCCAGGCTTGCGAGATACGACGGTAGGCGCCTGTAATCTCCTTCAACGTTTCTTCGGCGTGAATTTGGTCCTGCAGGGAACGTTGTTGAAAGTGGTCCGGATGCCAACGTCTGACCAGTTCCCGATAGGCCCTTTTGACCTGACCGGGAGTGGCGGCGGGAGACAGATTTAGAATCTGGAAGTCCTGTTCTGAAACTTTTTCTTTCTGTAACGGCATACTCTCTCAAAGATCCTTAACCATGAGACTGACCCATCAAACAACATGATGGGCTGCGAGCTAAAAGATAGCAATTTTCGTGCAACCATTATGATACTATCATGATGACACATAGACAAAGAGAATAAGAATCAGGGAAGCAAAGGTGTTGCAGCAGCTTGGCATGTTCTTAGACCATTGATGCGCTTGACCCGACAATGGGTTGAAGTGGGAAAAAAGATTCAAGTTATGGGTAAAGAATTTCGATAGATAAAATTGAGACGGGCCGCTCTTGCCCTGATGAAACCGACATAAGAAAAGAAAAATGAGGGTTATGTCTACATCAAAGCCCCAATTAGATTTAGAGCAGGTTATTCGGTCTTCGGAATCTCTTCCTCCGTTTCCTGATGTCATGTGGAAGGTGATACCGTTGTTGAAGCGCATGGCTCCTGTGAACGAAATCGAAGCCGTGATCCGATATGATCAGGCCATTACGACCAAGGTATTGGCAATGAGCCAATCGACCTATTATGCCCGCCGGCATGCCGTCGGCTCCCTCAAGGACGCCATTGTCTACTTGGGGCAACAACAACTGCTTCAAGTGATTTTGGCTGCCAGCAGCTCCCGTTATTTCAAGAGCGGAGCGGTCGGTTATGACCTGCGGGAAGGCGAGTTGTGGGAACATGCCGTGGCTACAGCGCTGATGACGGAGCTGATCGGCAAAGCGCTCGGCTGGAAAGACTCGTTGACCGCTTACACCGCCGGACTTCTGCACGACATCGGCAAAACCATTCTCAATTACTTTGTCGAAACCTATTTCGATTCAATACTCGCTCTGGTGCGTGAACAACAGATGCGTTTCATTGATGCGGAGCGGCAGGTATTGGGTATCGACCACCAGCAACTGGGCATGGTGATTACGCGGCGCTGGCGTTTCCCGGAGGAGGTGGTGGCTGCCATTGGTCATCATCATTGTCCACTGCAAGCGACTCAGCACCAGGATTTGGTTCGTATGGTATACGTGGCTAATCGCATGGTTTCCGCCTTGGGAGTCGGCTGTGGCGTGGATGGATTCATGCAGCCCAACCAGGATCAGGTCTTCACCGATCTCGGAATCAACACGCGCACTGCGGAGAAGCTGCTGGCTGACCTGGCTGTTGCCTTGCAGGAAGTCAGGCAGTTTTTGAATTCCTGATATTGCTTTCTATGCATGCCTGATCCTGTTAATATGGTTTTTCACCAAGTGCCGAAGTTTGCCGCAAATCGATCAACGACATTGGATGGAAAGCCATGCTGGTACTTACGAGAAAGGCGGGAGAATCGATCCGCATCGGGGACGACATCGAAGTCGTCGTCACGGCTGTCGAGCAGAACAAGGTCAAAATAGGCATCCGCGGCCCCCGCCATATTCCAATTTATCGTGAAGAGCTGTATCAAAAGATTCTGGAAGAAAATCGCCAGGCCGTCGGCATGGAACTTGGCGACATGGACCATCTTGTCGAATTGTTTCAGGCCGGCGAGCCTCTAGCGGGCCGAGCTCCACACTCCTGAAGAGGAGGTTTGCATTTCTCCCGAAGAGGCGCAGGCGGGGTATAGAGCGAACATTTCGCTGCGTCGCCGTGTCTTTGCGTGAGAGCATACTCGATAGTCCGCCCGAAGGGCGCTAAGTTCAAATGAAGCTGAGATGATAGCATGCGGATTGAAACAGTACGATTTGGCCCCGTGGAAGTGCAAGAAGAAGCATTGATTCAGTTTCCTTGGGGCATACCAGGATTTGAGAATCTCAAACGGTATGTCCTTTGGGAGCACGGGAAAGGTCCTTTCCAGTGGCTTCAGGCGGTGGATGACCCGGCAGTGGCCTTTGTGGTGTGCCCGCCGCAGGCCATGGGGTTCGCCTATCAGGTGCCGCAAGCTAAATTAAAGATGCTGAATGTAGTTCAGATCGAGGATCTGGTTGTCCTCATCATGGTTTCTTTCGACCGCGAAAAAAACACCTCGCGGCCGCACCTTTCGGGTCCGCTGCTATTCAACGCTGCAAACCGTCGGGCCTGTCAGTGGACGATCGATGCAAACGAGTTACCCCAATTTCTAGTTTCGGAACAATAGCACGCCAAAGGTGGAAGAAACCGCAAAACAAAAATAATCCAGCCGTCTTACGTCGACAAACAGAATATTCAACGGGCGGTCTCTATATTGAATATGGAACCTCCAGTCACTTTCGATTTCGATAGGCACTGGCGGCTTTCCGCGAGCGGCGTAAGGTTGCGAGCTCATCCTCGATTTGATCTTTGCGTTGGTTGATCGCTCTCATGCTTTGCTCTGTTGCGCCCTTCAAAGCGAATAATAAATCATGAAGCCGATGTTCTTTCGTGGAGTCTCCCTGAGCCTCGATCAAACCGACGGGTTGGCCCAGGTTGCCACCCGCCATATAACCTTGCAAAGCCAGCAACTTCTCTCGGCAATGACGGGTCAGACTTATAACATCGAGCTCCTGGTTCTCGCTACACAGTGCAAGCTTTCTGGTGCACTCCAGCAACATTTCGAGAAGTAATTCGGCGCCTTTTTGTCCAGCCACTGTCACACCAATGATCTTCCGGAGCCAATTGAGGAGTTGCCGTTCGGGAGGAAGCTCGCTCGCTCCTGCCAGTTAGAGCGGATCGATTAACGAATCTTGTCCGTGCTCAGCCGATGCTTTGCCGGATCAAGCCGGTTGGGTAACCTCCGCTTTGGCGAACTTGTTCCCAGGCGGTTTTGAGATCGCTTAACATGTCGATAAGGTGCTTATAGGATGAAGTGTCCTGTTGAGAGTTGATGCCCATCATTTGACGCAAAGCGAAATTATACAGGCGACTCAGATTTTGCGCTATTTCGCCCCCGCGCTCGTAGTCCAGACCGACCAGGAGCTCGGTGATAATGTCCTGGGCATGACGCAGCTTGCCGTAGCATGAATCGATCTTTCTTTGTTCGTGGAGCTCTCTTGCCGACTTGAGATCATTGATGGCGGCTTCATAGCACATGATCACCAGTTTCAAATTATCGGCAGACTCGATGTTCGTTTTTTGGTAGGCTCTTACTGCGCCGGCATAGACCATGATCGTTCCTCCCTATTTGGCTGATGAAGCGAGCTCTTCCCATGCGCTTTTCAAGTTATTCAGGATTTGGATGAGCTGATCGTAACAGGGTTCCTCTTGTTTGCCGTGAATGCCGGTTAGCTGCCGTAGTATAAAATTATAAATGCGACTCAGATTGCGAGCAAGCTCGCCGCCTCTTTCGTAATCCAAGCCAACCAGCAGTTCCGTGACGATGTCCTGAGCATGTCGGACCTTGTCGTTTACCGCATCGGAAAGGCCGCCGCGCTGGAATTCCCTGGCCTGCTCAAGGTCCCGAATAGCCGCCCGGCAGCACATGACCACCAGTTGCTGAGGGGGAGGATAGTTGGAAGGCTGATTGGTACATATGGCTGCACTGTTGACCATCATTGCTTACTCCTGATTCAGTGTCATGATTTTACCAGTTAGTTTATGAGGAAAGGCTGCCCAGTTGAGTGCCAAGCCAATCGGACAACGTTTGCATTTCGTTGAGGGCCGCGTCCATAGCGATGTATTGGGCAGTGAGCGACTCCATTTTGCGATCGATCAAATCCTGGGTGCTCGTGATTTTGCTCTCCAGCCGCTTGATATTATTTTGCGCGCTATTCTTTTGTAGAGTAACCGTGCCATCAATGGAATCCGTTAAATTGTTCAGCAGCGTATGGAGCGACTCGCTCAAACCAGTGAGCGCCGTCTCGGTAGTTGCAAAATCCGAGCCCAATTCCGATTGCAGGTCGTCTGAATCCAAAGTCAACTGCCCCTTATTGTCAAAAGAGATCCCATAACCGGAGAGTCCGGCATTGAGGATTGTATTCTGCAGATTGCTCTTGATCGATTTCACCATGGTGTCGCCGAACAGGGCCCCGCCGGTGGTGCTGGTCCCTTCATTGTAGGTCATTTGCTGGTTGATATAAGAGATGACTCCGTTGTAAGTATCGACCAGAGTTCGAATTTTGTTCTCGATGGCTTGATCGTTCCGGTCGACATTGAGGGTGATGGCAGTGGTAGGTGCATCATCGGAGAGCAGGTTCAGGGTCAATCCGGGAATTGCATCGGTGACGGTGTTGGCGGATCGGGTCATGGCAATCCCGTCCACCGAAAATTGGGCGTCCTGGCCAGCCTGCAAGGGTGTGTCCACAAAATAGTCTCCGGCGGCATCGGTCAGGCTTATTCCGGTGGAGCCGGTTTCTTCAGCAGTCAAGATCAGCCGAAAGTCGGTTGAGGAGACTTGCAGGATGCTTGCGACAACGCCGCTTGGAGTGTCGCCGCTGTTCAGTGCGTTGATTTCATCTCTCAAGCTCTGCAACGACTTGCCGTCAAGTGAAATGTCGTTCCCTTCCAGGGTGATCGATCCGGTCCAGCCGGCGTCGCTGTCCATGCTCGCCACCGAATTCGACTGGAGCTTTTCGGCTGTCGCCAGCTGGGTCACCTTGATGTCGTAGCTTCCTTTGCCTGCACTGCTTCCCGCTGTGGCCGAAAGAATGCTCTCCGCCGACACCGAGGCCGAAGAGGAGCTCAGAGTAGCTGAAAATACATTGTAATCCTCTGAGTCCTTCAGATTGTTTACAGCAGTCAGGAGACTCGACAACTTGCTTCCCAGCGAATCCCATGCAGAGAGCTTACTTTGGTAATTGGACTTCTGAGTGTTCAACGGGGTTATTTTTGCTTTAACCTCGACCTCGTTCAACTGATCGATCATGCTCTGCCAGTCGAACCCACTGCCCAATCCACTGATACTTAGAGCCATTGCTATTGCCCTCCATGCGGGTGAATTAACTTTTATCCTTTGATTGGCTAATCGGCATTAACCAAAAAAGTCTTTAGTGTTTTATGATCGCACTTCACCGGACAAGTCGGTTTTCGACATTCGGGTTCGGATGCGATCTTAGGCCGCGCTGTGGTTACGTTTGGTGAAATTAGCATTTATGAACAAAAAAGGCGGCCTGAAGGGCCGCCTTTTCCGAGTGCTGGATGGTGTCGAGCGTGATAAGTCTAACCAAGTAGTTGCAGAACTTGCTGTGGTGCCATATTGGCTTGAGCGAGCATGGCCATGCCGGTCTGCTGCAGAATCTGGTTCTTTGTGAACTGGGTCACTTCATATGCCATGTCCACATCGCGGATGGCTGATTCCGAAGCGGAGAAATTCTCGATGCTGATGGCCAGGTTTTCGATGGTGTACTGCAAACGATTCTGATACGCACCGACTTTGCCCATGGAAGCATTGATGGAGGTCAAAGCGGTATCGATCGCAGTCATTGCCGACCTGGCGGAGGCCGTGGAGGCGATGGAAACCTTGTTCGTTGTTTTGCTGACGCCCAGATTCGAGGTAAGCGCGGCATCGAATTTCAGGTTCAACTGGTTGTTGCCGGCGTTGGTGGCGCCGATTTGGAAAGTGATTCCATTGGTAGATGCTGACGTCCCATTAACGAGGGTGGTGTTGCCGTAGGTCGTGGAACCGGCAATCCGATCGATTTCCTCCTGGAGAGCCTCAAACTCGGCGTTGATCGTATTCAGGCCCTCTGTTTGCCCGGACGCTGCCTGGGTAGCCAGATCTTTCATCCGAATCAGGATGTCGTGAATTTTGCTGTAGGCACCATCAGCGGTCTGCAGCATCGACTGAGCCTCGGAGGCATTCTGGGAGGCGACCTTCATAGATGAAATCTTCGCCTTGAACGCGTTTGCGGTAGCCAGGCCGGATGCATCGTCTTTGGCCGAATTGATGCGCAACCCCGTCGACAGGCGCTTCAGCGAGTCAGACACCTTATTGTTGGTCAGGTTCAAATTCCGCTGAATGTTCAATGCATTGACATTAGTGTTGATTGTAAGACCCATGGTTGTTCCTCCTTGAAATGTTTTTTTTGACTTCCCTGTCAAAATCTAGATTGTTTTTGTTCCAACCATCCACCAGCTTCTCTGTCCATTTGCTTCACTTATCGACAAACCGGCGGCGCAACTTTAGCGATTTTTTTCAGGGAGCGGAAAAAATTTGATTTATTGGGGGATAGAAGGGAGCGACAACGCTATGGGGCAGACGAAGAGTGCTTTAAGAATGCTCGCTAGGACAGACGAGAGTAAGTCTGGGCAGCTTTTCGCGAACAAACTCTCCGCTACTCAGGCATACACGGATTCGCGGATGTAGGAGCGAGCTTGCTCGCGAGCCTGAGTCTATCCAGATAGTCATTTCCGTCCGGCGGTGCTTGCTATTTCGTATCGAATTGCTTTGAGTTTTTTTGCCAGCTCGACATTTGCCGGCTGCTGCCTTTGGAGCGCCTCAAACGCAACGACAGCGCCCGTGTAATCTTCAGCTTGGATGTGTGCAAGTCCGAGCAGATACCCAATGTAAAAACAAGAAGGCGATCTGCGGTAAAGGGTATCGAGTAACTGACACAACTCCCCAGACGCACCGATCTTGAAATGCCTTCCCGCCAACTCGGTCAGCAGGTCCTTCGCCTCTTGGCTAGCCCAAACCCCTCCCTCCCAATTTACCACCTCCTGGCGACAACGAGACAAATCGCCCGTGCGCAGAAGAGCGTAAGCCAGAGCGATTCTGATCGGCTGCCTGGAGGCGCCAAGACAGAGAGCTTGTTCCAGGTGACGCAGGCCGGCGGTGTAATTGCCGCAATTCACGTAAGCCAGCCCGAGGAACGAAAGGCTTTCAGAATCCTTTGGAGCCATTCTAAGATGATCTTGAAGCAAAGGAATGGCGAGCGCGCTTTGTCCCGTCTGCACTCTGCATATTGCCGAAGCCTTCACGATGTGCAATTTTCTTTACAAGCTCTATGGCGCAGTCACCATCACCAAATTTGAGCACTAAGCCGTCAGTGTCGTTTCGGTTAATAATTCCTTTCTCAAAACACTCAATCGACCATGCGATAGCAGCAGAAGTATGATCAACATCAAGACCAAACAAATTGCATAAGGCATTACAGTATAAAATCGCTTCCGGAGATTTAATATCCAAATTCGATCCAAATGCTCTGAGAGTATTGGCCTGCACGCCTTCTGTCTGCACACCTCTAATCTGATATATGGTACTGCAATAGGCCGGGCAATCAAAACATGCCTGTCGCCGAATGGAGTATTTATCGAACTTTTCTCTACGTACCTCATTAATGGCATCATTACTCCAGAATTCATCAGTCATGTTTCTAACGCCATGGGGTCTGTTTTCACCAAGCAGCAGATAGGGGCCGATTGTCCCCATTTCTCTTTTAAGTTTAACATTGCTGCTTTTCTCAAGAATATCTCTATTAAATTTCTTTATAGATTCCATGAATACATCTGGCTGAGCTAATCTCACCGAAGAAAACTTACCTCGAATCGCAATTGCTTTGAGATTTTTGCTCCCCATGACGGCACCACCTCCGCCGTAGCCAACCCCTCTGCCTCGATCACCAATAATGCATGCGAAACCAACCTGTCTCTCTCCTGCAACTCCGATGGCAAGTGTTGACAGGCAAGGGTCCTTTTCCGCCGCCTTGATGGACAGGTCGGTTTTCCATGTATCGTAACCCCATAGCGGCGAGGCCTCACGGAAATATACCCTGTGATCGCTGATAAAAAGATAGATCGGTTTTTGGCTTTTTCCCATTACCACTAAATGGTCATATCCGGCAAACTTCATTTCTG
>ENA-OSEO01001696-OSEO01001696.1-sediment-metagenome-genome-assembly--contig:-NODE-1696-length-37465-cov-4.284797_pt1 | contig 37465 bp, 31 predicted proteins | sample MGYA00237883_ERZ534232 | MGnify/ENA metagenome assembly ERZ534232 | reverse complement strand
AGGTCAGGGTCTTCACCCTGTTCCCGGTTCTGCTGGCCATCCTGACCGGCTGGGCCCTGGCCTGGCTGCTGACCGTTACCGGCGCCATCGGGCCGGACAATCCGGCGGCCATCAAGCTGGACACGGTCATCAACGCCAACTGGTTCAGCCCGCCGTACCCCTTCCAATGGGGCTTCTGGGACTTCAAGGTCAGTTTCGCCCTGGCCATGATCGCCGCCTACCTGGCTTCTATGATCGAGTCCATCGGCGACTACTACGCCTGCGCCAGGATGGCCGAGGCCCCGGTGCCGACGTCCAGCATGATCTCGCGGGGCCTGGGCACCGAGGGCGTGGGCTGTTTGATCGCCTCGCTGTTTCAGACTTGTAACGGTTCGACCAGTTACTCCGAGAACATCGGGGCCATCGGCCTGACCAGGGTGGCCTCGCGCTACGTGGTCCAGATCGGGGCCACGGTGATGATCGTTCTGGCCATCTTCGGCAAGTTCGGCGCCTTCTTCGCCACCATTCCCCAGCCCGTGGTCGGGGCCATGTACTGCGGCCTCTTCGGCATGATCGCCGCGGTGGGCATCTCCAACCTCCAGCTGGTCGATCTCAACTCCTCGCGCAACCTCTTCATCATCGGCTTCTCCTTCTTCATGGGCCTCTCGGTGCCGACCTACTTCAACGGCTACCAGCCGCTGGGCATCCCGCCGGTCAGTCTGACCTGGATGATCGGAGCTTTTCCCATTGGCGACATCGTCACCACCATCGGCAAAACCGGCATGGCCGTGGCCGGGATCTTCGCCGTGATACTGGACAACGTCATTCCCGGCACCGAAGAGGAGCGGGGCCTGACCGCCTGGGCCCAGGCAGGCTGAAGCGCCTGAGTCGGAGATTAGAACCAAAGGGGGCCGCCAGGCCCCCTTTCTTTTGCCTCTAGGTCCCGCTACAGAAACAGCCCTTTCGGACCCATGGAGGCAGGAGAGGGCGGCCGAGCCTCGCCGGAACCCAGTCTCAAACCCGGCCCGTCGCCCTTTTTGCTTGTGGTGGATGTTATGCCGACTCACTCCCGCGAGTTGGCGTAAGGGCGGTAAGCCTCGCAACGCCACTTGACCCGGCCCATGGTGGTGGATGTTATGCCGACTCACTCCTGAGAGTTGGCGGAAGGGCGGTAAGCCTCGCAACGCCACTTGACCCGGCCCATGGTGGTGGATGTTATGTCGACTCACTCATGTGAGTTGACATAATATATCTTATCGGAAGTTGGGTCGGTAGGCCACTCCAACCCGGAACCTAAAGAAACTCAGAGACCGCAACCCAACCCCTCCAGCCGCCCCAGATAGCCCGTCCCCCTGGCCAGGTTTTATTGCTTGCCCGGCCTCAGGCGGCCTGATAGCATAGCCCGAAATCCCTGGGAGGCTGACCACCATGTGCTCCAGACTGACCGCCCTGTTTATTGGCGCCGCGCTCATTTTTGTCCTGGCCGGGTCGGCACCGGCCGAAGAGAAGTTCGTCATCAAGCCGGTCAGCGACGCGGCCGAGATCAAGACCTTCTCCTCCCAGGGCTGGTTGAGCATGGAGGGATTGCCCCCCAAAGACCACTACCTGCTCAAGATCTCCTACCTTCGCGGCTTCATGGACGCCATCCAGTTCGCCGAAATCGCCCCGGGCCAGACGACCCAGGTCCTGGAGGACCTGAACGGGCTGGACCTCAAGGAGCTGGCGGATCAGATCGACAAGTTCTACCAGGACCACCCCCAGTACCAGTCTTACTCGCCCGCGGTGGTCGTCCTGGTCATCCTGCCCCGGATCAAGGCCGGCAAGCCGCCCATCCCGGCGCCCGACGAGAAACCGGACGCCCCGGCCCTGGAAAACTCGAACCAGACGTCCGAACAGCCCGCCAGCCCGCCGCCGGCCAATCAGCCGCCCGAAAGCAAGCCTTGAGCTGGGCGGCTGATCTGAACCGACTCAGGGATAGATAGGCTGGTTTATTGAGCTGGTGATCTAGATTAACGAACGACTGATTCTAACCGACTGGGCGCTCTTTGCGGCCAGGGCGCCTTTTCTTTATGTTACGCAGTAATTATTTTACTTAACAAACCTTTTTAAAGAGATAAGCTGATCAATAGCGGCCGCTCAGCCGGCCGTGATCAACTCGATCTCGACCCGGCGGTTGAGGGAGCGACCGGCCGCGCTGCTGTTGTCAGCTACGGGCCGGTATTGGGAATTTCCCGTGATCTCGATAAGATGAGGATCAAGGCCCTCCTCGATCAGCAGCCGGGCCACGCTGGCCGCGCGGGCCCCGGAAAGCTCCCAGTTGGACGGAAAGATGGAGTTGCTGATCGGCTTGGTGTCGGTGTGGCCCCGGATGCGGATGTAGCTGAGGTTGAAGCCGGTGTTGAGCTTTTCGGACAGTTTAATGAGCATGTTTCTGAACTGGGGCAGTATTTCGGCCCGCCCTTCCTCGAAAGTGACCGCCTCACCAATGCTGAGGATGACCGCCTTGTCCTCGGTGCGCAGGCCCAGGCCCAATTCCGGCAGCGAGGCCTGGAGACTCCGCATCTGAGTCAGGAGGCGATCCTGGTCGCTCGGCCCCTCCGTCCGTCTCGGCCTGGGCAGTAGGTCAGCCGGCAGCGATGTCCCGGCCGAGGCCAGCTGATCAAAGGTCTTCTGGCGCGGCGAGGCCAGAAGGTTGGGGTCCAATCCGGCTTCGGCCTTGACCAGATCCAGGTTGACCCGGGCCTTGGCCCGGCTCTCCTCGGCGATCATGCCCTCGGCCCAGGCCGATGACGCCCCGGAAAAACGTGCCACCAGGCTGGATTTGGACTGCTGGGAACGGGTCTCCTGAAGGGCGGCCAGGTCAATGGTCTGGTTGAGGCGGTTGGTCACGGGCTGAGTTTCCTGGGCGGTCGGCTCGGGCCGGGTCAGCGAGAAGAAGAGGACGAAGAAGACCAGCAAAAGAGCCATCAAATCGGTAAAGGAGAGGTGTATCCCTTCCCCTGTCTCGTCGTCCTCGCCGAGCTGGTTGGCCCTCTTGAAGGGATCCAGACGCTGCCTGAGAACCCTCTCCTTCTCCAGCCTGGCCTTGCGCGTCACCTCAGCACCCCCTCCCCTACTTCCCGGCCCAGCGCTCGGCCAGCCTCCAGGTGGGCTCCGGCTCTCTCAACCGCTCTGGGGCCCTGTCCCGGGCCGGGCCCAGGAGGTTCTCCCGCCGGTTGAGGAAGACCGAGCCCAGCCGGTGATCAATGGCGCTGGGGTGCTCGCCGTCCATGATGGCCAGAACGCCTTCCATGATCAGGGTCATGACTGCGGCCTCGTAGCGGGTGAATTCCTTGAGCTTGCGGGCCAGGGGCAGGAGAAGGAGGTTGGCCACCATGATTCCGTAGAAGGTGGTCAGCAGGGCCACGGACATGCCGATGCCCAACTGGCTCGGGTCGTCCAGGCGTCCGAACATGTTGATCAGGCCGACCAGGGTGCCGGCCAAGCCGAAGGCCGGGGCCAGGCGGGCCATGGTCTGGAGAATGTTGATCTGGGACTCGCGGCGGGAGAAGTGAAGGTCGTACTCCTTCTCCAGGGCGTCGCGGACCTCTAAGTGACCCTTGTTGTCGGCGACCAGCTCCAGGCCCAGGCGCAGGAAGCCGTTCTCGGCCTTGCGGGCCTCGACGTCCAGACCCCTGGGGCCGTCCAGGCGGCTGACCCTGGCCAGGCGAACGATCTCGTCCAGGTAGCGCCGGCTGTGGTCAGCCGACTGGTTGAACGAGGCCCGCAGGGCCGCGGCCAGCTCCTTGAACCTGGACCAGGGGTAGGCGATCAGAGTGGCCATGAAGGTCCCCCCCAGGACAATGCCCAGGGAGCGGATGTTGGCCCGCCAGGACAGCTCGGTGCAGACAAAGGCCGAGAGAAAAACCGCGGCCGAGAGGATTAACAGGGCGATCACTCTTTGCCACATGGCGCCACTCCTTGAATGCCTGGATCACACGCTATGGAGACTCAGCTCCAGGCAATGCACTTGCCATGCCAGGGCCACGGATCAGCTAACGCTTGAGGTTAACTTGAGAATCTGGTCGGTCGGTGCCTGGAGGGCCGGGCGGGCGGGCCGCTGCTGGGCAATTCTTGCCGCCCGACGGTTGGCGGCGGCCGTCCGGTGGATTCAGGGACAGGCGGGCGGGGGGAATGGTCTCGGTCGGGGTCCGGCGGCTCAGTCGGTCGTTCGGGTGTCAATGATGATCTGCTTGAGCATCTCCCAGCTCTGGCGCCGGTCCTCCTCGGCCTGGGCCCGGGCCCTGTCCCGGACCGGCGAGGGGCCGGTGGAATAGATTATGCTCTCCCGGCCCTGCTCGTCCTTGCGGCGGTGAACGCCCATGGGCAGCTCCTGGGACTGCCCTTCCCCCTGGGCTCCGGTCTGATCCTCGGCCAGGGCCGGCGGCGCGGCCAGGAGGAAAGCCAGCGCCAGCGCGGCCAGGGTCAGTCGCGGGCGGGGCATTTCATTTCCCCTCGGCCTGGCTCTGCTGGATGAACTGGCGCTGGCAGCGGAAGGTGTAGCTGATGATGCGCTCCCGGTCGCCCTCGGCGATGACCTCGAAGCCGACGGCGGTCCTCCAGCCGGCCTCGTCCTTCTTGCGAGGAGGAGCCTCGACCCTGACCACCCGGCCCAGGCTGGTCACTGGCTGGCCGGTCAGGTCGGGCAGGTAGACTCTGACCTCTAGGCGATCGCCGGCCTTGAGGCCCGGTTCTTCCGGGCCGGCGAAGACCAGGCCAGCGCCGGACAGGTTGATCAGCCGGCCCTCCCGGAAGGGGTTGGCCTCCCCGGGAGCCCCGCGCTCGGCCAGAAGATCCAGGACCAGGTTCAGCTTGGCCTCGATCACCTCCAGGCGCCTGAGGAGCCCGGCTTCATAGTCGCTCAGCCCGCCTTCGCGGCCGGCCGCCACCGCGGCGGCCAGTTCGCCCGGGCTCCGGGACAGGATCGAAGTGGCCAGATGGCCGGCCTCTTCCGGGAGCAGGCGTCGGTATTCAACCCTCTCGTCGACCGCTATCCGGACAAAGCTCCTCTTCTCCGGGGCGCTGTCGGTCACTGGCTGCCTCTCATCCCGCTCCCTCTGATGGAGTCACGACCGGGGCTGCCTCCGGCTGGCCTCCCTCCAGGAGGTTGATCCCCTCGGCCAGGCCCGGCTCGCGGATCAGCAGCTGGATAAAAACATCGACCACCTGGCCGTCAAACTGGATGAAGCGGAGCTTGACCAGCTCCCGGATGGCCTCTTCGGGGCTCATCGCCTTGCGGTAGGGCCGGTCCGAGGTCATGGCGTCAAAGGCGTCGGCCACGGTGATGATCCGGGCCAGGCGCGGAATGTCCTTTCCCTTGAGCCCGTCCGGGTAGCCCCGGCCGTCCCAGCGCTCGTGGTGGTGCCTGACGATGGCCTTTTCCTGGGGCAGGAGGCCCAGATGGCCGACGATGCCCTCGCCGATGACCGGGTGGGCCTTCATCAGCTCGAACTCCTCGTCGGTCAACCGGCCGGCCTTGGACAGAATGTGCTCGGGAACGCCGATCTTGCCGATGTCGTGCAGGTAGCCCGAGAAGCGCAGCGAGGTGATCTCGTCCTGGCTCAGCTCCATCTCCTCGGCGATCTTGACCGACAACTCGGTCACCCGGGTGGAGTGCTGCTGGGTGTAGCGGTCCTTGGCCTCGATGGCCGTGATCAGGGAGCGCAGGGTTGAGTGGAGGTTGTCCAGTACAGACTCGTAGAGGGCGATGTTCTCCACGGACAGAGCGGCCCGGCTGACCAGGAACTGGAGCAGGAAGAGGTCGTCCTCGCCGAAGCCTGAGCCGGCCTTGTCCGCGGCCAGGAGCAGGCCGAACATGGCCTCCCTGATGCGCATGGGCACGCACAGCAGCGACGAGGCGATCAGCCGGCCGCCGTCGGTGGTGGAGACCACCTCGACCGGAGCGTCCGGCGAGTTGCAGATGATCGGCTGTCCGACCTCGGCCGAACGGCCGACCAGGCCCTGGCCGAGATTGACGACGAACTCCTGGGCGGCCAGGTCCCCCGCCAGGCCGTGGCTGGCCAGGGAATACAACACGTTGGTGTCTTGGTCAAAGAGCAGGAACATGGCCAGCTTCGAGGAGACCAGGGAGCAGGCCAGGGAGGCCATCTGGGAGTACAGGCCGGCCGCGCCCCGGACGTTGTTGACCGTTTCGGCCACGCTGTACAGGAGAGTCTGCTCCCTGACCTTGCGCTGGAGCTCGGCGTTGAGCCGCTCGATGGCCTCCTTCTGCTTGAGCTGGTCCTTGAGGCGGAGGTTCTCGACCAGGAGCCGGCGCTCCTTGAGGACCCTCTCCACGACCAGCTTGAGCTGGCTGAGACGGACGGGCTTGGTCAGGAAGTCCGAGGCGCCGTGGCGCATGGTGTCTATGGCCGCGTCCAGGGAGGGGTAGCCGGTCATGATGATCACCGGCAGGGTGTTGTCGTAATCCTTGATGTAGTGGAGGAGCTCGATCCCGGTCATCCGAGGCATCTGCAGGTCCAGGAAGGCGCAGTCGAACCGGCTGCGCTTGATCTTCTCCAGAGCCTCCAGCCCGTCGCCGGCGGTCTCGACCTCGAACCCGCCCAGCTCGACGAAGAACTCGCCCAGGATGGCCCTGATGGGCTCCTCGTCGTCAACGACGATTATCCTGAGTCGAGGTTCTTCCATAGACCGCGGCCTCACTGATAATGCATGGTCTGTCTTTGAGTTTAGGGCCGGCCCGGCCCCAGGTCAATAACAACTGGGATTTAATCAGCGGCTAGGCCTGACGATTAAAGAGGACTCCGATCATCCGGTCGATGCTCTGGCCCAGACGGAGCATCTCCTCTGGCGGTATCTGGCGAACCATCTGGCCGGTATCGCGGTCAATTATCTTGACCACCTGCCGGCCGGAATCCAGATCAACCTTGATCTCCAGCTTGACGTTCAGGGTGGCCAGTCGAATCTGGATCTCCTCGGCCTGCCGGCGGAGGGCTTCGGACTGGCCGCTTGCATTGACGGTCTGGTCGCTGGATTCGGCCGCCACCGGCGCGCTCCGGGGCGTCACCGTGGCGTAGGTTTTACGCTGGGGTACGCTCTCGGCCGCCGCCAGTCCCGAGATCGGATTAGACGAGTCTGTTGCCTTCATCCCGAAGCTCCCGAGGTTTCCATCCTTGGAAACCCTTTCTTCTCGATTCTCTTAACGGCAATCAAGTCCCAGAACTTTAGCTCTTCCTCGCGATAATCCTCAGGGTCGGATTGCGGGCCAGGAACGGCTGCGGTCCGGGCGAGAGGCTAAAGTTGAAGGCCAATGGTTCCGAAAAGAAGGGAGCAGACCGAGGCCGGCAGGGAAACAACTTCCCACCGCGACCAGAGGCGCTGGAGTCAAGTCGGCCAAAAGAGGAGTTAATCGGCCAAGGTATGCTTCTTGCTATTCATTTCGGCGATCTGATGGGGCTTCCTTAAAGCCGGTCGATGGAGAGAAGAAGTTGAGCACTGAAATCGGGACAACCTCGGGCGCCATTTACTTCAGCGGCCTCGGCTCGGGCACTGACCTGGCCTCGATCGTCGACCAGTTGGTCGAGGTCGAGCGATATCGAATCAACCGGATGGAGCTCTGGAAGGAAGAGTGGAACGAAAAGATAACCTCCATCCAAGGGCTCAATACCCGGGTTTTTTCCCTCTATGACTTCACCAAGACTCTCAACGAGGACCTCGAGTTCTACGCCCGCTCCTCCTCTTCCAGCAATTCCTCGGTTGTCAGCGTGACCAACACTCCCCAGGCTCAGCCCGGCGCGCACATGGTCACGGTGGCCAGCTCCACCCAGCACCGCTTCGGTTCGGTCGGCTTTGCCAACAGCACCACGGTAGTCGGCGGTTCGGCCAGCGAGAGCCTGAGCATCCTGGTTGGCTCGACGACCATCACCCTCAACTACGGCAGCAACTACGCCGCCGGAGAATGGGACATCAGCGCCACCCTGGCCGATCTGGTCGACGCCATCAGCGCCGCCGACGCCTCGGCCGGGGACTTACTCGAGGCCATCGAGATCATCAACGACGGCTCCTTGTCCAACGCTCAGCGCCTGGTCATGACCGCAAAGGCCGCCGGCAGTGACAACCGGATCAGCGTGGCCAGCGACCCGACCAATCTGGACCTGGACGGGGCCAGCGCCGAGATGATCGACTCCACGGTCGAAACCGAGGCCGGCTGGACCGGGACGGCCTCGCTCGACCCGACCGGCAACTATTACGGCCACACCAACAAGCGCTTCAACTTCACCGTGGCCAATACCGGCACGGTTTCCAGCGGCAACATAACCATCGCCTGGAGCGACTCCGAGGGCAACTCTGGGCGCCTAGTCGTCTCGGCCGCGGGCACCTACGACATCTATCAGGGAGTGCAGCTAGCCATCAGCTCAGGCGACCTGACGGCCAATGAGACCTTCTCGCTGGATGTCTTCAACCCGACCCTGCAGCAGGGCCAGGACACCGGGCTGGCCCAGGTGGATCAGGTCACCCACGGCGGGTTCATCGACTCCGACACCACCCCGATCACCTCGGCCAGCGGCACTTTCTCCTACTACTACGGGGGGGTCGAGACCACCATCACCATCGCCGCCGGCTCGACCCTGACCGACCTGGTCAACGCCATCAACAACGACGAAAACAACCCCGGCGTCACGGCCTCCATCCTCGACGACGGCCAGGGCCTGGCCACCTCCCACCACCTGGTCCTGACCGGCCAGAACACCGGCGCCGCCTACGCCATCACCAACATCACCGAGACCCTGGACAATATCAGCAACGACTTCACCACCACCCAGACGGCCCAGAACTCCATGTTCAAGCTGGACGGCTACCCCAGCACCGCTTCAGTCTACCTGCAGCGGTCGAGCAACCAGGTTTCGGACGTCATTGATGGCGTCCAGCTCAAGCTCAGGTCGCCGGGCATGGTCATCGTGACCGTGGAGAACGACGTCTCCGAGATCGCTCAGCGCATCGAAGAGTTTGTCAACTCGGTCAATTTCGTCCTGGAGTACATCCGCGAGGAGACCAAGTACGACGCTGATACCGGTGAAGCCGGCGTCATGCTGGGCAATTACACTTTCAACATCGTCTGGGACAGCATCCGCTCCATTCTCTACACGGCCGTGCCCGGCCTGGACGAGGACACCGACACCTACACCATGCTGGCCCAGATCGGCATCCACACCGATCCGGACAACCAGGGTCTGTTCACCATCGACTACACCAAGCTCGACGAAGCCCTGACCAACGACCTCGACGGCGTGGCCCGCCTCTTTATCAAGGACGAAGCGGGCGGTACCGACGGCGTGGCCGAATTGATCCGCTCCCACACCTACGACCTGACCGACTCCATTGACGGTCCCATGAACATCCTGATCAAGAATTATCAGGGAATAATTGATAATATTGACAAAAAAATCGAGGATGAGGAGCGGCGGGTGGCCATGGTCAAGTCCCGCCTGACCGAGCAGTTCTCCCAATTGGAGGCCACCTTGAGCGTCCTCAGTCAGCAGCAGACCCAGCTCGAGCAGCAGATCGAGCAACTGCCGACCATCGGCAGCAGCAAGAAGAAGTAGACAGTTCCGAGGGGAGATCTCTATGCCAGGTTACGGTCACGGCCAGTACAAGAAGACTCAGGTAGCCACGGTCGACAGCGGCCGGCTGATCATCCTCCTTTACGAGGGCGCGATCTCCTTCCTGCACAAGTGCAAGGATTGCCTCGCCGATCGGGATTACCCCGGTCTGGCCCTCAACTTCAACCGGGCCCTGGACATCATCGACGAGCTGGACGCCTCGCTCAACCTGAGCGAGGGCGGAGAAATCGCCGGCAACCTGCGGCGGCTTTACCGCTTCATGAGTCACCATCTCCTCAAGGCCCGGGCGAGCGAGAATGTGGTCATGATCGAGGACGTCATCCGGATGCTCAGCCAGCTCAATGATTCCTGGAAGGAAGCCCTGGGCACCCACGAGGCCCAGGAGGTCCTGGCCCGCAAGCAGGCGCCGGCCAAAGCCAGCACCAAGTCGCTGGTCGCCTGAGAGCAGATCGTCAGTCAAACAGAGGCCGCTTCCCTCTCGGGAAGCGGCCCTTTTCTGAGATCCTGTCCTGGTTTATTGAAGCGCTTTCAAGCCCGGCGGTCAAAGCAGAGGGGTACCGGGCTGGCATAGCCCTTGTAGGCCCGCATCAGCTTCTCGCCCTTGTCCAGATCCGCCCTCTGGCGCTGGAGCTGATTCGTCTCCCGGCCCAGTACCCGGGCCAGGTCGTCCCCTGACCGGCGGGCCTGAACCGCCCTGGTCCTGGCCGAATCCAAGAGGGTCTCGGCGCGCTCTCTCTCCTCAGGGCTCGGGGATTCGAGCCAGACCAGCGAGCCCCCTGGCTGGTTGAGCCGCTCCAGGCCGGCCTGGGCCCTGAGCAGGGCCTGGCCCCGAGCCTCGATCAGGCGGTTCAGCTCGGCCATCTGCTCGCCGTCGGCCAGGGACTCGGCCAGCTCCAGCAGTCGGGCGGTCAAATCGGCCGCCTCACCGTAGTCGCGGTTCAGCCTGCCGAGCAGGCGGATGAAGTCGGTCACTGAGTCACCGTCTTCACCCGGCCCAGGATGGTCTTCCAGTCCTCCAGAATGGGCGTCAGCTCGTACTCCAACAGATCGGCCAGGAGGATCCAGTCCTGGTCCTCCTGGCGGGCGACCATGTCGGTCAGGACCGAGGTCAGGGTCCTGAGCTTTTCCGAAGCCGAGAGGCCCTCGGCCTCAAGGTGGGCCAGAGGAGTGGCCAGAACGCCGGTGGCCTGTCCCAGGAAGCGGAAAAAATCCTGAAGGGCCTCGAGGAAGATGAGATAGCGCCCGTTGGCCTCGGCTTCGTCGCCGATGCGCAACTCGTCGGCCACCTCCAGGGCCCCGGCCTTGAGGGTCTCGAGATGAGCCGGGGCCACCTGAAGCAGGATCTCGGCCACCTGCTTGAGCGGGACGGTGAGCACGTCCAGCCGCCCGATGCTCTCCCGGCTGACGCCGGCGGCCTCCCGGGGCGTGGTCTCGCTATAGGTCTGGCCGTCGATCTTGACCTCGGTGATGGTCCGGTCAACGGGCAGGTGCGCGTCCATGATCTCTGAGAGGATCTCCTCCAGGTTCCCGCCGCCGAGGGCGGCCTCCTCGAGTTGCTGCGTGTCAAGAAAGACTTCCATGGGCCCTCCCCTCCTGCCCGGGAGGTGCTCCCGGACGCCAGTGGTTCTCGTCACCTGGCTTATCTGCAAGTTCTGAGCCGCAGGTGATGGGCCAGACCGGCCGGCCTGTGAAGCCGGGAAAGCCGCCCCCAGGAAGGGCTGGGGCCGGCTGGCGCCCTGGAAAATGAGGGAAATAATTTCCTAGGGCCGGCCGGAGATCTTCCGGAGCAGCTCCAGGCCGAAGCGGTCGCCGGGCCGGGCGGCCAGGAGCCGCTCGAGCACGCCCCGCGCCGCCTGGGGCTGGCCCGAATCCAGGAGGAATCCGGCCAGCTCCCGGTAGGGGGCGGGGTTGCCCGGCTCCAGGCCGATGGCCCGTTCGTAGGACCTGACCGCCCGTTCCGGCCGCTCCAGGGCCCGGGAGGCCCTGGCCCTGAGCAGGGCGGCCGTGAACCTGATCCGGCGGGCGTCCAGGTCCAGGGTCAGGAAATCCAGGCCCAACCCGTCCAGGCGGTCCAGGTGCCCGAGGGCCTCGGCCCAGGCCCGGCGCCGGGCGGCCAGGCGGGCCCGGTGGAAGGCGACCAGGCCCTGACCAGCCCGGGGCAGGGTCCTGGCCGGAGAACCGGCCAGGCGTTCCTCGGCCGCCCCTCCTCGGCCGAGCCGCTCGGCGGTCAGGGCCCAGAGCACCCAGGCGTGGCTGAAGAGCTCCGGGTTCTGGGCCAGGCCCTCGGCCGAGGCGCTGGCCCGGCCCAGGTAGTCGTCGGCCTCGCTGAGGCGGTTGAGCTGGAGGAGGGTCTTGCCGGCCTGGTAGAGCAGATAGAAATCCCGGGGCAGGCGGTCCAATTCCTCCAGGAGAAGCTCCAGGTTGCGCTGGCCCTTGGCTCGGGCCGATTCCGGGTCGGCGTAGCCCCAGTGGCTGATCTCAAGCCCCAGGTAGACAAAGGGCCAGCCGGCCGGATGGACGAGCTGCTCGTGGACCCGGCCCTGGAACCTGACCTCCTTGTGCCTGGGGAAGAGGCGCTTCTGGAGCAGCCGCTCGCCCCGCGGCTCCAGGACCTCGGTGCCCCAGCCGATGAAGGGGCCCCGGTTCTGGTTCAGGGCCTGACGGAGGGCCGCCACCGCCTCCGGCGGAATGGCGTTGTCAGCGTCCAGCCAGAAGAGGTAGTCGGCCCGGGCCTCCTCCAGGGAGCGGTTGCGGGCTGCGGCGAAGTCGTTTTGCCAGGCGAGCTCGACCACCCGGGCCCCCATCCGGCGGGCCAGGTCCGCGGTCTGGTCCGTGGAGCCGGTGTCCACCACCACGGCCTCGTCAAAGAGGCCGGCCAGCGGCGCCAGGCTGCGGGCCAGATTGGCCGCCTCGTTGCGGGCGATCATGACCAGGCCGAGGCTTCTAGGGCTCACCGGGACTCCGCTCCGCGCCGACCGTGGCTTCTACAGCCTCGATAAACAGTTTGAAGTCATTGAAGTACTGGTGCTCGCCCCTCGGCCCGCTCCGGGGCCAGGGGCCGAAGCTGAGGCCCGGATTATCACCCGGCCCGGCGTAGAAGGCCAGGGTCGGGCAGCCGCAGGCGGCGGCGAAGTGGACCAGCCCGCCGTCCAGGCCGATGTGGCAGCGGGCCTGGTTGAAGACCTCGACCTTCTCCTCCAGGCTCAGGGCCCGCAGGTCCCTGATCCCCGGCGGCGGCGGGGCCCAGTCCTGGAGCTCCACCGCCGCGGCCGGACGCTGGCCGCGCCGGACCGCTTGCCAGACCTGCTCTCGCCGTTGAGGCGGAAGCTGCTTGGGATCGGCCGGATCTGGCCGGGCCAGGCCCACGGTGACGTAGTCGCCGGTAGGAGCCGGCCGACCGAAGAGCGGCAGGACCCGGCTGACCTGATCTGGGGTCAGGTCCAGAAGCTGGGCTAGCACCTCGCCCTGGTTGACCTCCTCCGGATCGTCCAGACTCAGGCCGGACCAGAGCTTGGCCGAGAGCCAGACCTCGCCGCTGGGGATGACCCGGCTGAAGCTCTGGCCGTCCGGTCCCTGCCCCGGCGGGCAGGCGGCCCAGTGCCAGGGAAGCCCGTGAGAGAACAAATGCTTGATAATCCGGTGGTTGAGGGCGTAGGTCTGGCGCGGAGTCCTGGGCGCGACGATGAAGCGGGCCACTGCCCCGCTCTGGCGCAGCAGGCCGCCTAGAAGCCCTTCGATCTCCGGGGTCAGCCAGCAGACCGTCTCTACTTCGGGATTAGCTTCAGAAAACGCCTTGAGCAGACCAAAAGACCGACAGTTATCTCCCAGATTGCGGCCGGCGTCAAAGAGCAGGACCGTCTGGCCGGGCACGCCTAGCCCCCCTGGTAGCTCAACCGCCGAGCCGCCTCAAGCCGCCGGGCCAGGTCGGGGTCCCGGGGCGCCAGGCCGGCCGCCCTTTGCCAGAGAGGCAGGGAAAAGGCTTGCTGCTGGCGGCTGTCCAGGAGGTCGGCCAGGGCGGTCAGGGCGGTCAGGTTGTCCGGCTCCAGTTCCAGGGCCCGGGAGAGGTGCTCCAGCCCGCCCCAGAAGACCTGGGGCAAGCGGAAGCGATTGAAGCCGGGCCAGAGCCCCTCCCCGGCCCGGGTCAGGATCAGGCCCCAGGCCAGGTGAAACCCGGCCTGACCCGGCCGGAGTCGCTCCCGGACCAGAGCCGCCGCTGCCTCGGCCGGCGGCTGGGCCAGCTCAGCCGCCTGAGCTAAAATCTGTTCGGCCCGCTCAACCTCTCTGGTCTCAAAGAGGACCAGACCAAGGGCCAGGACTGGCCGCCAGTCGGCCCGACCCAGGCCGGCCGCCCGGGCCAGGGCCTCGGCCGCCTCAACTGGGCGTCCCTGGGCGGTCAGGCAGAGGCCCAGGCCAAAAAGAAGGTCTGAGGCCCGCTCCGGCCCCTTGGCCAGGGCCTCCTTGAACATCAGGCGGGCCTTCATGATCCGGCGGGGGCCGTTGTTGTCGGGCCAGCGGAGTCCGGCCCAAAGAAAAGCCCAGCCCAGGGCTCCGGCCTCGGCCTCGACCCGGCGTCCCCCCCGCTCCAACCCGGCCAGGGCGGCCAGCAGCGTCTGGGCCCGGTGGGCGATGGAGTGCCGGGCCAGGACTTCGGCCTGCCCGGCCCTGGCCACGGCCCGCCTGAGCCGCTCCTGGCTCAGGTAGCGCTCGGCCTGGGCCAGGACATTATCCGGGCCGAAGACGACCAGGTGCTCGTCCGGCCGGAAGAGGTCCCGCAGCCCGCCGCCCGAATCCTCGCTGAAGAGGCAGGCCCCCGAGGCCATGGCCTCCAGCATCCGGGTGGTCACCCCGGGAAAGAGGTTTTCGTTGAGGACCAGCCTGGCCCGGCGGTAGAGCCGGGCCGCCTCCTCGGGGCCGACCCAGCCCTGGCCCCGCTGGCCGGCCACCTTGACCTGGTAGTGGCTCTTGAGGAGCTCGATGATGGCTGAGCGCTTGGGCCGGACCTTGGGGGCCATGGTGCCCACGAAGACGAAATCGTGCTCCTCCCTCTCGGCCGGACCCTGGTAGAGGGCCGGATCCACCGCCACCGGCAGCCAGAGGACCTCCCGCCCCAATCGGGCCGACAGCTCGGCGGCCGAGTCCTTCTGGTCCACGGCCACCAGATCGAAGTGCCCGGCCAGGTGGCGCTGCCAGAAAAGGTTGATCGGCCCGTCCACGGCATAGTAGACCCTGGGCAGGTCCAGGCGCTCCAAGCCCCAGGGCAGGGCCCGGCGGCCCAGGTCGTCGGTCAAGAGCAGGCAGTCCGGCCGCGGCTCCAGGCTGGCCGCCAGAGCGGCCAGGTCCACCCGGTCCGGGTCTACGGCCAGGTCGGCCTGGTCGTCTTGGGCCGCCCAGACCACCCTCGCCCCGGCCCGCCTGAGCCAGGGCCTGAAGTAGTCATTGCCCAGAAGCAGAATCCTCAAGCCGGCCTCTGCTCGGCCGCCCGGGCCAGCCAGGCTCTGGCCCGGGCCTGAAGGTCGGCGGCCAGCCCGCCCAGGGAGGCCAGTCCCCGGCCGAGCTCGCTCCGGATTTTGGCCCGCAGGTCCGGGTCCTGGGGCGGCCGGCCGACCAGGTGGCCCAGGGCCTGGCTGGCCAGGGGGCTTTGGGCCAGATCGTCCATGAGCCGATCCAGGGATATCCGCTCGTCCCCAACCAGGGCCGCCATCCGGGCCGCCTCTCGCCTCAGGCCGGCCAGCCTGGAGCGGACCAGCTCCGGGTCGCGTTTGAAGCCGGCCAGGGCCGAGGCCAGCCTCTCCCGGCCGGCCGGGTTCGGGCCCGGCAGCCCGGCCGCCGCCTCGGCCAGGGGCTGGTGCTCGAAGCCCTCGATCCTGGCCCCACCCTCGGTGGCGTTGATCAGGCGCAGGTCCGGCCGGGCCCGGGCCAGGTAGGCGGCCGCCTCCTCGTACCAGGACAGATAGCTGACCAGCTCGCTGGAAGCCCAGACCTCGGGCTCGACCGAACCGGGCAGCCTGATCAGTTTCTCCGGGTCAAAGCCGCGCCCCGGGCTCTCGGCCCCGGCGACATAGAACTGGCCCTGGCTGTAGGCCAGGTCCTGGCCGACCAGGATGATCGGGTTCAGGCCCCAGAGCAGGGCCAGGGTGAAGGCGGCCGAGGCCACGTTGCCGCCGTCGGGCGCGGCCGGCCAGTCCCCGAGCAGGCCGGCCAGCCAGGGCTGGGGGTGGAAGACCAGGGTCTGGCCGGCCGGCTGGTTCAGGTGGGCCGGGTGCCCGGTCGAGGCCGCGGCCAGCAGGACCCGGGACAGGGCCGGCTCGGCCGCGACCTGGGCCGAGACGTCCTTGGACTCGATCATCACCACTACGTCCGGGAGGATGCCCTGGCTGATTAGGCGCTTGAAGACCGTGCCCACGGCCAGAACGACCAGGCTATCCCGGCACCCGGCCAGAACATCAACGTTCTTGGCCAGGGAGGGCCCGGCCGCGACGATCACCCCGGCCGCGTCCCGGAGCGAGTCCGCCGCGGCCGTGGCTTCGGCCAGGTCGAGCAGCATCGGGAAATTGGCCCTCAGGTTATTAAGGCGCTCGCCCTGCCGCTCGACGATGGTCTTCAGGTTGGCCTCCCGGCGGATGCCGGCCCGTCGAACGGCCTCTCCGATCTCCCGGGCAAGCTCGGGGGCCGCCGCAACGTAGGCCGGCGGCGCCAGGACGGCCGCCTCCAGCCAGGCCGGGCCGTAGGTCAGGCTCTGGGCCAGGGCCGTCTTGAGTCCGGCCAGGGAGTCGACCCGGGTCAGCCTCTGGTCGTCCCTGAGCTCGGCGGGAGCCAGCGCCTCAAAGGCCCGGGCCGCCTCGGGCCAGGGCTCGAAGACGATCAGCCGGGCCCCGGGTCTCAATCGCCTCAGGGCCTGGAGGTGGTGGCCCAGCCCCAGGCCAAGCACGGCCACGACCCCGGCCGAGGCGGCCACCTGCTGGGCGACCCAATCCTCGGCCTGCTCAAGGGGGCGGGACTGATCGTGAACCGGGCGCCCGTCCAGGCTCAGGAGGGGTCCTTTTGGGGATAAGGGCTGGAAATCAATCGGCATCGGCTTGAGACGCCTCCCGGAGTCCCGGACCTCAATCAGGTTAGCATCGCCGTCTCGACAGGGTCAAGCCGCCGTGCTGAGGAGATTTTTCGGTCAAGTTGCCCCCCTGGCCGTCCGATAAGGAAAGTGACGTTGGAGATTCCCCAACGAGGCACGAGGATCGGGCCAGGTTGGAAAGGAGGTGAGGCAAGGCAGAAAACGGTTTGGCCCGGCGGAACTTTCTCTTCAAGGACGAAGAGGGACCAGATTCAAGGAGGAAAAGGCAAATGGCACTCATTGTTAACCACAACCTGATGGCCCTGAACGCGGGCAACAACCTGAGCATCAGCTACAACCGCCTGGCCAGGTCAGTGGCCCGGCTGTCGTCCGGCTTGAGGATCACCTCCTCCCGCGACGACGCCGCCGGTCTGGCCATTCGCGAGCTGATGCGTTCCGACATCCGGGTGATCCAGCAGGGCATCCGCAACGCCGGCGACGCCATCAACATGCTGATGACGGCTGACGGCGCGATGTCGGTCATCGACGAGAAGCTCATCCGTATGAAGGAGTTGGCCGAGCAGGCGGCCACGGGCACCTACACCACGGCTCAGCGCGCGATCATGAACCAGGAATTCGCGCTCATGGCCCAGGAAATCACCCGTATCGCCAAGGCGACCAACTTCAACCAGACCAAGCTGCTGGACGGCTCGCTGTCGTCCTTCCACAACGGCTCCGGTCTGAAGATCCACTTCGGCACCGGCAACAGCTCGGCCGAGGACTACTACTACATCACCCTGGACGACGTCACGGCCGAGGGCCTGGGCGTGGGCACGGGCACCACCGGAGTCTACGGCAAGGTGACCACCCACGGCTTCACCGCGGCCGGCGCCTCGTACGTCGGGACGACCACGGCCCTGGACGAGGCCGGCTACTTCGCCTTCTACTACAACAACGACAACGATTCCACCGGCGCCGGCGCGGCCAACGGCAACGAGGCTGAGGACGTCTTCGCCCTGCTCCACGTCACCTCCAACATGACCCTGACCGACATCATGAACCAGATCAACCAGGGCACGGCGGCCAAGGGCACCCTGACCCTGACCGACGGGACCGTCTCCAACGACAGCCGCATCCAGATCGGCGGCGTCCTGTACGCCTGGGTCAGCGCGGCCGGCGACGCCGGCGGCTCGGCCATCGAGGTGGCGGCCCTGGGCGCGGCCAGCCAGGCGGCCAGCGCCGCGGCCCTGGCCCTGCGCGACGCCATCAACGCCAACGGCGGCGACGTCTACGCCGTCATCAGCGGCGCCGCCAACTCCTACGTCATCAACCTGTTCGCCCGGGAGAACGGCGCCGTCGGCAACAACAAGTTCCACGTCAGCGGGGCGGATATCACCGCTACCCTGAGCACCGCGGCGGGCACCTTCACCGACGTGTCCAACTCGGTCGGCTTCCTGGACGGCGGCGGCTCGGCCTGGATCACGGCCAGCCTGATCACCTACGTCGCGCCCAACGGCTCGACCGTCTACAACCTCAAGCTCGCCGGGGCCGACGCCAACGCCAGCGGCGACTTCTACACGGTCTCGGTGGGCAACCCGGGCAGCGCCGGGCTGTTCTCCACCTTTGACCAGACCACCTACTTCGACCAGAGCGGGACCAACTGGAACACCCTGAGCACCACCTCCACCGGCATCGACATCCTGACCCAGTCCAGCGCTCAGGCCGCCCTGGCCAGCATCGACACGGCCATCAACACCAAGGACTCGGCCCGAGCCAGGGCCGGTTCGGTGGCCAACCGGATCCAGAACACGGTCACCAACCTGACCATCCAGTCAGAGAACCTCCAGGCCTCCGAGGCGGCCATTTCCGACGCCGACGTGGCCTCGGAGATGACCGAGTTCACCAGGAACCTGATCCTGGCTCAGTCGGGCGTGGCCATGCTGGCCCAGGCCAACTCCATCGCCAACCTGGCGCTGCAGTTGCTGGGCGGCTAGGTCCTTCCGGCTCAACCCTAGACCAGGGGCGGGGGCAACCCCGCCCTTCGGTTTTTGCGCGGTCCTGATCCGACCGTCAATCACGGCCGCCGAGCGTCAACAAGTCGGCAGAATTTGCCCCTTTTGCCCCGGGCCAGCGCGGCCCCATCTAAACCGATTCAAGATAATATATTGACAATATTGGATATAAATTAAATGGCCCTCGATCGGGCCGCTGGCACGCCAGTTGCCCAAGTCCTGGATAGAGCGGGTTCACCCGGAAGGAGTCTTGGAGCCGTGGACTGGACTGGAATCAACATCCTGGCAGTCGATAAGCTCCCACCCGCCGGCATTCCCAAGGAATATTGAAAGGAGCCTGCCATGGCCAGGCCGCGTCAACTCAAGCCCATGAACTGGTCCGAGTCGACCGTTCTTATCACCGGCGGGACCGGCTCCCTGGGCCGAACCCTGTCCAAGCTTCTGCTTAGGGAGTACAAGCCCAAGGGCCTGCGCCTCTACTCCCGCGACGAGTGGAAGCACTGGCAGATGAGCCAGGAGATCGAGTCCCTGGGCGGCAACGTCTCCCACCTCATCGGCGATGTGCGCGACGCCGGCCGCCTGGAGCGGGCCATGGAGGGCGTGGACCTGGTCTTTCACACCGCGGCCATGAAGCAGGTCCCGGCCTGCGAGTACAACCCTCTGGAGGCGATCAAGACCAACGTCCTGGGCGCCGAGAACGTGCTCAACGCCGCCCTCAACTGCGGGGTGCCCCGGGTGATGAACGTGACCACCGACAAGGCGGTCAACCCGGTCAATCTTTACGGCGCGACCAAGCTCTGCGCCGAGAAAGTCTTTGTCCACGGCAACTCCTACTCCGGCCCCCGCCAGGTGGCCTTCTCCAACTGCCGCTACGGCAACGTCATGGGCTCGCGGGGTTCGGTGGTGCCCCTGTTCCGGGAGCAGGCCAAGACCGGCCGGCTGACCATTACCGACGCCCGGATGACCCGCTTCTGGATCACCCTGGACCAGGTGGCCCGGTTCATCATCCGCAGCGTCGAGATCATGCGCGGCGGCGAGATCTTCGTGCCCAAGATGCCCAGCATGGCCATCGTGGACCTGGCCAAGGTCATCGCCCCTCAGGCCAGCCTGGACGTGATCGGGGTCCGGCCGGGGGAAAAGATCCACGAGTGCCTCATCACCGCCGAGGAGAGCCGCAACCTGATCGAATGCGAGGAGATGTTCATCATCCTGCCCTCGACCACCTGGGCCGATCCCGGGCTCTACCCCCTGCCTGACTGCGTGGCCGTATCGTCTCGGGAGGGCGGGTTCAGTTACACCAGTGACACCAACGAGCGCTGGCTGAGCGTCGAGGAGCTCAAGATGATGCTGGCCGAGCTGGAGGCCCCGGACAAGGTCCAGTACCTCAGGCCCGTTCGCCGCCAGAGTCCGTCCCAGAGAGACAGCGACAGTCTGCGGAGGTCAAAGCATGGACCTGTTTCAGAGGAACCTGGCCGCGTTGCGGGAGGTCGATCCCAAGCTGACCGCGTGGTTGGAGAATGAGCCAGAGGACGCCCAGCTCCAGCTTATTAAGAGCCGCGACGGCTCGCCCAACCTGCTGATCAATTTCGCCGGCAAGAGGAAGCCCCTCTACGACCTGGATGAGCCTTGGGCCCTGGCCCGCAAGAAGGCCGAGGAGAGGGACCGCTTCAAGGAGCACGTCAGCATCGTGGCCGGCCTGGGCCTGGGCTACCTGGTCAGGGCCATCATCGAGATCATGGAGAAGGGCCACCACATCATCGCCATCGAGCCCAACGCCCACCTGATCCGCCTGGCCTTCAGCCTCTTCGACTACTCGGAGCTGCTCCGGTCCAAGAACCTGATCATCGCCGCTCCCGGCAAGCTGGAAGTGGCCAGGGCCATCGCCTCCCTGGAGGAGATTTTGCTGCGGGGGGAAACCTATCTGGCCCTGGAGGAACACGCCGAGCTGTGGAAGCACGCCTTCGTGCCCCTGGTGGAGCACGCCAACCGGGTGACCAACACCGTCCGGGCCACTAGGGGGACGGCCCTGAGCCAGGGCACCCAGATCATCCACAACGAACTGACCGCCCTGCCCTACCTGATCCGCCAGCGGGGAGTGGGCGAGCTCCTGGGCGCCTTCGAGGGCAAGCCGGCCATCCTGGTGGCCACCGGGCCGTCCCTGGGCAAGAACATCCACCTGCTAAGAAAGGCCCAGGGCAAGGCGGTCATAATCGCCGTGGGCCAGGCCCTCCGGGCCCTGCTGGCCTACGACGTCAAGCCCGACCTGATCTGCGCCATCGACTACGGCGAGATCAACATGGAGCATTACCGCGGGCTGCTGGCCACCCACGACGTGCCCCTGGTGGCCCTCTGCCGGACCTACGCCCCACTGCTCAGGGATTATCAGGGGCCCTTGTTCGTCGTCGGGGCGGGCAAGCCCAAGGAAGATTACTACCTCTCCAAGCTCTGGCTCCTCAAGGGCACCCTCTTTGTCGGCGGCACGGTGGCCCATCTCTGTTTCAGCCTGGCCCGCCTGCTCAAGGCCGATCCCATAATCTTCATCGGCCAGGATCTGGCTCTCGGCGACAGGTCCCACTTCGACCAGGCCGACGTGGGCGGCAAGATTCGGATCAACAACCGAGGCGAAGTCATTTGGGAGGTCAATGACCCGGCCAGCCGGTACCATGGCGTCACCAAGAATTACGGCCAGGCTCATCTCGTGGAGGGCTATTACGGCGGCAAGGTTGTAAGCCGGGGCTCCCTGGTCTCCCACCTGACCCTGTTCGAGAGGCTCCTGGAGAACCAGCAGGGCCGCTTCATCAACGCCACCCAGGGCGGGGCCAGGATCAAGGGCGCCGAGCCGATGAGCCTCAGAGAGGTCATCGAGACCTTCTGCCTCGAACCCCTGGACCGGACTCCTTTCGAGAAACTCTCCGGCCCGGCGGCTCAGGGCGACCTGTTGATCGAGCAGGTCCTGCCCCTCCTCAAGAAAGAAACCGAAGGCCTGGAAGAGCTGACCCGGCTGGCCAGGCGTGGTCTGGCCACCAACCGGGGCCTGGGCCGGCTCCTGGGCCGGCCCGACATCATCTGGCAGGACATTCTGGGTCCCTACAACTCCCTCCTCGAGCTCAACACCAAGTGGTCCCGCCAGGCCTGGAGCGCGGCCCAGAGCATCCCGACCGTGAAGATGTGCCTGGCCGGCGCCGAGAACGAAATCAACCGGCGCGAGCTGAACGTCGAGTTCCAGGGAGACGAGGAGTCGCTCAGGACCAGGATCGAGCGCAACCACTACATCCTGTCCGCGGCCCGGGAAAAAGCCGACCTGCTCCGCCGGACCTACGGCCAGACCGTTGAGCTCCTGGAGAAATACCAGGCCTGCCGGCGGGCGGTCGAAGAGGCGCCCCAGGACGCGGCGGCCCGGCTGGCCCTGGGCGCTGTCCTGGAGGAGACGGGCCACTTCCTGGAGGCGGCTGGAGAGTACGACCGAGCGGTGGAGCTGGCCCCGGAGAGCCTGGAGGCCTGTATATCCAGGGCCAGACTGGCCCTCAAGATGGAGCGCCACGACCTCTTCAGCCAGGCCCTGGAGCAGATGGACCGGCTCGAGGGGGGCCAACAGGAAGTTGGGGCCTTGAGAGATGAGCAGGCCGCCGCCCTGGCCGGTTACTGGGATCAGGTGGAGGAAGACCTGGCCCAGGGCCGTTTCGCCCGGCCGCTGCTCAACGTCCGCCGAGTTCTCGGAGCCAGTCCGGCTGACCCCCGGGCCCTGGAGGCCGAGGCTCAGGCCCTGGCCGACCGCGATCAGCTCATCGGCCAGGCGGATGAGGAACTGGCCAAGCTGGACGAGGCCATGACCGGCCGGCAGGGCAAACTCCTGCGCTATCAGGAGCTGATCAGGCTCAGCCGGGAGGCGGGCCGGGACAACAAGAACCTGGAGCAGGCCCTGACCCATCTCAAGGAAGCGGCCGAGCTGCTGCCCAAGGAACCCCAGGCCCGCTGGGGCCTGGCCACCACCCTCAACCTGATGGAACAGCCCCGGGAGGCCCTGGCCGCCTATAACAAGCTGGTCGAGGACTTCCCGGACAAGCCCCGCTTCCGCTACGAGATGGGCCTGGTTCTGCTCAAGCTGGGAGAGATCCATCGCGGCCTGGCCGAGATCAGCCAGGTCATGAGCCAGAGCGACAACTTCAACTCCTTCCTGACCAAGATGGGCAACCTCTACCGGCTGATCCACCGGCCCCACAAGGCCCTGGACGCCTACGACCGCTACCTCAAGGATTACGAGGCCGACTTCGAGACCTGGACCCAGCGGGGGGACTGCCTCTTCGAGATGGGCCGCTTCGACGAGGCGGCCGCCTCCTACGACAAGGCCCTGGCCCTCAGGCCCGACTACGGCGAGGCCCTGGCCCGCCGGACCAGGCTGGGCCCCAGGCCGGCCGAGCGGATGGGGGGTAACGGCCGGGCCCTGGCCTCCTGAGGCCCGGGTTCAGTCCCCGGCCGCGGCCCTCTCGGCCAGAAGGGCCCGGACCAGGCGGAGCTGGAACTCGGTGTCCACGTCGATGGCCCGCTCGGGCGGGATCAGGTAGCCCACGGTGTTGCGGCCGTAGAAGGTGGTCGGGTCGAGCCGGAAGGCCTCGACCCGGCAGAAATAGACCGCGCCGCTGTCCACCAGCAGCTCCGGCACCTCCTGGCTCTTCCGGTTGACCATCTCCTCCCCCCAGAAGGCCTCCAGCCGGCCGTCGCGCTCGACCAGGGCCTGCCAGGGCGGGTAGAGATAGGTGGTCACGGCCAGGGCGTAGTCGGCCCCTGACTCGACCAGGCGCTGGTAGGTCCCCCTGATGTCCTGGGCCGTCCGCAGGGGTGAGGTGGGCAGGAGGACGCAGAGGATCTCGAAGGAGAGCCCCCGCTGCTCGAAAGAATCGAGGACGTGCCGGCAGACCTCGACCACCCGGGCCCGGTCGGTGGCCAGATGGGCCGGCCGCTTGAAGGGCACGGCCGCGCCGTGGCGGCGGGCCGCGGCGGCCACCTCCTCGTCCTCGGTGGAGACGACGACCTGCTCGAACAGGCCCGAGGCCAGGGCCGCCTCGACGGTGTAGGCCAGAACCGGCTTGCCGGCCAGGTCGAGGATGTTCTTGCGGGGCAGTCGCTTGGAGCCGCCCCGGGCCGGAATGAGGCAGAGCAGCCGCTCGGACATGGGCCCTCCCCCGCCTCTCAGACGTCGTCCCAGGCGATGGCTTGATTGTACTTCAAGCCCCGCTTGAGCTGGCGGCCGACAAAGAAGTCCAGGTGCTCGGGTGAGACGCCCTGGGCCGGGCGCTTGCCCTCGAGCATCTCCGCTCCCAGGACCGTGCCGGCCTTGAGGTCCCGGTTGGCCACCAGCTGGCGGAAGTACTGCTCCCTGGCCTTGAGCCCGGCCTGGGTCGGCCGGAGGTCGAACTCGCCCAGGGCGGCCTGGACGTTGCGCATCAGCTCGACGTAGGCCTTGAACTCGCCGGGCTCCTTGGCCAGAACGTGGTGGTGGCCGGGCAGCTTGCGGCTCAAGGTGACCCGCTTCTCCAGGACCACGGCCCCCAGGCTGACGGCCATGATGTCAGTCTCGTCCTTGAGGTTGGGCGAGGAGTAGCCGACCAGGGTCCTGAAGGCGGCCCGGAGATAGGGGATGGCCAGCATGTTCATCTCCGGGTGATTGTAGCCCTGGAAGTTGTGCAGGAAGACGATCTGGTCGTTGCCCGCCTCCCTGACCACGGCCACGACCTTGGCCACGTCCAGGGTCCTAACCGGCCCCATGTCGATGATCATCGGCTTGCCCAGGGCCGCAATCCGCCGCCAGAGGGGGAGGTAGTTGTAGTCCCAGGAGCTGAGCTTGTAGGCCTCCAGCCCCAGGGTCTCGGCGTAGTCGATGCCGCCGGGCGAGTTGACCGTGGAGAACATGACCAGGCCCCTGGCCTGGCAGTGGGCCTTGACCTGGCGCCACTCGTCCAGGCTGAACCTGAGCTGGTCGAGCATCTGGAACATGTTCTCGGTCTTGGGGCCGTCGGCCGTTTCGTAGGTGTAGCTGATGGTCTTGTCGCTCATGATCTCTTCCGGGAACCAGAAGATGAACTTGACCGCGTCGGCCCCGGCCTCCTGGCAGGCGTCGATCAGCTCCCGGGTCAGGGCCAGGTCGTAGTTGCAGGTGACGCCGACCTCGGCGATGATGAAAAGGGGTTCGCCCTCGCCGATGGCTCTCTCTCCGATGCGAATCGTCTTGTTCATTGATTCCGTCCTTGCTCCGGGCCTTCCCGGCCCTGGTTTCTCTCGGGCGGCCGGCCGCCCGGGGATTGTCCCAACGGCCCGGCCAGCCCCTGGCCGGGCCGCCTCGAACCGTCTCAGACCTGCCTCCCGGACCAAATCTCTGAGCGGTAGATCCGGCGCATGGTCTCGATCAAGGCGGTCAGGCGGCGGCCGTAGGTGTGCTCGGCCCTGACCCGCTCGTGGGCCGCGGCGGCCACCCGGGCCCGCTCGCCCGGGTGGGCCAGGAAGTAGGCCGCCAGGTCCCCGGCCTCCTCGGGCGAGCGGTAGGCCGCGCTCTCCCGGCCCGGCCTGAAGAGCTCCGCCAGCTGGGCCCGGTGGTCGGTCAGCAGGAAGCGGCCGCAGGCCGGCACGTCAAAGACGCGCTGGTTGAGGCCGGTCTTCATCTGGAGGCTGGTGGCGTTGAAATTTATCTCGGTCAGGTTGTACAGGGCCGGCAGGTCCTCGTAGTAGTTGACCGGCGGCCGGAGGTCGAACTCCCGCCGGTCCAGGAGTTCGCTCCAGCCCTCGTCGCCGACCACGGTCGGCCCCAGGCCGGCCAGGGCCTGGACGCAGCCCAGCCGGTAAAGCTGGGTGGCCCGCCAGACGACCAGGGCCTCCAGGTCGATGAACCTGGCCTGGTCGAAGCCGGCCAGGGCCGGATGGTCCTTCAGTCCTGCCTGGTCCAGGCACGGACCGGCGTAGCGCTCCGGGCTGGCGGCGAAGAGCCGGGCCGCCCGGTCCACCAGGGGGCCGACCTCCTCGGGCAGGCCCAGCTCGCGCCACTTCCGGGCGATGGCCTGGCGCATGGAGTTGCCCACGAAGGCCAGGTCCAGCCGCTCCCGGCCGTTAAGCTCCCCGGCCGCGTAGGGCCGGAAGGTCCGCTCGTCAGCGGCCAGGGGCAGATAAAAGACGTGCTCGTAGCCCAGGGCCTTCATCTCGGGCAGGTAGTCGCCGTCCCAGAGGAAGATCGTCCCCCAGGGGGAGCGGTTCTCCTGGTAGTGGCGGATGATGAGCAGGGGCGAGTCCACGTACCAGGAGGCGAAGGGCAGCCTGATCTGGCCCAGGAAGCGGGTCAGGACCCCGTCTCGGTCGAAACCCAGATGGTTGATGGTCAGGAGGAAGTCGGGCCTGAACTCGACGATGTTCTGGACCAGGCCCCGGATGACCTCCTCGGCGGCCAGCTCGCGATCGCGGATGAGGATCAGACGCATCTGGTGGCCCAGTTCGTCGAGGCCGTGGCTCAGCTCGCCCATGAGGAAGTACTTGGCGTGGAGGATCAGGACCCTGACCCGGTCCGAGGTGAACTTGGGGTAGGTCAGCTTGTCCTCCAGGCGGACCTTCTCCACCCGGCTGAGGCCCTCGGCCAGAAGGCCGTAGGCCCTAGGCATGGCCCGGAGCGAGGGCTGGTGGACCAGGCTCTTGACCCGGGGCAGGCCGGCGGCCAATTGGAGGCGGCCCAGTTCGTCCAGGGCCAGGTCCAGGTCCGGCTCGACGATGAGCTTGAGTCCCGGGAGGGCCAGCAGGGAGCTCAGGTCGCGGGCCCGGGCCGCCGCCTCGATGACCCGGCCGACCGGCTCGATGACCACCAGGCCGACCCCGGCCGGCAGGCGGCGGGCCACGGCCTCCAGGTGCAGGCCCAGGCCGAAGCCCAGGACGACCGCCAGGCCGGCCCCATCCAGGTCCAGCGACTCGGCCAGCTTCTCGGCCTCGGCCTGGGGATCGACCGCGCTGTGCAGGGCCCGCCAGGCCCCAACCCCTTCTCGGGCCTTGATCAGGGCCCGGCCCTGGGGCCCCTCGACCAGGGCCACCTCGGCCGGTCCGGCGGCCCGGTCCAGGGACTCGGCGACCCTGGGGTGGCCTTGGGCCAGGGCCCGGAGGCTGACCTCCTCGAAGTCGGCTCCCGCCCAGGCCGGCCCAGCCTCGGCCCGGTCGTCCGTTTCGACCAAGGCCGGCCCCTCCTTGAGCCGCTCCCCGAAGAGCTCGGTCCACTCCCGGGCGATCAGGTCCCAGTCGTGCCTCAGTCTGACTGTCTGGCCGGCCCGCCGGGCCAGTTCCAGGGTAGCCCGGCTGTCCCTGGCCAGTTCCAGGAGCCGATCCATGAAGGCCTCGTAGTATTCGTTCGAGCCCGGCCGCCCGGCCGCCCTGAAGGCCGGCTCGACCACGCTCTCCTGGAGGGCGAAGCGGTCGCTGGTCAGGACCGGCAGGTCCAGAGCCTGGGCTTCCAGGGCGACCAGGCAGGAGATTTCGGCAAAGGTGCAGGGATAGAGCAGGAACCCGGATGAGGCCAGGAGGCGGTAGAACTCCGGCTTGGCCAGGCCGCCGGCCAGGCGGACACCCGGGGCGGCCAGGGCCAGCTCCCTCAGGCGGGCGTATTCCTTGGCCAGGTCCTCGGGCCAGCCGGACTGGTCCACGGGGTAGCCGCAGATGACCAACTCCATATCGGGCAGATCTCTCCGGACGGCCGGCCAGATCCGGCTCAGGAGCCCTTCCAGGCCCCTCTCGGGCCGGGAGGCGTAGACGGCCCGCGAGGGCCGCCGGGCCAGCCCCTCGGCCCGGACGGCCTCGATCAGGCCCAGATCCAGGCCGTTGCGGGTCAGGGCCAGCCTGGACCCGGCCGCCGGCAGCCGCCGGGCCGTGTCCTCGAGGTGGAAGCGGGACAGGCAGAAGATCAGGTCAATGGCCTCCAGCCGGGGGGCCAGGCCCTGGGGCCGGTCGAGAACGTCGTGCAGCCAGAGGACCCCGAGCCGCCCGGGCTGGCCCTGGTCAAAAAGCTCGTAGAAGCGCGAGACCAGGACCACGTCCAGGTCCTGCCCCCGGCTCAAGTCCGGCCACTGGCTCAGGTCGCGGTAGGCAACGCCCCCGTAGGGTCCGGGCCAGGGGCAGTTGGCGAAGACCTGGACCTCGTGTCCCAGCCGGGCCAGGGCCGCGGCCATCTGAACCAGGGCCGTCTCGCTGCCGCCCAGGGCGGCCTGGCCGAGAAGGTCGCCCCGGACGGGCATCCCGTGGCTCAGCAGGGCCAGCTTCAAGCAAACCTCCAGCCGTAAACGGTTGATACCCTAAGAATAGTGTTGACCACCCGGCTCGGGGCTGATAAGCTTTCTCAGAACTAGGAACCTCAAGTTGGTTGTTAAGTCAAACTTCATTTTCTTCTAAAGCTTTTTCTGGAGCGGGCCGATAAGTCGGGTGATAGGGCGAACAAGGCGTCGGCATGAGCATCACGACTTACCAAGTTCAAAACATTCTCCGCACTTACGGCAAGCAGCTCGGCCGAGCCCGCAAGCAGTCCGACCAGGCCGCCGCGAGCGAAGCCAGCCCCGAAACGGACAAGGTGAACATCTCTTCCGAGGCCAAGCGGCAGCAGGTCATCGCCAAGATCGCCCAGGAAATCATCGGCCAGATCACCTCCCAGCCCAAGGCCAAGAGCCAGCTTGAGAATCAGGCCCTCAAGCAGCTCTCCCAGGAGTACGGCCAGCCCCTGGAGGCCTTCCGGGCCAAGGAAGGGGCGCTCAGGTTCTCGGTCGTCGATCCCGAGAGCGGGAACCTGGTCCGGGAGCTCTCCGCCGAGGAAGGAGAGCGGCTGGCCGAGCGCTTCGAGGAGATAACTCGGCAGATCATCAACGGCAACATGATCGCCTGAGGGGGGCCTCGGAGAGGAAGAGATGAAGGTCGTCGATCCCTACACCAAGAGCGTCGGGCAGCTCAAGGACACCGAAGCCGCCTCCAAGACCGGCTCGGCCAAGTCCAAGGCCAAGAAGGCCGAGTCGACCGAGGCCGGGGATCGGGTCAATCTCTCCGACCGGGCCAGGATCGCCGGCAAGGCCAGGGCCGCGGTCGAGGAGGCGCCCGAGGTCCGGGTCGAGCGGGTCGAGTCCATCAAGGCCCAGGTCGAGGCCGGCGAGTACCGGGTCGACCCCGAGGAAGTGGCCCAGAAGATGGTCGACGAGCACCTGTCCGAACTGCTCTGACATACCCTGTCCAACCAAGCGCTTTCCTGCGGGGCGGGCTGTTGATCAGCTCGCCCCGTTCACTTGCCGCTTCGCTCAAAGAGCGGCTGCTTGTGCGAGTAACGGGCGTCCTCGATAATCAGCTGCTCGGCCAGGCGGGCCTTCTGGTTGATCACCAGGGGGCCCATCAGGTTGGCCGTCATCTCCTCGGGCCGCCCCTTGGGGATGGTCACCAGAACGTAGACGTCCAGATCGCCCGGGCCCTCGGCCTTAAGGGCCGACAGGACGCTCTCGGTGAAGGTGAGCCGGTAGTCGGCCACGAAGAGCTGGGGGATGGTTATGACAAAGGCCAGGTCGGCCCGGTCCACGGATTGATACCAGTACAGGGCCGAGCCCGGCCGCGGCTGGAGGATGACGTAGCGCCTCTGGTCGGCGAAGCCGATCAGGCCCCGGTCCATGTGGAGGATGCGCTCTTCGTCCACGGGGACGACTCCGAAGCGGGTGGTGGCCAGGTCCATCACTCGCTCTCCCGTCCCTGGGCGCCGCCGACCAGTTCCAGGGCCCGGTCGAGGTCGTCGGGCCTGGCCGCCGCGGCCTCTATGTTCTGCTCCTGGATCCTCAAGTAGACCTCCTCCCGGTGGATGGGCATGTCATTGGGGGCCTCGACGCCCAGTCTGACCTGGCGGCCCCGGATGTCGATGACCGAGATCCGGACGGAGTCGCCGACGGTGATGTTCTGGCCCACCTTGCGGGTAAGGACTAGCACGCTTCCTCTTCCAGCCTAGAGGTAGTCAACCAGGCTCAGGGAGGTGATCCGGGTGATGGAGGTCAGCGAGGCCTGATAGGCCACCTGCTTCATGTTCAGCTCGGTGATCAGGTCGGTCACGTCCGCGTCTTCGATTTTGGCCAGATGGTCCTGCAGGGTCAAGGAAAAATCCTCATTTATCCGGGTCCTGATCTCCAGGCGGTTGAGCCGGGCCCCCACCGAGGCCGAGGTGTCGGTGACGCTGCCCCGGGCCTCGTTGAGCCTGACGATCATGCGCTGGATGCCCTCGGTGTCGTTCTCCAAGAGGTAGGTCTTGAACAGGCGCAGGGTGTCCAGCAGGTTGTCCACGTCGCCCGCGCCGCCCATCATCTCGGTCCCGGTGACGTTCTGCTGGATCCGATCGGCGCCGCCGACGTTGATCTCCAGTTCGGCCTCGTCGCCCCGGTAATAGCCGCCGTCGATGTAGAACTTGTCCCCGGTCTGGAGGGTGCCGTTGTCGGTGAAGCTGACCCTGACCCCCAGGTAGACGCTGTTGAGCTCGTCGTAGATGGCGATGGCGCTGGTGGTGGCGGCGTAAGTGTCGTCGCGGCCGCCGGTGAGCACGCCGCTGACGTACTCGTAGACCTTGAAGCGGGCCTGCTCGGCCCCGTCTTCCAGGGTGGCCCAACTCATCTCGGTGACCACGCCCAGGCCCGTGGCCGTGCCCGGGGCCAGTGAGGCCGAGACCAGGGTGGCCGCGCTGAGGTTCAGGGCGGTCCTGACCTGGGCCGCGGTGGCGGTGATGACCCCGTCGGCGTCGGTGGCCAGGCTGACCGTGATCTGGCTCCCCCCGACCAGGCTGATCGTGGTTGAGCCGGCCCCGGAAGCCCCGGCCACGAATCTGACCTGGATGTCGTTGCCGGCCGTGCCCGCCTCCAGGGCCTGGATCAGGAGGTCGTTGTTGGCCCCGGAGAGGATGGTCGTCCGCTCGGCCGCCCTGGGCCCGCCCACGGACCCGGCCGTGGTGATCTCGATCACGTAGCGCCTGGAGGTGGCGGTGGTCCCGTTGCTCAGGTGGGTCGGGGACATGGACTGGACCACCTGGGAGCCGCTGACCCCGTCGGGGATCTCGACCTTGATCAGGGAACTGGCCTGCGAGTTGGCCTCAAGGGCCGCCACCAGCTCGCTCAGGGTCGTGGTCACGTTGCCGGCCCCGTCGGTGGCCAGACTGACCGTGACCTCGTTGGCGCTGACCGAGATGCTCAGGGACTGATCCGCGGCCCCGGGGTCGACGAAGGCGACCGAGATTTCGTTCCCGTCCGCGCCGTCCGAGGCGGCGAAGATCAGGACCTGATCGTTGAAGAAGCGGCCGATGGCCCACTCGCCGGGCTGGTCGTAGTCACCGGAAAAGAAATTGACCGTGGCCCCGGAGAGCTTGGCCAGGGGGCCGCTGGTCCCGCCCAGGTAGATGGCGTGGTAGGTCGATGTGGTCGTGCTGCTGTTGAAATCCTCGGCGGTCAGGCGGAGCTGGTAGGCCCCGGAAAGGCTGACGATATCGGCCGTCACCCAGGCGCTGCCGCCGCCGGAAAGATAGGCTCCCGAGCCCAGGCCGTGGCTGGTGGCGGCGATGGTGACCACGCCGCTGATGTCCGCGGTGGAGACCCAGACCGCGTTGTTGCCGGAGACGCCCACCGAGCGGGTGAACAGGCGGGCCTGGCCCAGGCCGTCGTCCACGGCCCAGACCAGGGCGTCGGTGGCCGCGTTGAGGCCGTTGACCAGGGCGTTCATGGCCGAGTTGGCCGTGACCGAGTTGCTGCCGATGACGATGGTCGTCGAGCCGGCCGCGGCGGTGGAGAAGACGTAGGACACGCCGCCGATGAAGATGACGTCGCCGGCCAGGACGTTGCCGCTGAAGGCCACCTCGGCCCGGGCCGCGGTGCCGCTGTTGATCAGATCGCGGATGTCGTTGAGGCTCATGGCCGAGGTGATGTGGTAGTAGCCGGCGATGTCCTCGTTTCTGGCCGTGCCGGTGTAATCGCCGTCATCGTCGTAGTAGAAGCTGAAGTAGCCGTCGTAGTTGAGCGCGGCCGTGGCCGAGGACTCGGCCCACTCGGCGGTCAGCTGCCAGTAGCCGGCGCCCAGATCGGCGTTGGTCAGCCGGGAGTGCCCGTAGTAGTATCCGCCCGAGGAGGTGACCACGCCGCAGTAGTCGGTGGAGTTGTTCTGGTCCTTCTGGACCAGGTTGACGTACCTGGACTCGTCAAAGGGGGCGGTGTAGACCCTGCTGCCGGCGAAGATGAAGGAGTTGCCGATCCGGGTGTTGGCGATGCCGAGCAGGTTCTTGATCAGGCTGTCCACCTCTTCGGCGGCGGTGGCGCGGTTGGCCGCGCTGTAGGTGTCCGTGGCCATCTCTTCGGCCAGGGTCCTGGCCCGGGCGATGATATCCTCGGCGTTCATCAGGGACCCGTCGGCGTTCTCGAGCCAGGATTCGGCCAGGACCAGGTTGCGCTCGTACTGCTCCAAGGCCCTGAGGCTGTGGTGGCGGCCCAGGATGGCCCCCAGGGCGACCGGGTCGTCCGAGGCGTACTCGACCCTCTTGCCGCTGGCGATCTGGCGGTTGATGCGAGCCAGGTCCACGCCGAAATTCGTCAGCGTCCGGCGCACTGAATCGTAGAAGCTTTGATAAGTGACGCGATATGACACGGCCAGCCCCCTACATCTGGATCAGGGTCTGCAAGAGCTCGTCGGCCGCGGTAACCAGGCGGGCCGCGGCCTGGTAGGCCCGCTGGTACCGGAGCATGTCCAGGAGCTCCTCGTCCAGGTTGACGCCGCTGGCGCTCTGGATCAGCTCCCGGTACTGGTTGACCTGCATGGTGTTGAAGTCCTCGTTGGCCTGGCTCTCCGTGGCCAGGATGCCCAGCCGGCTGATCAGGGCGGCGGTGTAATCATTGAAGGTGCCGTTCATGCTCTGGGAGGTCGGGCTCTGGCCCGAGGCGTAGACCCACCAGGTGTGATCGACCTGGGTGTCCCTCAGGTCGGCCAGATCCAGGGCGTTGCTGTTGTCGCCGAGGCTGATCTCGCCGGTCTTGCCGTCCACCAGGGCCGCGGCGATGAGTTCGTGATCGTCGTTGATGGCCTCGGTCACGGCGATGCTGGCCGCGTTGAAGCCGTCGAAAAAGGTGTTGACGCCCAAGGCCATGAGCACGTCGGAGTTGACCTCGGCAAAGGCGAAGGACTGGCCGGTGGCCGCGGTCAGCTTGAGCTGGCCGTTGTCGGTCACCTCGGCGGTCAGGCCGCTGATCTCGTTCAGGGCGCCCACCAGGTCGGTCATGGTCGTCTCGGCCCCGAGCTCGATGCGGTGGCTGGTGGCCTGGCCCGAGGAGTCGTACATCATGATCTTGAAGTAGACCTCGTCTCCGGAGCTGAAGTCGTCGGCCAGGTCGGCGTAGAAGGTCAGGCCGCTGGCCTGGCTGGCCAGGGCCGCGTCGGCGTCGGTGACGCCGTAGGTGCCGGTGGTCTGGCTGATGGCTTCCAGGCCAACGCCCCGGCTGTGGATCTTGTTGACCTGGCGGACCAGACCCTTGGCCAGCTCGTTGAGGTTGGCCTCCATCTCGGGCAGGACAACGTCCCGGATCTCCAGCCAGCCGCCCAGCTTGCCCCGGGTCAGCCCGCTGGTTATGACGCTGTCGTCGCCCGACCAGCTCACGTCGGTGCCGTCGAAGCTCAGGGAAAAGGACATCTCCCCCTGAACCATGACCCGGCCCGAATCGAGCATGATCGTCACCGTGCCGTCGGTGTCCTCGAAGTAGTTGATCCCGGCGTAGCTGGCCAGCTCCTCGACCAGGGCGTCGCGCTGATCGCGCTCGTCGTTGGCCACGGCCATGTCGCCGGCCTCGATCCTCCTTATCCGGGCGTTCAGCTCGGCGATGTCAGAAACCACCTGGTTGATCTCGGTCACGCCGGCGTCTATCTGACCGTTGATGTAGCGGCCCAGGTTCTGGAGGTCGACGTCGAGGTCGTGCAAGTAGCTGCAGAGCATGGTCGCCGTGGCCACCAGGTTGGAGCGCTCGGCCGAGCCCTGGGGCGTGGCCGCCAGGTCGTCGAAGGAGCCCCAGAGCTTGTCCACCATGGCCGCCAGCCCGTAATCTTCGTCCGGAGTGAGCAGGCGCTCCAACTGCCCGAGCAGCTGGGTCCGGGCCTCGTAGTCGGACAGGTCGCTGACCTTGTCGTGCAGGTTGCGATTGAGGTTCTTGTCCCTGAGGCTGATGATGGCCCCCACCTGGACGCCCCGGCCCAGGAAGAGCTGCCCGATCTTCTGGGGCGGGATCCGCTCCTCGAAGATGACCTTGCGCCGGGTGTAGCCCGGAGTATCGACGTTGGCGATGTTGTTGGAGACCACCTGGACGCCGATGCGGAAGGCGTTCAGGGCGCTGGCGCCGATGTCCAGGATCGAACTGGTGCTCACCTCAGACCTCCCGTTGAATCCGCCTGGCCGGGCAGTCCCTGGGCGGCGGGACCTGTCCGGGCCGGGCGTAGGTCGGTCTCTCCTCTCCTCCCAGGCTCAGGAAGCTGTTGATGGTCTCCTCCATGGCCGCCAGCCCTTCCTGGGCCAGGGCCTGGTTGATGGCGTTGGCCATCTCTACCTGTTGCGCCTTGGTGTGGAACCGAAGGTAGCACTGGCCCAGCTCCTCGCGTTCCGCCGCCTGGAGCAGAGGCATCAACTGGGTGATCCGCTCGACCTGCTCTCCGCTCCGGCCGGCCCCCAGTTCCTGGATCATCGACCTGGCCAGGTCCCTCTTGCGGCCGAGCAGCTCGGTCAGCTTGATCTTCTCCGAGGCCACGGCCTGGACCAGGCCGAAGTTGAGATCCACCAGGGCCTGGCGCTCGGCGGCGATGAGGGGCAGCAGCGTGGAGCAGGTCTCCTCCATGTCGTTGAGCAAATCCAGCAAGCCGCTGACTTGACGAGACATCTTGGCCTCCTATCCCTGATCGAGCCCCGGCCGGTCCAGCCTGGCCCGACGCGCGTCAGCCGGACTGACCTGGGCCAGGGGGTCAACCGCCCGGCCCTGGCGCCGGGTTTCGAAGTGAACGTGAGGACCGGTGGCCAGCCCGGTCTCGCCGACCAGGGCGATGATCTGGCCCTGCCGGACGAGCTGGCCCTCCTGGACCAGGTTTTGCTGGTTGTGGCCGTAGAGGGTGGTCAGGCCCTGGCCGTGGTCGATCTCGACCACCTGGCCGTAGCCGTCCCGCGAGCCGGAGAAGACGACCACGCCGGCCCGGGCCGCCCGGATCGGGCTGCCCTCGGGCGCGGCGATGTCCAGGCCCGAGTGCATCCTCAGGCCGCCCAGGATGGGGTGCTCGCGCAGGCCGAAGAAGCTGCTCAGCCGGCCCTCGACCGGCAGGAGCAGGCCCTGGCTCTCCGGGACCTCCGCCGGCTCGGAGACTTCTGGCTCGGCCTGGACGGCCGGGCTCGGCCTGATCGAGCCGGGCTGGGTCCTGATCTCTTTGGGGCTGGGCCTGAGCCCTTTGAGTTCGCGGTAGAGCATCTCGGCCAGTCCCAGGTCTCCGGTCTTGGCCCCCTCCTCGGCCAGGGCCTGGTCGTAGAGGTCCCGCCAGACGCTCTCGCCGGCGCCGCCGTGGAGCAATCTGGCCTCGGCCACGGTCCGCCGCATGCCCTTGAGGAGCTGATGGAGCATCAGGCTCTCGAACTGGCCGCAGGCCTCCCGCAGGGCCTTGTCCTCGTCGCGCTGCCGCCGGAAGCGTGGCGCTTCGGCGGTGGCTGGGCTGACGGTCTGCTCGATCAAGCCCGCTCTCCCCTAGATAATCTCCAGGTGAGCCTGGAGCGCCCCGGCCGCCTTGAGGGACTGGAGGATGGCGATCAGGTCCCTGGGCGTGGCCCCGATGGCGTTGAGGGCCTGGACCAGGCTGCCGATGCTCACCCCGGGCTCCAGGAGCATCAGCTTCCGGTCCTCCTCGGTTACCTGGACCCGCGACTCGGGCGTGACCGTGGTCTCGCCCTCGGTGAAGGGCAGCGGCTGCGAGACCTCCAGGCTCTCCTGAACCTGGATGGACAGGCCGCCGTGAGCCACGGCCACGGTGGAGACCCTCACCTGGGAGCCCATGACCACGGTCCCGGTCCGTTCGTCCACGACCACCTTGGCCAGGGCGTCGGGCTCGACGTCAAGCTCCTCCAGCCGGGCCATCAGGCTGACCAGGCTGCCCAGGTACTCCTGAGGCACGCTGACCTGGACCGTGCTGGCGTCCAGGGCCGCGGCCTGGTTGGCCCCCAGCTCCTTGTTGATGGCCTGGGTCATCCGGTTGACTGTGGTGAAGTCTGATCGATCCAGAGTGATCATGATTTCGCTGCGATCATTGATCGTGTACTCGATCTCCCGCTCCACGGTGGCCCCGCTGGGAATGCGGCCGACCGTGGGGTGGTTCTTGGACGCGGTCGTGCCCGAGGCCCCTGAGACCTGAAAGCCGCCCACCAGCAGAGGCCCCTGGGACAGGGCGTAGACCTGGCCGTCAATGCCGTTCAGGGGGGTCAGGAGCAGGGTGCCGCCGCTGAGCGAGGAGGCGTCGCCCAGGGAGGAGACCAGCACGTCCAGCCGGCTGCCCACCCGGGCAAAGGGGGGCAGCTCGGCCGTGACCACCACCGCGGCCACGTTCTTGACCTGGATGTTGGACTGGTCGATGTGGACCCCCAGCCGCTCGAGCATGTTCAGGATCGAACGGACCGTGAACCTGGTCGAAGCCTTGTCGCCGGTGCCGTTGAGGCCGACCACCAGGCCGTAACCGATGAGCTGGTTGCCCCTCACCCCCTCGATCACGGCCATGTCCTTGATCCGGGCCGCCTGGGCGGTCGGTGCGGCCAGGAGAGCCACCAGGCCGGCCGTGCCGAGAATGAGCTTTAATTTATTGAGCAGTTCATTCATCAATCCGCCCTCTTGAACCTAGAACGGCCAGAGGATGTCCAGGAGCCGGCTCAGCCAGCCTGGCCGCTGCTTGTCCGAGACCGGCCCAGTGCCGGTGTAGGCGATCTTGGCCTCGGCCACCCGGGTCGACAGAACCACGTTGTCCGGCGAGATGTCGTTGGGCCGGATGACCCCTTCCAGGGACATGGTCTGATGCTCGAAGTTGACCTGGACCAGGCGCGTGCCCTTGATGTAGAGGTTGCCCTCGGGCAGGACCTGGATGACCCGGCAGGCCATGTAGGCGCTCATGGTGTCCTGCCGGTCGGTCTGGCCGGTGCCCTGATAGGTGTTGTTGAACTGGGTCTTGAGGACGCTGCCCGCCCCGAAACGGCCGCCGGCCTGGTCCGTGGCCGGATGCTTCCAGTAGTGGCCCAGGAAGGTGTCCAGGCTGGCGTCCAGCTCCTGCTCCCGGTCGGACTGGGTGTTGGCTTTCTTGCTGGCCTGGGCGTTCTCGACGATCTGGACCGTGACCACGTCGCCGACCTGGCGGGCCCTGAGGTCGTCGTAGAGCCTCATGTGCCGCTCGGCCGACCAGAGCGAGCCGGCGTGACGCGGCTGGACCGGGGGCAGATAGGAGACCGGCGAGGCCGAACTGGGAGCCATCTCGCTCTTCTGGGGCTGGCTGGTGGTGGTGCAGCCGGCGGCCAGGAGCGAGGCGGCCAGCAGGCAGAAAATGAGTCGAAAAGTCCTCATCAAAGACCCCCTAGAAGGTCACTCTGACGGTCCGGCCATCGACCACCTGGCCGATGACCTGACGCTGGGTGGTCAGGTTGGTCACCCGGACCTGTTCGCCTTTGGCTCCCTGCTGGTCGACGACCACCCCGGCTGCCTTGACGGTCAGCCCCCCCCTGCGGGCGACCAGGGTGACCCGGTCGCCGCGCCGGACCAGGGGCG
>ENA-OSEO01001695-OSEO01001695.1-sediment-metagenome-genome-assembly--contig:-NODE-1695-length-37487-cov-4.304838_pt1 | contig 37487 bp, 35 predicted proteins | sample MGYA00237883_ERZ534232 | MGnify/ENA metagenome assembly ERZ534232 | reverse complement strand
ATCGCTACGACCTGGTCATCACTGACCAGACCATGCCCAACATGACCGGCATGGAACTGGCCAGGGAAATCCTCAAAATAAAACCACACCTCCCCATCATCCTCTGCTCAGGTTTCTCAGAGGACATCTCAGCAGAGAGAGCTCAGGAAATTGGCATCAAGGCCTTCTGCCTCAAACCCGTGGTGATCAGACAACTGGCCGAAACGATTCGCAGTCTCCTGGACGGCAACCAGGAATCTGACCGGCCCGAGCCACTCAAGGCTCGGCCCGCTCGCGAACCAGACTCGCCTGAACCCGGCCGCCCTTTGACCGCTCCCGGCCTGGCCGCCGAGTGCATCTGATCCCGGCGGCTAGGACGGGTCCGGTCCAGCCCAGGCGGCTTTACAGTGGATTCCGGGCTTGGTAAAAGATAACCCTGGGCCGGGGTGGTGGAACTGGTAGACACAAGGGACTTAAAATCCCTTGGGGCCTTGCCCCGTACGGGTCCGAATCCCGTCCCCGGCACCAAAAAAGACAAGGGCCCGGGCAGATCGCCCGGGCCTTCATGACCTGCTAGTGGCAGGCCCCAAAGGGGACCATCTGGGGCTCCGGCCCGAGACGACCGTCTGGCCGCCACTGGAGAGCTGCCCGATCTGCCCGATCTGGCCGAGAACGCGCTCTTTCATTCTGGCTGTCCCATGAAGACGAATGCCGCCCAGAACAGGGGGCTGGTCTGGCCGTACCTTGCCTCTACGACCTTCATCTGCCTGAGGGCGGCCTGCCTCAAGGCCTGGCAGCGATCCAGGCCCTTCCGGGTGATGTTCTTGTAGAACTGGATCATCAGCTCCATCGTCTCGCTGTCCGGCACGCTCCACATGCTCATCACCAGGCTCTTGGCCCCGGCCTGGGTGAAGGCCCGGCGAAGGCCGAAGACGCCCTCCCCCGACCTGACTTCGCCCAGCCCGGTCTCGCAGGCCGACAGAACGACCATCTCCGTGCCCCGAAGCCTCAGGCCCAGGATCTCCTCGGCCGTGACTATCCCGTCGCCCTGGCCGGCTTGGCTCCTCAAGGCCCGGTTGGCCCCGGCCAGGGCAATCCCCGAGCGGAGAAGAGGGTTCTCCACCCTGACCGGCTTGCCCTTGACCACCAGGGCCGGGGCCGAACCGCCCGCCTGCATCCCTGGCAGGCCGGCCTGCTCCGCCAGCTCGTCCAGCGGCTGGTCAGCCAGAAAGAAGCCGTGGGTGGCCAGATGCAGGATCCGGGGGGATGGACGGCTCTGCAGCACCTCTTCCAACGCCGCCTTGCCGGTGAAAACCTCGCTCTGGCCTTTGCCTAAAAGATTGACGACGGCCTTGACCTCCTGGCGGGCTCCCGGCAAAGGCTTGAAAATGAAATCCCTCAGCTCGGCCGAGCGCCGGGCCGCCCGCTCCTCCCCGGGCTTGAGCCCCAGCCGGTTCAGGGCCTTGCTCTTCTCCCCGGGCGCCAGGTCATAGTCGGGATCACCCAGCAGCAGGGCCTTGCCCCCCTGGGCCTCCACCTGGCCGAAGACTAGGACGTCCCTCCCCGCGGCCAGGTAGTTGAAGGTGTAGTCCTCGATCAGATAGCGGCCCTCAGGAGTCATCAGCGCCTCGAAGGGGATCAGGTTGAGCTGGCCGTCAGGGGAGATGAAGACCGTCCTGGCCTCCCCCAGTTCCTTCTTCAAGGGAGCAAAGACCAGGTCGTGAAGCTGCCGCAGCCACTTCACCGCCCCGGCCCGGACCGCCTCCCGCCCGTCCGAGATGTCCTTCTTGAACCCGGCGATGGCCTCCTCGATCGGCTCGGCCCGGCCCAGGTCGACCAGTCCGACCTCCTCGCCCTGGCCGGCGTGGGGCACGAAGGCCAGGTAGAGGGCCGGACCCCACCTCTCCTCCCGGCCCTTGGCCTTGAAGTTGAAGGGTTTGAACCTGGCCAGCTCCAGCAGAACCGAGCCCTGGGGCAGGGCCTGGGCCACGGTCTGGCAGGTCGCCCGGGCCGCCCTCCGGCTGGCCGCGTAGGCCTGGCTCAGGCGGCTCAGCCTGGCCTCCAGCTCCTCCTTCCTGGCGTTCAGCTCGGCCAGCTTCTTCCGAAAGGCCTCCGGACCTTCCTTGCCCGGCCCGGCAAAGGTCAGCCTCGACAGCTCGGCCCTGACCCCGGCCAGTTCCTGGAAGACTTTCCTGGCCTCTGGACTGTCCGAGTAGACCAGAGCCAGAGCCTCCTGGAAGCGCTTCTGGGCCTCCAGGGTCACCCCCTTCCGCCTCAGCCAGACGTCCAGGGTCTCCCTCCTGGCCTGGCTGTTGCCGGACAGTTGCCCGGCCGCCAGGCTCATCATCCCCCACAGCCTGCTCTCGCGCAGGGACAGGAACTTGAGGGTCCGCTCCTCGGAAGTGAAGCCGGCGACCTGGTCGATCAGCCGCCCCTCGATGGCCTGGGCTCGCCAGTGCAGCTTGTGGGCCTCCAGGGCCTCGCCCCGGACGGCGCAAAGTGCTCCAAGGTTGTTGAGGCTGGCGGCCACCTAAGGATGCTCGGGCCCTCTGATCTTCTTCCAGATGGCCAGGGACCGCTTGAACAGGGGCTCGGCCCGGGCGTAGTCGCCCATTAATCTGTACAGCTCGGCCAGGTTGTTGAGGCCGGTGGCCACGTCAGGATGATCGGGCCTCAGAACCTTCTCCCTGATGGCCAATGCTTTCTGGACCAGGGGGATGGCCTCGGAGTACCTGCCCTGGCCGTAAAACCGATCCGCTTCCCTATCCAGTCGTTCGGCTTCCTGCAAGCCCTCGTTCTGGCCTCCCGTTTGGGTTGGCCCGGCCCTGGAAGCGACGGCCGCCAGAACAAGAAACATAATGAAAAGCAATCCGACGACTCTTCTCATCGAGCCCCCCTGATCCGGGTTCCAGCCGACTCAATTCCCTCCCAGGTTCCCGAATTCGACCCGCCGGTTAACGGCCTGCTCCTGCTTGCTCCCCGAACAGATGATCAGCCACGACTTGCCCAGGCCTTCAGGCGAACTATCTCGAGGCAGCCCGGCACCTAGAGTGACCCACTCTGTTCACTATACTATCCCCTAAATCATGTCAGAAACGTATTATCTTGTCTCAGCCATCAGAACATCTACCTGGTGATGCAGGACTCAGGCACAGATATATTGAAGGGCGGGCCGCGAGGGGTGAGGCGTCCCTGCGAAAGTGATGTTTCCGTCTCGCTCCGGGTCTTTTTGTTATTGGCCCTGGACGGCTAAAGTCTATCCTCCTTGCGGGGGAAGCCCTCTTCAGGCCGACTCACCCCGATCCAGGGCGGGAAAGCGTCAGTTCGCAACTGGCTCCAGGTCGGCTGGCTCTGGGGCGCAAAGATCGGCCGGGACTGGCTGATACCCCACAGCGAAAAGGAAAGGATCATCAACCCGCCAAGCCCTGGCGGCAAGTAGGGCAGACCAGACCGTAGCCGCTCAGGAGAGCCGCCGCCTCCGGCTCGGGGAGCAGCATCCTTTCCGGCGGACTCATCCCTGGCCCTCCTCAGCCCAGGGCAGGCCGCGGCGGCGGCGGTAGTCGGCGTAGCGCGCCGCGGCGGCGATGCCCCTGATCGCCCGCTCCGGGGTGGCGAAGACGGCCTGGCCCTGGCGGTGAATGGCCACCCGGCCCTCCTTTTCCTCCCGCCCCCCGGCGAAGTAGGCCACGGCCAGGCTGGCCCGGAGCCTTTGGGCCAGGGTCTGGACCAGGCCGGCCGCCCCCTCCAGGGGATCGCCCAGGTTCAGGAGAATCACGTCGGCTGCGTCAAAGCCGTCCGCGGCCAGGATGACCCGCTCGAAGTCGTCCCTGTCCAGGCTGACCATGTCCAATGGGTTGGACAGGCTGGCCAGGGGCGGCGGAGAGGAGGCCTTTATTCCGGCCACTGCCTCGGCCGAGAGCAGGGGCATCGACAGGCCGTGCCTTTCGGCCTGGTCAGCGGCCAGGGTGCCCGCCCCGCCGGAGGTGGAGACGCTCAGCAGCCGCCTGCCCCGGGGCGGGCGCAGGCAGGCCAGGGCCTTGGCCGCGTCGTAGGCCTCCTCCAGGTCCCCGGCCGCCTGGGCGCCGCACTGGCGGCAGGCGGCGGCGAAAACCTCGAAGTTGGAGGCCAGCGAGCCGGTGTGCGAGGCGGCCGAGCGCTGCCCGGCCGCGGTCCGCCCGGCCTTGAGGACGACCACCGGCTTGATTGCGGCGGCCCGCCTGAGGGCCTCCAGGAAGCGCCGGCCGTCCTTGACCCCCTCCAGGTACATGACGATGGCCCTGGTCTGCTGGTCCAGGGCGAAGAAGTCCAGGTAATCAGACTCGCAGAGATCGGCCTGGTTGCCCAGGTTGACCGCGGCGCTGATGCCCAGGCCCTCGTCGGCCGCCCACTCGGACAGGGCCGTGGTCACCGTCCCGCTCTGGCCGATCACGGCCAGGGGGCCCCTGGTGGTGATGACCGGCAGGAACATGCAGCACATCTTGTTGGGCAGGTAGTTGATCCCCTGGATGTTCGGGCCCATGATCCGCATCCCGTGTTCTTGGGCCGCGTTAAGGAGCTCGGCCTCCAGCTCGGGGTGGCCGGCCTCGGCAAAGCCCCCCGAGTGGACCACCGCCCCGACCGCCCCCTTGGCCCCGGCGGCCAGGATCACGTCCGGCACGAACCTGGCCGGAACGATGATCGCGGCCAGGTCGATGGTCCCGGGCAGATCGCCCACCGAGGGGTAGGCCTTGAGTCCCAGGACCTGGTCGGCCTTGGGGTTGACCGGATAGAGCCGGCCCTCGAAACCGCCCCGGATCAGGGAGTCGAGGGTCATGTAGCCGAACTTGCGCCGGTCGTTGGAGGCCCCCACCACGGCGATGGAGCGGGCGTTGAACATCCGCTCCAGGGCTCTCTGGCTGTCGCGCCTGTCGGTCATACTCGAACCCCCGGGCCTAACCGAAGTTGGTCGCCGCCCTGCCCTTGAGCTTTAGCATGGCCCGGGTCTCGTCCGGGCTGGCGATGCTCCGGCTCAGTTCCTCCAGGATGCGGCGGATCTTCATGACCGACTGCTCGTTGGAGGTGAGCATCTGGCCCTTGCCCAGGTAGAGGTTGTCCTCCATGCCCACTCGGACGTTGCCGCCCATCACCCCGGCCACGGTGCACAGGTCGAACTGATGCCGGCCGGCGGCCAGGGCCGACCAGGCGTAATCCTCACCGAAGAGGTGGTCGGCCGTGGCCTTCATGTGGACCAGGTGCTCCACGCTGGGCCCGATGCCGCCCAGGATGCCGAAGATGAGCTGGATGTACAGGGGCGGATCCAGGAGACCTTGCTCGAGGAAATAGGCCACGGCGTAGAGGTGGCCCACGTCGTAGCACTCCAGCTCGGGCTTGGTGCCGTGCTCCTTCATGATCTTGAGGAAGACCTCCATGCTGTGGAAGGTGTTGGAGTAGACCCAGTCCCTGGTCATCTCCAGGTAGGGCTTCTCCCAGTCGTGCTTGAACTCAGAGAACCTCTCGGCCAGAGGGAAGATGGCGAAGTTCATGGAGCCCATGTTCATGCTGGCCAGTTCCGGTTGCAGGTCCGGGACCACGGCGACCCGCTCCTCGGGCGACATGCCCAGCCCGCCGCCGGTGGTGGTGCAGATGACCACGTCCGAGCGGCGGCTGACCTCCTGGCAGAACTCCCTGAAGAGCCCGCGGTCCGAGGAGGGTTTGCCCGTCTTGGGGTCCCGGGCGTGGAGGTGGACCGTGCTCGCCCCGGCCCGGGCGGCCTTGACCGCCTCGTCGGCGATCTGCCGGGGGGTGATGGGCAGGTGCTCGGACATGGTTGGAATATGGATCGCCCCGGTGACCGCGCAGTTGATGATCACCTTGGACTGCTTCATGGACATGAGCTGCTCCTTTCCGTCGGTTCAGGTCCGGGTGGTCTCTCGCTCAAGCGGCGGCGACCGGTCAGGATGGTCCGGCGGCCATTGGCTCGACGATGGACAATCCGCCGTCGATGGTCAGTTCGGCCCCGGTGATGAAGCTCGATTCAGCGGAGGCCAGGTAGAGGGCCAGTTCGGCCACCTCCTCCGCCCGGCCGGGCCGGGGCAGGGGGGAGTCCAGATGAGGGCTGTAGACGCCCAGGTCCCGCCGGCCGTCCTCAGGCCGCCAGGGCTCATCGGCCGTGTCGATGTCGCCCGGCAGAATGGCGTTGACGGTGATGCCGTGGCCGCCCATCTCCAGGGCCAGGGCCCGGGTGAGGGCCGAGACGGCCCCCTTGGAGGCGCAGTAGGCTGACGAATAGCGGTAGGCGGTCCTGACGCCGCTGACGGAGGAGAAGTTGATCACCCGGCCCCAGGCCCGCTCGATCATCTTGGGCAGCACGGCCCAGCAGCAGTTGACCGTGGTTCTCAGGTTGCGGTCCATGACCAGGTTCCAGTACTCCTCGCTCATCTCCAGGAAGGCCGGCCGGGGCGGGACCGACTTGCCGGCCACGTTGACCAGGATGTCCAGGCCGTCGAAGCGGCGCTCGATCCGGTCGGCCATCTCCTTGACCGCCTTCAGATCGGTCAGATCGACCCGGTAGGCCTCGGCCTCGCCGCCGGCCCGGTTTATCTCCTCGGCCCTCAGGTGGACCTCCTCGGACAGGTCCACCGCGGCCACCCTGGCCCCTTCCCGGGCCAGCAGCCGGGCCGTGCAGGCGCCCATGCCCCGGGGCCGGGCCACGCCGGTGACCACGGCCACCCGCCCGGTCAGACGGTTCAGGGAGATTCTCTCCGCCGCCATACCGCGCTCCTCGCTCCCTCGAAATTATTACCCGCTCAAGGCTGCCCGAAGGCTAGCGAACACCGGCACGATCAGGATCAGTCCCCGGAAATATCATCCGCCCGCATGTATCGGTCTAGATCCCGAGCAAAAAGTTGCTCATCAAATTGAAATGACTTGATAAATCCATAAAAATCATCTTGCTGGACCTTCGGTCTTCTCCCGTCCCCCTCCAGCCCCGGCCCGCTCATTTGAGAATCTCGGGCAGCCAGAGGGAGAGGCCCGGAAAGAGCAGGAGCAGCCCCAGGGCCGACAAAAGGGTGAGGATGAAGGGAAGGGAGCCCCGGAAGATCTCCTCCACCGTGGCTTCCTCGCCCAGGGCCGCCTTCATGGCAAAGACGACCATCCCGAAGGGGGGGGTGATCAGCCCGACCTCGATGGCCACCACCGAGACCACCCCGAACCAGATCAGGTTGAAGCCCATGGTTTCCACCACCGGGGCCATGAGGGGGATGGTGACCAGCAGGATCGAGGTCGAATCCAGAATGACGCCCAGCAGAAGAAACAGGCCGCAGAAGATGAGGATGACAACCATGGGCGGAACGTCGAGGGCCGAGGCCCATTCGCTCAATAAAAAAGGGAGTCCGCTGATGGTCAGCATCCGCGAGTACATCTGGGCGCACAGGAAAAGCAGGAAAACCGCGGCCATGGTGTAGCCGGTATCCAGCAGGGCCTGCCACAGACCGGCCCGGGTCAGGCGTCGTTTCAGGCAGGTCAGCAGAAACGTGCCCGAGGCGCCGATGGCCCCGGCCTCGGTGGGGGTGAAATAGCCGCTGTAGAGCCCCCCCAGGACCAGAAGCACCAGGGCCGCCACGGGCCAAAGCTTGATAACGATCCTCAAGCGGCGGGCCGAGCCGAGGGTCCCTCGCCCGAGCAGTCTTGGGTCCCCGCCGACCAGAGCCGGTCTCAACCTGGCCGTGAGGATGACCTGGCCGCAGAGGAGGATGGTCACCAGAATTCCGGGAATCACGCCGGCCAGGAAAAGGGTCCCGATGGCCTCCTCGGTCAGGATGCCATAGACGATGAAGAGCAGGCTGGGCGGGATGAGCATGCCCAGGATGGAGCTGGTGGCCACGGTCCCCAGGGAGAACTTCTTCTCGTAGCCCAGGCGCTTCATCTGAGGCACGGCTATCTTGCTGAAGATGGCCGCCGAGGCGATGCTGACGCCGGTCAGGGCGGCGAAGATGGCGTTGGCGATGACGGTGGTGATGCCCAGGCCGCCCCTGACCCGGGCGAAGACGACCGCCGCGGCGTCGTAGATCTCGCGGCTGATGCCGGACAGGTTGGCGAAGCTGCCCATGAGGACGAACAGGGGCACGGTCCCGAAGATGTATTCCATCGCCCCCCGGTAGGCGGTCGAGCCGATCAGACCCATGGCGATGTTTATGTCGCCGGTGATCAGCCACAATCCGACCATGGAGGTCAGAGCCAGGGCCACGCCCACGTAGACTCCCAGGACAATGGAGATGATCATCGCGGCGATGGTGATGAGGGCGATGTAGGTCGGGTCCATCAGGCGCCTTTACTCCCCTCCAGGCCTTTCGACCCGCCCAGCAGGCGCTCCAGCGCAACCACGAAACGGGCGATGAACAGAACCCCGGATAGAGCCGCTCCGAGGAGGAGCAAGGTGTAGCTGGGATAGGTCGGCACCCGGAGAGCGCCCTCACCCTCATAATCGAGAATGGTCCAGGCCTTGATCGCGTCGGGCAGGACAGAAACGACCAGAATGACGCAGAAAGCCAGGCCCATCAGCTCCATGGGCAGGGTGAAGACTTCCCTGACCCGGGGGCTGAGGCGGTTCAGGATCAAGTCTGACCGGATCAGGCGGCCCCTCCAGACGGCGTTGGGCAGTTGAATGAAGAACACGCCCACCACCGTGACCTTGACGATCTCCGGGGTGCCGGTCAGGGGCGTGTTGAAGATGGAGCGGCCGATCACGTCGGCGGTGACCAGGATCATCACCAGGAAGTACCAGACCGAGGCCACGGCGTTGAGGGCCGAGGTGAACCCGATGAACCTCCGCCAGATGCCGCCGCCCCTGGTCTCAGCGCCCGCCACCCTCATCCTCTCCCATTCCCTGTCCCCGGCTCGGGACCGGCCGCGCCAGGCCGGTCCCGGGCTCGGAGGGGTCTAGAGACCCTTGTAACCTTCGATCTTCCAGGGCCTGGGGAACTTGTGCCCTGCCTTCTCCATCAGCTCGATGTAGCGGCCCATGACCTTGATCCCGGGCAGGCCCTTGGACTCGGCCTCGGCGGCCCGCTGGTTGGGCTGGTCGGGCATCTCCTTGGCCCAGCGGACCTTCTGCTCCCAGGGGGCCGTGGCCAGGTTGATCTTGAGCTCCTTCATCTTCTGGATGTTCTTCTCCCTCACTTCCAGCAGGCCCTTGGCGACCACGTCGCCGTGCTCATTGGCCACCTGGAGGACGATGTCCTGCACCTCTTTGGGCAGGCTCTTGAACTTGTCCATGTTGATAGTGATGTTGGCGGCCGGGTTGGCCCCGAAGTCGCAGAAGGTGTAGTAGGGCGCCGGCTCGTAAAGCTTGTAGGACAGGGTGGCGTCGACGATCATGATCCAGCCGTCGTAGACGCCGGTCTGAAGGCTGGTGTAGGCCTCGGCCAGGTTCGACTGGACCGGGGTCGCGCCGCAGGCCTTGATCCACTCCAGGTTGGCCCCGGCCCCGGCGATCTTGTGCCCCTTCAGGTCCTCCAGCTTCTGCCAAGGAAACTTGGTGATCATGTGGTAGCTGTCGATGACGGAGGCGGTCAGGAACTTCTGGTTGTACTCCTTCTCGTAGACCTGCTTCATGTAGGGGACTTCATCGAAGACCTGATTGGTGATCCTGGAGACGAGAAGCGTGTCCACGCTGGCGAAGGGGACGTAGTAGCCCAGGCTGTGGAGGAACAATTTGGCCGGCTCGAAGGGGGTGGTGATCAAGCCGACGTCAAGGATCCCCTTCTGGACGGCTTCCAGGATCTCGCCGTGCTTGGCCACTGACCCGGCGTAGGCGAAGTTCCACTTGACCTCGTGCCCGGTCTTTTCGGCCACCCGCTTGGAGATTTCGGCGGCCAGAAAATCCTTGGTCAGGCTGCACCAGACCCCGGCCTTTTCCGGGTAGACCGTTCCGAAGGTTAGGCGAAAGGTCGTGGCCTGGGCCGGACCGCCGATAATCAGCCAGGCCAGCAAGCCGGTCATCAGGACAATGATCCAAAATCTGCGCCCCATTTCTCCTCCTCCTGGTTGTCTCAGGTTGTCTGATCAAAGGTACGGGAAATAACGGTGCCTTCGGCCCCCCTCAAGGACAGGACCAGCCGCCGTCGATGACCATCTGCTGGCCGGTCATGTAGTCGGAATCCTGGCAGGCCAGGTAAACCACGGCCGGGACGATGTCCCTGGTTTCGCCGATGCGGCCCCAGGGGGTCTGATCGAGCATGGCCTTGAGGTAATCGGGGTTCTCGAGCAATTTCTCGTTCATGGGGCTCCTGATGTTGCCCGGGGCGATGCAGTTGACGTTGATCTTGTCCGGAGCCAGCTCCAGGGCCAGGGCCTGGGTGAAGGCCCTGATGGCCCCCTTGGAGGCGCAGTAGATCGTGGCCGTGGGAAAGCCGATCGTCCCGCCGGCGATGGAGGAGAAGCTGATGATCTTGCCCCCCCGACCCTGGCTCTTCATCTGGATTGCGGCGACCCTGGTCACGAAGACCAGGGTCTTCAGGTTGAGGTCCATGGTCCGGTCGTAGAGGCCTTCGTCCAGGGCCTCCAGGGCCGCCAGCTCGAACACCCCGGCCGCGTTGATCAGGATGTCCAGGCCCCCGAACTCCTTGACCGCCTTCTGGACGACCCCGCCGATGACCGACAGATCGAGCAGGTCGGCCCTGATCCCCAGACCCTTGCCGCCGCCTGATTTGATTTCCTTCACCACCTCGGCCAGACGCTTCTCGTCCCGGCCCACGGCGGCCACCCGGGCCCCCTCCCTGGCCAGCCCCAGGGCGCAGGCCCGTCCGATGCCGGAGGTGCCGCCGGTGACCAGGGCCACCTTGCCTTCGAGCTTCATACGTCCCCCTATTGATGATGAATCACCATCCTAAACGGCCTTAACCCGCCGCAGTTCCTCCGTGGCCGCCCGGTCGAGGGCGCCCCGGCCGTCGACGACCACGCCGTAGACTTCCCGGGCCCGTGAGGCCGAGACCATCCCTTCGGCCACGTCCTCGACGACCTTGGCCACCGGTCGCTGTCGAGGCGGCCCGTATCCGGCCCCGCCGGCCGAGTAGGAGACCACGGTCTCGCCGGGCTTAAGGGTGATCATGGCGCAGGGCGGCAGAACCTCCAACTCGCCGTCGACCCGGCGCCGGTAGTTCTGGATCGGGGCCCCGGCGAGCCCGCCCTGGGTGCCCTTGGCCACGTTGATCGCGCCGTCGGCCACCCAGCCCACGTCCAGGGGCTGGCCGCCGAGGGGCCCGAACTCGCAGTAACCCGAGGGCGCGCCAGTGGTCCGGCCGGCCCCTTCGGTGTCGGGCATCAGGCGGCGGCCCCGGACCAGGATGGGGAAGTGGAGTTCGTCCAGCTCGACGCTGTCGATGAAGCACATCCCGGCGTTGCCGACGTGGGCGATGGTGACCCAGGAGTCGGTCGTCGCCGTGGCCGCCCCGCCGGTGAACATCAGGAATATCTGGTTGACGAAGGGCTCGTTGCCCCAGCGGCCGTCCCGGCCCGAGATCACCCCGACCGAGGCCGGCAGGATCGGGCCGCACTCGGCCAGGCCGAGGCCGTCCTTGATCAGCGAGAAGGCCCTCTGGACCGAGTTGGAGACCCTGTCGGCCAGGTTGGTCGTGGCCACGGACATGCTGGTCGGGTGCCGGCCGCCGCCGGCGATCGATCCCGGGCGGATGTGAATCTTGATCCGCCGGAAGGAGCCGGCGTTGGTCGGGACCGGATCCTCCAGGGAGTTGAACAGGCCGATCATGGCCGCCGTTCTGGCGCAGCTCTCGCTCAGGTTGAGGCCGCAGGGCATGGTTTCCGGGTTGTCAGTCAGGTCGATGTCGATCGTCGCCGCCCGGGGATCGATCTTGACCCCGACGGTGATCTTGATCCCCTCGGGCGGCGTGCCCGGCACCGGATCGTGGGTGCTGGTCGCCTTGACCTCTCCGGTCGGCATCCTCTGGATGGCCTCGACCATGAGCTTCTCCGAGTAATCGAACCACTCCCTGGAGAAGGCGTGGAGGGTCTCCCAGCCGAACTCCCGGGCCATGGCCAGGATCTCCTGCTCGCCGATCCGGGCCGCCCCGATCATGGCCAGGTAATCGCCGTACCACTGATCCGGGACCCTGATCCGCATCCGGCACATCCGGACGATGTCGGCCACGTCCCGGTAGTTCTCCTGGATCCTGACCGCCGGGAAGATCAGGGCCCCCTCGTTGTAGACGTCAACGGCGTCGCCGACGTAGGTCGTCGGAACCCGGTTGCCGGCGTCGGCCTGGTGAGCCTTGACCCAGACGGTGAACTGATGCACCCCCTCGTCGTCGATGACCGGCACCAGGATGGTGTGATCGGCCGGGTGCGAGCAGCCGTGATAGGGCGAGTTGTGCAGGAAGGCGTCGCCCCGCTTCAGCTCGGGGTGCAGGTCCATCATCGCCCGGGACATCAGGTCCGCCCCAACCAGGCAGTGGATCGGCAGCGACTCGGCCCCGGTCAGGAGTCGGCAGTCCCTGGTGACGACGCTGGTGGAGAAATCCCGGGCCAGGTTCAGGACCCCGGAGCGCCCGGTCCTGAGCAGCGTGTTGGCCATCTTGGTCGTGACGCCGTCGAAGCGCTTGTTCAGGACGGCCAGGGTTATCGGATCCATGCCCGCGCCTTTCTTGACGGCGACTGTCTTCTTGACCATGGGTTCCGCCTTTCGTCTCTACGCGCCTGGAGTTACTCGTTCAGGGTGCAGTCGGCGGTGAGCAGGAGGCTCCCGCTCTCGGTCCGGACCACCCTCGATTTGGGCTCGATGACCACGGTGGTGAAGGGCGATTCAATGATCGCCGGCCCGTCCAGCGGCTGCCCCGGCTTGAGCCGCCCGAACTGGGCCACCGGGGTCTTCACCCAGCCCTTCTTGTCGAAGTAGGCCGGCCGCGAGCTCGGGGCGTCGGCCCGGACCACGTCGCGGCTGATCAACCGCCCCCCGCTGTTGCTGGCCAGCTTGCAGCGGGCCGCGGCCCGCCAGCAGATGAACTGGACCTCGCTGCCCGGGTCGTTGAAGGCGAAGATCTCCTGGTGGACCCGGTCAAAGGCCCGGCGAACCAGGGCCACGTCCTCGGGTCCCTCGAATCTTCTGATCTCCACCGGGACATCGATCTCCCAGACCTGGCTCTGGTAATGAGCCTCCACTGTCAGCTCTATGGAACTCTCCACCGATCCCTGGCCGGGGCCGTCGATGAAGTCCTGGCAGCGGCCGATCAGGCTCTCCAGAACGGCGTTGACCCCCTCGTAGTTGAAATTGTCGGTGGTGGTGTAGAAGAGGGTCCGGTAGTCGGCGTGGAGGTCGGAGATCAGGGCCCCCTGGGCCGAGAGGGCCGCCCCGACCTCGGGAATGAGGACGGTGGTGCAGCCCAGGCGCTTGGCGATGTTGACCGAATTCAGCCCGGCCGCGCCGCCCGCCCCGACCAGGACGGCGCTGCGGGGATCGAGCCCCTGGTGGATGGTGATCTGCTCGATGGCCGAGACCATGTTCTCGGTGGCCACGATCATGACGGCCAGGGCGGCCTCCTCGAGGCTCAGGCCCAGCGGCCCGGCCACGTCCCTCTTGATGGCCTCCTCGGCCAGGGCCGGCTCCAGCTTCATCAGTCCGCCCAGGAAGAAGTTGGGATCGAGGTAGCCCAGGACCAGCGAGGCGTCGGTGACCGTGGGCTTGTCCCCGCCCTTGCCGTAGCAGGCCGGCCCCGGCACCGCTCCGGCGCTCTGGGGTCCGACGTGGAGCAGGCCGCCCGAGTCGACCCAGGCGATGGAGCCCCCGCCGGCGCCGATGCTCTTCACGTCCACCGAGGGGAAGCCGACGATGTGGCCCCGGTAGCGATCCCCGATCCAGGTCTCCGGGGTCATGGGGATGACCCCCCGGCGGACCAGGCTGACGTCGTAGGTGGTCCCCCCGGTGTCGGCGACGATGGCCGTGTCGCCGGCGGCGTCCAGTTGGATGAAGTGACGCCCGGCAATGGGGGCCATGGACGGGCCGGAGCCGATGGCGTGGATGGGCGCCTCGGCCAGTTCCTGAAAGTCCATCACCCCGCCCTTGGAGGTGAGCATCAACAGCCGGCCCCTGAATCCGGACGCGCTCAGGCGGCTCTGGAGTCCGCCCAGATACTTGGACATGAGCGGTTTCAGGGAGGCGTCGATGGCCGTCGAGCTGGCCCGCCGGTACTCCCTGAGAATGGGGTTGAGCCTGTGGGAGAGGGTGAAGGGCACCCCGGGCAGGTACTCGGCCAGCATCTCGGCCAGGCGGTTCTCGTGGCTCGGGTTGACCGTTGACCAGAGCAGGCAGACGGCCACCGCCTCGACGCCGAGCTCCTTGAGGCGCTCCATGACCTTGATCGCGGCCGCCTCATCGAGAGGCTCCAGGACCGCGCCGTCGGCGGCGATACGCTCCGGGATCTCGAAGGTCAGGGACTTGGGGACGTAGGGCTTGGGAAAGGGGACCTTGTAGTTGAAAGGCTCGATCCGGCCGCCCTCGCGCAGGACCAGAACATCCGGATGGCCTTTGGTGGTCAGGAGGGCGGTTTTGGCCGTGCTGCCGGTGATGATCGCGTTGATGGCATGGGTCGTGCCGTGGATGAACATCTGCCCCCGTCCCAGAAGCTCCTCCAGGCCCAGGGACAGGCTCTCCGCGGCCTGGGCAACCGTGTTGAGAATGCCTTCGACCGGGTCGTGGGGTGTGGTCGGGGCCTTGAACATCCGGAGTCGACCCTGATCGTCCTCTAGGACCAGATCGGTAAAGGTTCCGCCCGTATCTACTGCCAGTCTCATCTCTGCCGCATCCTTTTCATGGCTGGTCTAGGCCTCCAGAGGCCGTGACTCTGGCCTCCCCACGAAAGCGCCAAATATTGGTGAGCTGGAGATTTCAGCTCACGATTCTCGACTATTGGAGCAGCGACCCTTGACCGGAGTGCGAACCCCCAGTCACCAACCGACCGATAAAGACGGCCGGCCGCTCAGGAAGCCGGCTGGTCTTCCTCTTTCATCATTTCCGTCAGTTGTTCAACGGCGGTGGTCAGGTCGATGGTCAGCCAGCGGCGAGCCAGCTGGCCGTCTCTCTGCCTGACGCCTTCCAGGATGTTGTGGTGGTTCTCCAGGGTGGCCAGCCAGATATTCTGGGGGCGGGCCTTGATCAGGATGTAGAGATAGCCGCTGACCCGCCGCCACAGGGTTTCTATTACCTCCATCAACTGGGGCCGCCTGGCGGCCCGATAGAGGGCGAAGTGGAAGTCGGCGTTGATCCTGAGGTAGGACTCGTCCGAGTCGACGTTGTTCAACTGGGTCATCAGGTCGTCCAGCGCGGCCAGGTCTTCGTCGGTCCTGACCTGGCTGGCCGTCTCGACGGCGTAGCCCTCCAGGAGGAGCCTGATCTCCAGAAGCTCCTGCAGGTCCTCGGCCGAGTGCTTGATGACCACGATCCGCCGGTTGCTCTCGATCCGGATGAATTTCTGGGCCTCCAGGCGCCTTAAGGCCTCGCGAACGGGCTGGGAGCTGACCCCCATCTGCTTGGCCAGGGCGGCCAGGGTGATCCGCTCGCCGGGTTTGATTTCGCCGCGGATGATGTGGTTGAGGAGTTGCTCGTAGACCGAATCCTGGAGGGTGACCGATTTAACTGGTTTAAGTTGAACCATTTTTTGATCGCTTTATCCCATTCCGAAAGTTGGGCTCGATGTGACCACGTGATCACATGATATGATATCGCCGTATCACGTTGGTCATTTCCCTGTCAAGGAAAAAGCTCGGCCCCGGCCCCTTGATCCCGGCGAACCTCGGCCGGGCCGAGGCGGCGGAATGAGTCCTTGACAGCGCGGTAGTTACATGAGTATATAGGTATACTAAAGGAGTCAGTGCGGCGGATCGTTTTCGTTCGGTCCAAGGCAGGCCGACCCCGTGAGCCGGAGCGCGATCCGGTCAAGGGCTTCAGGCCGGCGGAGGCGACGGTGCGAGCAAGGCCGCGATCACTCGCCTTCCTGCCAGCCTGGTGTTTGAGGCCGGAGCAGCCTGGATTTACGCCCCTGTGCCCCCGGCTTTTGGTCCGAGTACCGGGGCTGCCCGACGGCCTGCCGCCAGCCTGGCGCCAGCCGGAAGGAAATTTCAAGGCGCTCCGGCCGGAGGTCTCACCACGAATCCGGGTCAGGAAAATCAACGAGGCTGAGGCTGCTTCTGTATTCGGGGGTGACGCGAATGGACAACGAGGACAGCAATCTACCACTAGCCGGGATTCGGGTTTTGGAGTTAGGACACGCCGTCATGGGGCCGACCTGCGGCCTGATTCTGGCCGACCTGGGGGCCGAGGTGATCAAGATCGAACGCGCTCCCAAGGGAGACGACACTCGCCGGCTGCTTGGCTTCGGAGCGGGCCTGTTCCCCTTTTTCAACCGCAACAAGAAGAGTCTGGTCCTGGACCTCAAGAACGAACAGGGCAAGGAGATCTTAAGGAAGCTCATCGCCTCGGCTGACGTCCTCCTGGAGAACTTCGGCCCCGGGGCCGTGGACCGGCTGGGCTTCAGCTACGAGGCCTGCCATGAGATCAATCCCCGGCTGATCTACTGCAACCTCAAGGGCTTCATGCCCGGGCCCTACGAGAACCGGCCCAGTCTGGACCACCTGGTCCAGATGATGGCCGGTCTGGCCTACATGACCGGCCACGAGGGCGAGCCCCTGCGGGCCGGGGCCTCGATCATCGACATCATGGGCGGCACCTACGGCGCCCTGGGCATTCTCACCGCCCTGTACGAGCGCCGGAGGACCGGCCAGGGCCAGCGGGTCCTGGCCACCCTCTATGAGGCGACCGCCTTCCTGGTCGGCCAGCACATGGCCGTGGCCGCGGTGACCGGCCAACAGCCGCCGCCCATGCCCGACGGGCTGGCCCCCTGGGCGATCTACGACCTCTTCACCACCAGTGATGGACAGCTGGTCTTCGTGGGCATCACCAGCGACCAGCACTGGCGGAGGTTCTGCCAGACCTTCGGTCTGGACGACCTCCTGGCCGACGAGAGTCTGGCCGCCAACAACGACCGGGTCAGGAACCGGGACCGGCTCATCCCCGCGCTGAAGGAGGTCTTCGGCCGGCTGAGCCGGACCGAGGTGGTCCGCCTCTGCGACGAGGCCCGCATCCCCTTCGCCCCGGTGGCCAAGCCGATCGACCTGTTCGAGGACCCCCACCTCAACCAGAGCGGCGGCCTGGTGGAGACCACGTTCCCGGGCGGAATACGAACCAAGATGCCCAAACTGCCCCTCCGTCTGGGCGACTACAACTTAGGCCTGAGAAGCAATCCGCCGGGAATCGGCGAGGGCAGCCAGGAGGTCCTGGGGTCGATCGGCTATTCCGGGGAGGACGTCAGGGCCCTCATTGAGCAGGGCCTGGTGGCCATCGCCCCCGCTGAGGGCCGTTAGGCTCGGGGCTCGCTTCTCGGCCGCGCAGCCCCGGGCTGACGGCCGGATGAAGGTGAGGCTTTTGGAGTACAGCTCATGAATCGGATGACGCCCCGGGAGAGAGTGGCCCTGGCGACCAAGGGCCAGAAGCCGGACAAACTGCCCATCATGGTCGCCAACTCCAACACGTTCATCTGCCAGTACTACGGCATGAGCGTTGAGGAGTTCCTGAGCGATTCCCGGCTGTGCACCGAAGGCAACATCAGGTTCACCCGGGAGTTCGAGGTTGACTACAACCTCTGCGTCAACGGCTACATCCTCTACGGCTGCGGCCCCGAGCTGGGGGTGGAGTGGAAGTTCGTCGGGGACAACTTTCCCGGCTTCATCAAGGGGCCGCTGCGGTCCGAAGAGGACCTGGACCGGATTAGCGTTCCCTCGGAGCCAAGCGGTTACTTCAAGCACTACCTGGAGGTCACGCGCCGGGTCAATGAGGCCATCGGCCAGGAGTACCATCTCTCGGTGAGCATCCTGGGCCCCTTCGCCGTGGCCTGCTTCCTGAGGGGCATCGAGGAGGCGCTCAAGGACACCCTCATCAACCCGGACTTCGCCAGGAAGTACCTCAAGGTCTGTACTGAGCTGTCCGTCTACTTCGGGGAGCAGATCCTGGCCACCGGGCTTAAAAACCCCATTCTCAACGAGATCTTCCTGACCCCCCAGATGATCCGGCCCGATGTCTTTCACGAACTGATCGCTCCCTTTGACCAGGAGGTCCAGCGCCGGCTGGGGCCGGGCAAGGCCCCCAACAGCCTGGCCGCCTTCATGGGCCAGCCACACGATCCTGAGAGCCAGAGGGGCAGCGCCTCTCTCTACCAGGCCTTCTTCGGCGTGGGGGAATCGATCGAGTCCATCAAGGCGGCCATGAACTACCGGCTGCCGGGCATGCCCTTCCCGGCCTCTATCTCCGGGCGGGCCCTGAACTCCTGGAGCAGCCGGGAGATCGTCGAATTCCTCAAGGAGGCCCTCGACTTCCTGGTCAGGGATCAGGGCCTCTACCCGTCCATCACCCTGGTCTCGGTCCAGGCCGAATCCCGCGAGAACGCCCTGGACATCGCCGAGAAGATGAACGCGGTCAAGGCCCTGCGCGATGAGTACGAGCTCTAGTCCGAGCCCGGTCGTCGCCGGGGCGAACACTAGCGGGGGCGTTATCACTTGGTGGCAGGCTGACAAGAGGCGATAACTCTTTATCATTCGAGGGAGGGAGAAGCAATGAAGAGAAGACGGATCGTAATCACCCTGAGCTTGCTGGCCATCGGCCTGGTGACTCTTTACTCGGGCCTGGCCCTGGCCGAGGAGACGGCCAAGATCGCCTTTGTCGGGGCCTTCACCGGGCCGGCCTTCAAGATGACCAAGGACGCCGAACAGGCGGCGGTCCTGGCGGTCGAGGAGATCAACGCCGCCGGCGGCCTCCTGGGAAGCAAGGTGGAGATGATCCAGCGGGACGGCGGCAACCGGCCCGAGCTGCACGCCCGGCTGGCCCGCGAGGTCATCGAGCAGGAGAAGATCAAGGCCCTCTTCGGCGGCGGGGCCAGCTCCTGCACCCTGGCCGCCTCGGCCGTGGCCAAGGAGCTCAAGGTCCCCTATCTCGTCTCCGTGGGCAACAGCGCGGCCATCGTCTGGAACTCCGGCCACCGCTACGTTTTCCTGTTCGAGTCAAACTCGATCATGGAAGCCAACGCCTGGATCGAGTGGGCGGCCACGCAGCCCTGGCGGACTTACTCCTGGATCGGCCCGGACTACGAATGGTCAAGAACGATCCTGAACAACTTCAAGGAAAAGGTGGCCGCCAAGGGCATCAAGCTGACCTTCGAGAAGGAGCTCTGGCACAAGCTGGGCGAGACCACCTTCACCTCCTACATCCCGGTCCTCAAGGCCTCCAAGCCCGAGGTCCTGTTCATCGGCAGTTGGGGCGGCGACATGAACGCCTTCATCCTGCAGGCCTCGAACGCCGGCCTCTTCAAGAGGATGAAAGCCTTCGGCATGATCGCCGAGGACTCGGCCATCGCCCTGGGGGACAAGATGCCGGAAGGCCTCTACGGCTTCTCCCGGGGGCCGTTCAACTACTACGCGGGCAAGTACCCGGCCGCCAAGGAGTTCGTGGACAAGTACTACAAGAAGTTCAACATGTACCCGGGCGGTTTCTCTTTCTGCGCCTACGACTCGATCATCGCCTGGGCCGCGGCCGTCAAGAAGGCCGGCAGCTTTGACGCCGAGAAGACGGTGGACGCCCTCCAGGGGCTCAAGTTCAGCGGCCCCAGGGGCGACCAGTACATCCGGGCCGTCGACGGGCAGCTCAACTGCCCGGCCTGCATCGGCCTGAGGAGTTACAAGAAGGAATACGGCTTCGCCGTCCTCGACCCGGTGACCGTGGTGCCGGCCGAGACCATCTGGCTGAGCGAGGCTGAGGTCAAGGCCATCAGGGCCAAGCAGTAGACTGAATCGACTCGAGGAGGGGGCCGTCCGGAGCCTTCCGGACGGCCTCCCCTGAACCAGGTGACCCAGAGCCTCAGTGCTCCCCGGTGTCGGGAGCAGGGAACGGGGAGAATCGCCAATTGGAATTTCGTGATTTGCTGGAAATAGCCATCGGCGGCCTGACCAGCGCCATGCTTCTCTTCATTTTCGCCGCCGGACTGACGCTCGTCTTCGGCGTGCTCAGAATAATCAACTTCACTCACGGCGCAATCTTCATGCTGGCCGCCTACCTGTCCTACACGGTGACCAAAGCCTTCGGCCAGGCGGGCTATTCCTTCTGGCTGGCCCTCATCGCCGCTCCTCTGGTGGTGACCGCCCTGGGCGTGGCCATAGAGATATTCTTACTCAGACCAATTTACCATCGAGAGCACCTGATGCAGCTCCTGCTGACCTACTCGCTGGTTCTGGTGATCGTTGACGCGACCAAGTTTCTGTGGGGCCCTGACCCCAAGATGGTCCCCCTCCCCTCGGTCCTGGGGAGCCAGGTCATACTCTTCGGAGCCGTCCTTTCCATCTACAGCCTGGTCCTGATCGCCATCGGCCTGGCCGCCATGGTCACCCTGTGGCTCTTCCTGAACAGGACCAACCTGGGCCACATCATCCGGGCCGGCGCCTTTGACCCGGAGATGACCGAGGTGCTGGGGATCAATCTCAAGCTGGTCTACACCTTCATCTTCGGCCTGGGCGCCTGGATGGCCGGCCTGGCCGGGGTGCTGATGGCGCCTCTGACCACGGTCTCCCAGGGCATGGACGCCAGCATGCTCATCGAGGCCTTTGCCGTGGTGGTCATTGGCGGCATGGGCAGCATCGTCGGAGCCTTTATTGCCTCGATCCTGGTCGGCATGGTCAATTCCTTTGGGCTGCTCTGGATTCCGGGGGTGGCCATCGCCTTTGTCTTCATGGTCATGGCCGTGGTTCTGGTGGTCAGACCCTGGGGGCTCTTCGGCCGGCCCGTCAAGTAGAATGCGGGTAAGAAAGAAGGTGATCCAGAGATGAAATCCCAGGTCAAGGTCTGGCTGCTCGTCCTGCTGGCCTTAGGAGCGCTGGTCGTTCTGGGGCAGGTCCTCTCGGACTTCTACATCCGGGTGGTCATGGAGATGGCCATCCTGGGCCTCTTCGCCCAGAGCCTGAACCTCATTCTGGGTTACGGGGGCCTGGTAACCTTCGGCCACGCCGCCTTTTACGGCTTCGGGGCCTACTGCGTGGCCATCCTGCTCAGGGACACCAGCCTGAGCCTGGTGCCGGCCATGCTGGCGGGCGCCGGACTGACGGCCATCTTCGGCCTGGTGGTCGGGGCGGTCTGCCTCAGGGCGGCCAAGCTCTACTTCGCCATCCTGACTCTGGCCGTGTCCCAGCTCCTGTTCGTTCTGGTCTTTCAATGGTACGGCCTGACCGGCGGAGACAACGGCATCCACGGGGTCAAGGTCTCCGCCTGGATGCTCAATTCGCGGAATTACTACTACTTCGCCCTGGCGGTGGTGGGCCTCTGCTTTCTGGTCATCCGGGTCATCCTCAACTCGCCCTTCGGCTACGCCCTGAGGGCCAGCCGGGACAACCCCGAGCGGGTGGTCTTCCTGGGCCTGGACGTCTGGCGCCAGCGGCTGATGGCCTTCGTCCTGGCCGCGGTCTTCGCCGGGGTGGCCGGGGGCCTGTACGTCGGTTACGACCACATGGCCTATCCCATGCTGGTCCACTGGAGCAAGTCGGCCGAACCGATCCTCATGGTTCTGTTAGGCGGGATCAACAGCTTCTGGGGTCCCCTGGCCGGGGCGGTCGTCTTCGTTGTCATGGAGATGATCATGGGGCAGGTGACGGTCTACTGGCTGTTTATCCTGGGCCTGACCATCCTGGTCCTGGTCATGTTCTTCCCCAAGGGCCTCTGGGGCTGGGTGGAGGAAAGACTGATGCACTACTTCGGAAAGGCCGCGGTCGATGCCGAATAACGAGGTCGTTCTCGAGATCCAGGAGGCGGCCCTCCTCTTCGGCCGGGTGGCCGCGGTCAACGGGGTGGACCTCCAGATCAGGGCCGGCGACCTGACCGGCGTCATCGGCCCCAACGGGGCCGGAAAGACCAGCCTCTTCAATCTCATCACCGGTCACTACCCGCCCACCAGGGGAGTCATCCGCTTCCGCGGCCGCCGGATCAGCGGCCTGCCCAGCCACAAGATCGCCCGCCTGGGCATCGCCCGCTCGTTTCAGATAACCAACATCTTCCCGACCCTGACCGCCTTCGAGAACATCCAGGTGGCCTACCTGATCCGCCGGGGCCGCAGCCGGAACATTTACTCGCGCTTCTCCGAGCTGGCCCGCGATCAGGTGGCCCGGATACTCGAAACGGTCGGCCTGACCGAGAAGGCCGACACCCTGGCCGGCTATCTGTCCCACGGGGACCAGCGCACCCTGGAGATCGGCATCGCCCTGGCCTGCGAGCCCAAGCTCCTGCTCCTGGACGAGCCGACCTCCGGGATGTCCTCCTGGGAGACGAAGCTGGTCACGGATCTGATCGACAAGATCGCCCGGGAGATGGCCATTCCCATCGTCTTTGTCGAGCACGACATGAGCGTCGCCTTCAGCGTGGCCAAGGCGATCGTGGTCATGCACCAGGGCCAGGTCTTTGCTCAGGGCAGCCCTGAGGAGATCCGCCGGAACGAGCAGGTGCGGAGCATCTATCTGGGGGAAGAGGACTCATGCTAGTCGCGGAAGGCCTGAACACCTATTACGGCCTGAGCCACATCCTGTTCGATCTCTCACTCCAGGTGGCCGCGGGCGAAGTCGTCTGCGTTCTGGGACGCAACGGCGTGGGCAAGACCACCCTGATGAGGACCCTGATGGGGCTGACGCCGCCCAAGAGCGGCAGCATCAAGCTCAAGGGCGAGGAGGTGGCCGGCCGCCGGCCCTACCAACTGGCCCGGCTGGGGCTGGGCTACGTGCCGGCCGACCGAAGGATCTTTCCGGACCTGACCGTCCGCCAGAACCTGATGATCGCCCAGAAGCCGGGGGCGCCGGATTCCAGCTCGCCGACGTGGACCATGGAGGACATCTTCAAGTTCTTCCCCCTCCTGGTCAAGCTCCAGGACCGCCTGGGCAACCAGCTCAGCGGCGGGGAGCAGCAGGTCCTCTCCACGGCCAGGGCGGTCATCGGCAACGCCGACCTGCTGCTCATGGACGAGCCCAGCGAGGGGCTCTCGCCGCTCATCGTCGGGGAGCTGCGCGAGACCCTGACGGATCTGAGGGATCGCGGGGTCTCCATCCTGCTCTGCGAGCAGAACACCAAATTCGCCTTCAAAATCAGCAGCCGGGGCTACATAATAGACAAGGGGCGCGTCCTGCATCAGGGGACCGTCGAGGAACTGAGCGCCAGCAAGGAAGTGAAGGACTGCCTGGCCATCTAGGTCCGGGCCGTCGCCCCTGGAGGTGAAGCCGGCCAACCCTGGAGACGGTCCCGTTGGCAGCCCCCGGCCCCGGCCAGGCAGGGCCGTTTGTTTTCTTCAGGCTTCCCGGGACTCCCTGAGGAGGAGGACATGAAAGACGACCCCCAGACCCTTTTGTCCATCTACGAGAGAATGGTCACCGTCCGCCGCTTCGAGTCGACCGCCGGAGAGCTGTTCGCCGCCAACAGAATCCCGGGCTTCATCCACCTCTCCATCGGCCACGAGGCTTCCTCGGTGGGGGTCTGCTCGGTCCTCCGGCCCGACGACTACGTCACCTCGACCCACCGGGGCCACGGCCACCTCATCGCCAAGGGGGCCGACCCCAACAAAATGTTCGCCGAGCTCATGGCCCGGGAGACCGGGTACTGCCGGGGCAAGGGCGGCTCGATGCACATCGTCGACTTCTCCATCGGCATCCTCGGGGCCAACGGGATAGTCGGCGGCGGACTGCCCATCGCCGCCGGGGCCGGCCTGTCCATCAAGCTGAGCAAGAGCGACCAGGTGGTCGTCTGCTTCTTCGGCGACGGGGCCTCCAACCGGGGAACGACCCACGAGGCCATGAACATGGCCTCGATCTGGAAGCTGCCGGTCATCTTCTGCCTGGAACACAACCAGTACGCCTCGACCACGGCCTCAAGTTACTCCTGCTCGGTGGACGACCTCTGCCTCAGGGCGGCCGGCTACAACATGCCGGGCCTGAAGGTGGACGGCAACGACGTCCTGGCCGTCCGCCAGGCCGCCGCCGAGGCGGTCGAGCGGGCCCGCGCCGGCGAGGGGCCGACCTTTCTGGAGAACAAGACCTTCCGGGTCACGGCCCATCACCAGGGCGACCCGCAGAAGTACCGGGACCAGGCCGACATCGAGCCCTGGAGGGGCGATAGGGACCCCATCAACCGCTTCGAGAAGACCCTCCTGAAAAAAAAGGTCCTGACCAAGCGGAAGAGGCAGGAGATCTGGGACGCGGTCGAGGCCAGGATCCAGGCCGCGGTCAGGTTCGCCGACGAGAGTCCCTTCCCGAGTCCCGAAGAAGCCCTCGACCACATCTGGGCCGATTGACAGAGGGGGAAGCGATGCCCGAGAGACTGCTGACCAACGCCAACGCCTTTGCCGAGGGCCTGCGCGAAGAGATGAGGCGGGACCAGAGCATCTTCATTATCGGAGAGGACGTCATCGCCCACGAGGGCCTCTTCCGCGAGTTCAAGGATATCCCGGCCCAGTTCCCCGACCGCATCATCAACACGCCCGTGAGCGAGACCTGCGTCGTCGGCGCCGGTCTGGGGGCGGCCCTGACCGGGAAGCGACCCCTGGTGGTCTCCCACTTCATCGACTTCCTCACCTGCGCCATGGACGAGATCGTCAACCAGGCGGCCAAGATCCGCTACATGTCGGGCGGCCAGGTCAAGGTGCCCCTGGTCATCTGGTGCGCCGACGGCGGCCGGCTGAACGCGGCCGCCCAGCACTCCCAGTCCCTGGAGGCCTGGTTCGTCCACACGCCGGGGATCAAGGTGGTGGTCTCCTCGGAGCCGTACGACGCCAAGGGCCTGATCAAGTCGTCCCTGCGCGACGACGGCCCGGTGATGTTCATCCAGCACAAGAAGATATTCGGCTTCCAGGCCCACGTGCCCGAGGAGGAGTACCTGGTCCCCCTGGGCCAGGCCGCGGTCAAGCGCCAGGGCCGGGACGTGACCCTGGTCACCTACGGCATCGGCTGCCACCTCTGCCTGGAAGCGGCCCAGGAGCTGAGCCGGCAGGGGATCGAGGCCGAGGTGATCGACCTGCGCACGCTCAAGCCCCTGGACATGGAGACCATCGCCGAATCGATCAAGAAGACCAACCGGGCGGTGGTCGTCCACGAGGCCTGCCTTACCGGCGGCTTCGGGGGGGAGATAGTCGCCCGGATGCAGCTGGAGCTCTTCGACTACCTGGACGCGCCCATCGTCCGGGTGGCCGGCAAGGACGCGCCCGTGCCCTTCTCCCCGCCGCTGGAGGACAGGGTTCTCTTCAGCGTGGCCGAGGTGGTCGAGGCGGCCCGGGCCGTGCTCTATCGCTAGGCCGCCTAGCTCACTGAATCGTCAGGCCAAGCGGCTCAAGTACCTTGCGGGAGAGCTGTTCCGTTCTGTTTTCGACAATTTACCGTGTAATGGGAGAATCTTCCATACTGGGCGCTGACTCGGAAGCCAGCGGCCCGGATCATTTCAAGCAACTCGCGCCTGGGAATGAAATCCGGGTCAACCCACCTGAATTCCGTGATGGACAGCAGCCCGTTCCGTTTCAACACCCGGTGGATTTCCCCCAGGCAGGCGTTCCGGTCAGGCACCTCGCCCAGCATCGACACCAGAAACGCCGCGTCAAAGGCTTCGCTCTCCGCGGGCAGAGACACCGCGTCGCCTTTTCGGTACTCGACGTTGTCAATCCCCATGCCAGCCAGGCGCCTCTGGGCCATGTCCAACATTTCCTGCTGAACGTCTACCAGGACAAGCTTGCCTGTCCCTATGGCCCTGGCCACCTCCGGACTGAAAAAACCCGGCCCCGGCCCCAATTCCAGGACCTTCGAGCCGGGGGCCAGGCCCAGCCGCTTGACCAGTGTTTTCGGAGAGAGGATCACGCTTCTCAAGGGATTGAGGAGATGACCAGCCTTGGTGTAAGGCATGGGCTCCGGCACGTGTTTGTTGCCCATTTGTGCTTCTCCTTCTGCTCCGGTTTGTCTGTTAATCCCCTGGCGGCACGGCTTTTCTTGCCAGGACGAACCGAACATCCTAAGGCAACAGGTCAGCGGATAGGGTCCCGCTTTCTCACCGCCGCTCACCCTGACCTGCGCAGCCAGGACCGTAGCAGGTCAAACATCGAATTGAGATAGCGCTCCCGGCCGGCCGATTGAACAATCCCGTCCGCCGTCGTGTGCAGCACCGAGAACACGAGCCGAGCCGCCGCCTCGGTTTCGACGGACCGGCAGGCCCCGGATTCGATCCCGGTTCTCAGCATCCCGGCGATGAGCCTGTCCGAGGAGATGGCCGGATCGAGGGGTCGATGGGCGATCGGCCCGTGAAAGACGGCCTTGTGCAGTTCGCCGAGTCCCACCACGTAATCGACGAAGTGGAGGCACTCGTATTCGAAGGCGGTCCACCAGTCGGAAGACGCCGCCGCCGCGAACCTGGGGCGCATTTCGGCGACGTAGGTCGAGAGAAGGTAGGCTCGGACCGCGACAAGCAGGTCATCCCAGGAGGCGAAGTAAAGGTAAAAGGTGCCCTTGGCCGCCCCGGCCGCCTCGGTCACGTCCTCGACGCGGGCATCCTCAGGGCCGCGGGTCCGCAGGACGCGAAGAGCGGCCTCAATCAGCTCCAGGCGACGGACAGGAGGGCTCAGGCGGCGGCGCTTCGCCCGTGGTTTTTGATTCTTTTCCATCCTCTAATGACCTCCAGTCACTAATATAATGACTGCTGGTCATTAAGTCAAGTGCTTTCTCGATAATTTCTGTAAACGGCAAAAGATATAGCTACTTACTTGGCGCGGCCAGCTTTGGCGACCGGCGGCGAGTCCCCCCCCGGCGGGTGCGCACCGCACCGATGGTTGAGGGGAGGCAAAACCGCCAGGCCCCGGAGATTCAATCCCCGGAGCCCGGCGTTTACCGGCCGGGCCGGATTACTGAAGCCGTGACTCCGGCCTAGCCCCTTTGCAGCACGTATAACACGTAGCCGTAGTAACCGGAGAAGCGGCGGTAGACCTCGATTTCCGTCTGAACCGACTCGATGATCTCAAGCCTCTGCGGGTCCGGGGGCCATTTCTCCCGGAGCGTTTGCAGCCGAGCCTCAAGGGGGCGGTAAAGGGGCGTCCACCAGGATGACTCCGGAAGGGAGAAATGGCCCAGGATCTCGTAGCCGCAGCCCCTCATGGCGGCCAGGTTGGCCGGCAGGTCGGCTATGGCCGGGTAGACCCCGGCCAAGTACTCCCGGCACTCCGCCGGCGGATCGGGCCGGAGCCAGCAGAGCTCGCTGACGGCCAGCATCCCGCCGGGCTTGAGCAGCCGGTGGCAGACGGCCAGTCCGTGACCGAAGCCCATGCCATAAAGAGCCCCTTCGGACCAGATCAGGTCAAAGGAGCCTTCCTCAAAGTCCAGGTCGCCCATGTCGCCCAGGCGAACCTGGATTTTCTCCGAGACGCCCTGGGCCTGGGCCCGGCGCTGCAGCTCGTCCAGGTAGGGCTGGTAGTTGTCCACGGCCAGGATCGTCCCGTCCAGATTTTTAGCCAGTTGCATGGTCTGGGCTCCGTTGCCGCAGCCCAGGTCCAGGATTCTAAGCCCGGCCGGGCTTGATGAACGCGGACGGAGTCCGGCCGCGAGCACAAGGTTGATCGCTTTCAGGGTCGAGGCGTCGTCGCCCGGCCCCAGGCGGGGCAGGCCGGGATGAAACACATCGTGGAAGAACTTGGGTAGCTGTTGGCTCACTGTCCGTATCTCCTCTGTATCACCAAAGGGCTTGGCCGCCCGGCTGGACCGCCCAGCCCGTCGTCGGTTTCTGTTACCGGGATTGCTTGAGGAGGGTTGAAGCCGCGGGGCCATAGCAGGGCCCGGCAAGGGAAGACACCTCCCCTGCTCTCTGGCCCGGCTGGGCGCGGCTTCAATTACTGGACAAGAACCATGCGCGGCTATTTACGACCATCGGCCCCGGCTTGTCAAGGGGGCCTTTGGGCCGGCCGGCCCCGGTCCGGAGTCAAGCGGTCTTGGCTTGCCGGTCCGGCGGGCGGCTCTAGAAGGTCGCTCTCAACCCGCCGGAGAAGAAGGGCCCGCCGTCCAGGCGGATCAGGTCGTTCCGGTCGTTGTAGTCCTCGCCCTGGAAGTAGATCCGGTCAAAGGCCCAGCCAGCGGCCAGACTTAGGCTGACCCGGGAGGTCAGCTTCAGGTTCAGGCCGCCGATGCCCCTGAACTCGTAGTAGAAGAGGCTGTCGTCTTCGTCGGGCCGGTCGGCCAGGAAATACTCCTCCATCCTGGACTCGAAGCCGACAAAGAGCCCCACCGACCGGCCGGCCTGCCAGTCCAGCCTGACCAGCCCGTGGCGCAGGGGGTAGTACAGGGCGGTCAGGGTCAGCTCGCGGTCGGGCTGGTACCTCAGGAAAAAGAAGGGAAAGCCGATCACGGCCGTGAAACGCGGGCCGGGCTGGTACCAGTAGCCCAGCCCCGGGATCGGCCACCCGGCCAGGAAATCGCTCTTGTTGTGGTACATCAACAGGACGACCCAGGCGTTGTCGCCGCCGTCGGGAATGCGGGCGAACAGCGCGGCCCTCAGGGTATTCTCGTCCCCGGTGTCAAAGGGCTTGTCGCTGGCCGAGCCGAAGGCGGCGCTGGCGCCCATGAGCCAGCCGTTTTCGAGGGCCCGCCGGAAGGTCAGACCGAAGCTCGCCTCGAAGAGGTGATCGGGAAAATCCAGGCCGCGGCCGGGCAGGCCCGCCTGGCCGCTGAAGTGCTGGGAGCGGTGGCTTATGTCCGCGGAGAGCTCGTTGGCCTCGTCCTGATAGAGGGGCGCGGAGAGGCTGACGTCGTGCTCGATCAGCCCCAGATCTTCCGCCTGGCCGTCAACCCCCGCCTCCGACCGCAAGGTGAAGTCGTAGCTCAACCGGGGCCTGAGCTGGCCCAGGCGGGGCGAGAGCCAGTTGGGACCCTCCTGGGCCAGGCTCGGACACGGACAGACCAGGCAAAAGACGGCCGCGGCGATGAGTAAAACCCTCGCCCCGACGGGTCCGCTGGTGAACTTAAGGGGAAGTTCCATCCGCCTCTCCAAGAATCGAGCGAAGCGCTCCGCCACCTTGTCGGCCATTATATAGCCTGCGTCAACCTGGAAAGGCCGAGGGTCATGGTCTGGGCTGATCGCTGCCAGGGCTGATGGACCATCTTAGGCCCTAAGGGAGCCTGCTCGGGAAAACAATCCCCTCGGTCGGCGCCGCGAGCGGCCGCGGCCACGTCCCCCGGATCCAGGCCTTCGGCCAGGGCGGCCTCGAAGAAATGCCCGCGCTCATGGAGCCTCGAGCCTTCGGCCCTGCCCCCGAGCCAGTCTTGGCCGGCGCCGCCTCAGGCCGGACTTATGCGCAGCACCGGCTTGATGGTTAGGCCGGACAGGGAGTCGGCCATGGCCTGGTTGATCTGGCTGAAGTCGTAGAACCTGATCAGGCGGTCGAAGGGAAACCGGCCGGTCCGGTACAGCTCGATCAGCTCGGGGATGAAGCGCTGGGGCACGGCGTCGCCCTGGATGACGCCCCGGACCCTGCGCCCCTCGGGCAGCGAGCTGGCCCCGCCCGGGGCGGCGATGAGGGCCGCGGCGCCGCCCCTGTTCAGGACCTCGACGGCCAGCCGGTGCATCTCCGGCTCGCCGGTGATCTCTAGGACGAAATCAACGCCGCCGCCGGCGACGGCCCTGATCCGGGCGGCCGCATCCCCGCCCCGATTGTCGATCACGTGACTGGCCCCCAGCTCCAGGGCCAGCTCCAGCCGCCCGGGGTTCAAGTCCAGGCCGATGATCGGCTCGGCCCCGGCCAGGCGGGCGGCCATGACCGCGGCCAGGCCCACCGCGCCGGTGCCGAAGACGGCCAGGCTGGCCCCCTGGGGCACCCGGAGCGATTTCAGCACCGCGCCAGCCCCGGTCTGCAGGCCGCAGCCCAGGGGCGCCAGGAGGTCCAGAGGCAGGTCCGCGGCGACCCTGACCAGGTTGCGCTCGGTGGCCAGGCAAAGGCTGGCGAAGGAGGACTGCCCGAAGAAGTGCCCGGCCACGCCGCTCCGGTGCAGGGCGTTGCTGCCGTCCAGGCGGGCGAAGCCGAAGTTGGCCTCCCAGAAGCGCTCGCAGTCAAAGGGCCGCTCGCTCAGGCAGGCCGGGCAGCGGCCGCAGGACTGGTAGGAGAGGACGACGTGATCGCCGGGCCTGACCGCTTCGACCTCCCGGCCAACCGCCTCCACCACCCCGGCGCCCTCGTGGCCCAGGACCACGGGCGACCCGCTCCAGCCGTCGCAGAAGCTGATGTCGGTGCGGCAGACGCCCGAGGCGACCAGGCGGACCAGGACCTCGTCGCTCCGCGGGCCCTCCAGCTCCAGGGTTTCGATCCGCGGGGGGCCGCCGCCGCTCCGGAGAACGGCCGCCCGGATGAGGTGGACCGGGACGTCTGATCGGTCGGGAGAACCGCCGTCTATTTCACCTTGGCGTCGAGCCATTCCAACGCTCCGGGTGTGGCCTTCCAGGCCGCCCTGCTCTCGGAGGAGCAGACGACGGCCTCCGCGTCGTCGCCAATGCCGTAGTATTCGGGCAGGGCGCGGGGCATCTTCTTGCGGCCGAGGAGATAGGCCGGAACGTGTCTGTTCAGTGCAAGGGCCTTTTTCAGGGATCTGCCGGCGGCTGGGGAGTCGCCCTGGCCGCGGAAATCCAGGAGCGCCCCCAAGTACATCCAGACGGCCATACCGTCTCCCCGGTACTTCTTGAATAGCTTCTCGGCCTCCGCGTCGCGATTGAGTTCGATGAGGCGGGGCAGCAAGAGGTAGCGCAGGCCCTGGTTGTCGTTGGGGTTGAGCCGCAGAAGCTCCCGATAGTGCTCCACGGCCTCCTCCCGCTGCCCGGCCAGCCACAGATTCTCCGCTAAACCGGCCCGGGCGCGCATGTAGGGCCGCGTCTCCAGGAGACCCCAGAAATGGCCTGCATCCCTTTTGAAGGGCTCTTTTCCCAGAGCCCTTTCGCCGGCGGCGACCCCCTGGCGGTAGAGCTCGATGGCCTCCTCGATCGTCTTGGCCGTCTCCTCGGCCAGGAGGTTGTAAGCGTCCGCGCAGTCGGCGGATACGGCCAGCGCCTTCCTGGCCAGGGTCACGGCGCGCTTGCGCGTGGGCGCCTCCCAGGCATCGTACATGATCTCCTGAGCCTCGTCCACGGGGCTGCGCCGGCTCCGGCCGCCAAATTCCGCCCAAAGGCTTTCCACTGACCTGGCGGCGGGCGGAGATCCGCTGGCCGGGGCGGCGGAAGGTCCTGGCTTGGTCTTCTTTTTCGCGGCCGGCTTTTTCTCTACGGGCTTCTTCTGGCTCATTGAATCTCCTTCAGGCGGCCTCATAGACCACCTTCCCGTACTTGTTGGCTGGATGGGCGATACCGCCAATGACGCCCTTGCTTTCCTCAAACCACTGGGTGGAGATAACGATGACATCAAAGGAACGACCAAGCCCGCGGAGCTCCTCCCGGAGGCGGACGCTTTCCCGCCGCTGATCGCCAGGGGCCTCCTCGACCACGAGCAGGTCGATGTCGCTGTCGCGGGTCATCCGGCCCTGGGCGGCCGAGCCGAAGAGGAAGATCCTGTCCGGGGAGGCCACGGCCAGGATCCGGCGGACTATCTCCTTCACCAAAGACTCGTCAAGGTTCACGGCCGTTTCCTCCCTGCGCGGTAAATGCAGCAGCCGGCCGGGTGCGACCGATCTGTCAAATAAGGCATAGCAAAAACAGAGAATCGGTAGTAATGAAGGAAGCGGTATAAGTTAATTTGCATACGTTAAATAAGCCATATTCTGGCGAATACATTTATATCTAATCTCCGTCATTACTCGAATGGCAATCAACAGTCATTATAGGTAGTTCCACCCCGGGAAACACGTGTGCCATGCGCCCCGCTAAAACAATAAGGTAACATTGCGCTTCCATAGCGATAGCGTCAGCGAGGTCTGGACTGTCAAGCATTTTGCTGCTTGCGTGTGCCGACCGTCCATCGCCAAGATGAACGAGATTGTAATAAGAACCAATCGGGTCACCGTGAACGATATGATTGTGCGCTTCGCAAACCTTTTTCGCCTCTTCCAGGTCGACCTTAGACCCGCTCATGGCGCTTATCATTTCAGCCAAACTTGGCCGCTTGCCATGCCTCCAGCCACTATGCCAGCGTGTAACAGAGTCCGGGTGTAGGTAAAGGTAGGATATGACGGCAGCTCGTTCTATCAGCGGGCGCATTAATACCAGTGCGGGAAACAAGTAAGCCTGTCTTATTAGTTCACGTATACTTAGCGCGATATTGATACCTTGCGGGATGATTTGGCATGCAGCCTGCTGAAGTCTCGATAGTTGGTTACGGTGAGCATGTGTATAGACAGCCACACGCTGGTTGCCATCCATTGCCCACACGATGACTCTGTCAAACCAGAGAATTGACTTGAGTCCCAGATAGGGTTCGTTTTCTGGGGTGAACACTGCTGGGCTATTAATACGCATGGCCGTCCCTTTGGCCGTCTATTAAAACCGCACCTTGATCGCCTTGATCAAATGTGGTGTTAAACAAAGCAACTCAAAAATAGGAAACCGAAAGCGACATCTTAAGTCTTCGAACTACCCCCCCCCCACGACCGCGTCCGCGCCTTGTCTTTCAAGACTCGATCCGGAAGAACCGCTTCCTGGCCTTTCCCGACTAACCATGAAAATATACTGAGGAAAGTTTCTGTTTACACCCCCTATCCTCTGCGTCCATGGCCGACCTCAGAGCCCTGGTAGGTTCTTGGTTCCAGGCTCGCCTCCCCGCTCCCGACTTAACAAGGAGAACCGATCCTTGTTGATGTTCCCCCATAAACCAGGGCCTTGTCAACGCTGATGCTTGCGGCAGGAGGTCCCGCGCGGCCGGGGCTCTGGCTTCCCGGCTCAATGCCCCGCGGGCAGGTGGCGGAACATGAAGAAGGCCGCCCCGGCCAGGCAGAGGCTGGCCCAGAGGTAGTCCCAGGAGAGGTGCTGCTTCATGTACAGGGTGCAGAAGGCGGCGAACACGATCATGGTCAGCACCTCCTGGATCACCTTGAGCTGGGGGAGGGTGAAAAAGGTGATGCCCAGGCGGTTGGCCGGGACCTGGAGGCAGTACTCGAAGAAGGCCACGCACCAGCTGAAGATGATGGCCACCAGGATCGGCTGGGCCCTCAGGTCCTTGAGGTGGCCGTACCAGGCGTAGGTCATGAAGACGTTGGACAGGACGAGCATCAGGATCGGAGCGAGACGCATCAGGGCGCCCTCACGCCGAGCAACCGGCCGGTGCGGCCAATCAGCAAGACCCCGCGGGGCTGGCCCCACGGGGTCTCGGGTCGAATATGAACCGCCGCGACTGGCGGTTTTGATTCTGGCTCCCCGGGACGGACTCGAACCGCCGACAGGGTGGTTAACAGCCACCTGCTCTGCCAACTGAGCTACCGGGGAACAAGTCTAGGCGAACCTATATATCAGCGCCCCCAAAACCTGTCAAGTGCCAAGACAGCCTGCAATTTTCGCCTCAGCGAGACGTCCCGGCCAGGGGCCGATCACTCGGCCTCCAGGATCGCGGCCATGCCCATGCCGCCGCCGACGCAGAGGGTGGCCAGGCCCAGGGTCACGCCCCGCCGCCTCATCTCGTAGAGCAGGCTGATCATGATCCGGCAGCCGGTCGCCCCGACCGGATGGCCCAGGCCGACGCCCGAGCCGTTGACGTTGGTGATTTCCCGATTGAGGCCCAGGTTCTTCTCGCAGGCCAGGTACTGGGCGGCAAAGGCCTCGTTGAGCTCGATCAGGCCGATGTCCTTGAGACTCAGACCCGTCTTTTTCATCACCTTCTGGGTGGCCGGCACCGGCCCGTAGCCCATGTAGCGGGGATCGACCCCGGCCACGGCGTGGCCGACGATTCTGGCCAGGGGCGTGGCGCCCATCTCCCTGGCCCGGGCTCGCGAGGTGATGACCATGGCCGCGGCGCCGTCGTTCAGGCCCGAGGAGTTGCCGGCCGTGACCGAGCCGTCGCTCCTGAAGGCCGGCTTGAGCCGGGTCAGGTCCTCCATCTTCAGCCCGAAGCGGATGTGCTCGTCCTGCTCGACCAGGCTGACCTGGCCTTTCTTGCCCGGCACCTCGACCGGGACGATCTCGTCCTTGAAACGGCCCTCCTTGGTGGCCGCCTCGGCGTTGTTGTGGGAGCGGAGGGCGATCTCGTCCTGCTCCTGGCGGGGGATGTTGTACTTCTGGGCCAGGTTCTCGGCCGTCTGGCCCATGATGTAGCCCTTGCCCCCTTCCAGCAGGTTGGAGCCGGAGTGGAGCATCTCCCACATCGAGTCCATCATCACCCCGTGCTGGAGCCGGGCCCCCCAGCGGGCGGCCGGCAGGCAGTAGAAGGCGTTGCTCATCGACTCCACGCCGCCGGCCAGGACGATCTCGCTGTCCCCGCACTGGATCTGCTGGGCGCCGAAGATGACCGCCTGCATGGCCGAGGAGCACTGGCGCTGGATGGTCGCCGCCGGGATTTCTACCGGAACGCCAATCCCCAAAGCGGCGGTCCTGGCCGTGTTGGCCTCGTCCGGGGCCTGGATGCAGTCGCCCAAAATGACGTCACTGAGCTGGTTCGACTCGACCTTGGCCCGCCTGAGAGCCTCCTTCATGGCCGCTCCGGCCAACTGATAGGCCCTCAGCGGGGCCAGGCCGCCTCCGAAACGGCCGATGGCCGTGCGCGCGGCGCCGATGATCACGACATCTGCATCTTTCTTCATCTGCCTCTCCTCGAACCGGAAATGAATGGCCATTCAGAAGTCAATCCTTTATACCAGAAGCGGAGCCGGCGGCCAAGCCCGACTATATTGACAAAAGAGGGGCCGCTTTCCATACTGGATCAGGCGATGGTCACCTCAGCGCGCCGGCCCAGCCGGCAGATAACCATCGGCGGCCTGGAGCTGGGCGGCGAGGCCCCGGTTCGCGTCCAGTCCATGACCACCACCGACACCCGCGACCTCGAGGCCACCCTGGCTCAGATCGAGCGGCTCAGGCTCGTGGGCTGCGAGATCGTCCGCCTGGCCGTGGTCGACCGGGAGGCGGCCGAGGCCCTGGCCGAGATCAAGGACCGCCTGGGCGGCCAGGTGCCCCTGGTGGCCGACGTCCACTTCGATCACCGCCTGGCCCTGGCCAGCCTGGCGGCCGGCGCCGACGGGGTCAGGATCAACCCGGGCAACATCGGCGGCCTCAAGAAGACCCTCCAGGTGGCCGAGGCCGCGGCCAGGCAGGGGGCCTGCCTGCGCGTCGGCGTCAACTCCGGCTCCCTGGAAAAGGAACTCCTGGAGCGCTTCGGCCGGCCCTCGGCCGAGGCCCTGGCCGCCTCGGCCCTGGCCGCGGCCGAGGCCCTGGAGCGGGCCGGGTTCTTAAACTTCAAGGTCTCGATCAAGTCCTCGTCCGTCCTGGAGAACGTTGAGGCCAACCGGCTCTTCGCCGCCCGGTCCCCGGCGCCGCTCCATCTGGGCGTCACCGAGGCCGGGCCGCTCATCCCGGGCCTGGTCAAGTCGGCCCTGGGCATCGGACTGCTCCTGGCCGAGGGGGTGGGCGAGACCATCCGGGTGTCCCTGACCCGCGACCCGGTCGAGGAGGTCAGGGCCGGCTACGAAATCCTCCGGGCCCTGGGCCTCAGGGAGCGGGGGGTGGAGATCATCTCCTGCCCCACCTGCGGCCGCTGCCGCATCGACCTCTTCTCCCTGGCCGAAGAGGCCGAACGCCGCCTGCTGGCCGTGACCGCGCCCCTCAAGGTGGCCATCATGGGCTGCGTGGTCAACGGCCCCGGCGAGGCCCGGGAGGCGGACGTGGGCATCGCCGGCGGCGCCGGAGTGGGGCTGCTGTTCAAGAAAGGCGAAGTGGTGCGCAAGGTGCCGGAGGCCGAACTCCTGGGCGCCCTGCTCACCGAAGTGGCGGCCCTCACCGGCCAGGCGGTGGAGTTGCCGGGCCAGGAGGAGTGACGGCCGCGCCTCCCCAATCTGCAAAATAATCGCTAAAGTCCGGCCCCGGCGCCATGGAGGGGCGGACCTATGTGTCCGCCCCAATTCAAGTCCCCCGTAGGGGCACGGCGTGCCGTGCCCTTTGCCTTTGGCGCCGGCATTCCCCCCCATTTCGCCACCCCCGCGAGCCCAGATTAAGTAATTTGGAAGGCCAAAATCAGGGATAGCCCGATTTACTCGGGGCTCACTTCCGGAGAATAATTGAAACTGCCGGAGGAAAGTAGACTGGGGGGGGCCGTCTCGGGCCGGAAGAAGGGGAATTTCCTGAGAAATTCCTTGACAAGGCTCGGAAAAGCCCTTACACGGTAACAGAGGCCCTAAGGCCCGGCCGGGCTCGGGGGCGCTTCGGCAAATCCAGCCTCTGCGAAAGGATGGGCACGATGAGAATCATCGCCTGCATCATGGGACTTCTGTTGGCCTGCGCCGGCCTGGCGGCGGCCGCGGACCAGCCCACCCGGTTCGACACTCTGGCCCTGGCCGGGGGCCGGGACGGCCGACCCTACACGGGCATCATCAGAAACTGCACCAAATACGAGGTCGCCATCCCGTCGGAAAACAGCGACGCCACCCTGGTGATTCCGCCTTACGGCTGGATCGAATATATTACCTGGACTCAGCATACGGACGTCACCGCCTTTCACAACGGCAAGCCCTTTTATTGCCTGAAAATCTCCGCCAAGCCGCAGCAGTATCCCTTCATGTGCCAGAAATACGATTTCATGGAAGAGATCGTCAAGCCGGAGCCCAAGGCCAGGCCCTCCAAGCTCAAGCGTCGCATAAGACGCAAGGCGAAAAGACCGCCCTGCTAAGGTGCCGGTCAGTTTGGGCCACAAAGCCCGGGGCGCCCCGGGCTTTTCTCTTTACGATCACCCTCACTCCGCCCCATCGTCATCTCTGGCGCCGTAAATGACCACCGCAGTCGTGCCTGCCTCGGCCCAGTCATACAGCCACGCCGCCTCCTGGGTGCCCAGCACGAGGCACCCAAAAGAGCAGCGGGTGCCCAACGAGCCCGCCCATAGTGTGGCGCCGCTCGAGAGGATGGGCAAGGCGTGAAAGCCATTCTCGGTGCCTCCAGCCCAGTAGATGCCCAGCCACCAGGGCATATCCAAATCCCGCTTGGAAGCGTAGGCCATCGGCATCTTGTCCAAGATCTCATAATGCCCGGGGATGGTGGGCGACTCGCGCCGCCCCGTACAACAGACGAACACGTGCACAGGCTTGTGATCCTCATAGAGTGTCACCAGCTTTTGCGAGATATCGACCTCGATGCGCCTGGGCGGAATGATGATATCCATGACGTAGGCCAGCCGGCTCTTGGCGTCCTCCAGGTCAGGCAGCAGCTTGAGCGCCGCCTGATAGGCGTCGCGCGCCTCGTCCCAGACCTCGGTCTCCTGGCGCTCGATCCCGACCTGATA
>ENA-OSEO01001694-OSEO01001694.1-sediment-metagenome-genome-assembly--contig:-NODE-1694-length-37530-cov-4.786559_pt1 | contig 37530 bp, 34 predicted proteins | sample MGYA00237883_ERZ534232 | MGnify/ENA metagenome assembly ERZ534232 | reverse complement strand
AGACCCCACATGGCCCTCAACGGCAAACCCCCAATCTCCAGACTCACCAACTGTGAACAATGTCTTTGACAACTACACCTAGCCCGGCTCGGTTGACAAGGCCGTCCGGGCTGCAATAATGAGAAGATAAGGGGCAGGCCCGCCTAAGGGCCGTTCGCGGGGATCACGGGGTGCCACGCCGCATCGGCGCATACCTGGTCGAGAGCCGGCGCTGCCGGCTGGAAGAGGTCGAGCAGGCCCTGGCCGAGCAGTCCGTCCGGATGAGACTGAACGATTACAAGCCCCTGGGCGAGATCCTCATCGAGCGCGGCCAACTTAACGAGTACGATCTTAAGCGCGCCCTGGAGAAGCAGCGCCTGGAGGTCCTGGCCACGGTCTCGGTCTTCAGGAACCTGCCCCTCCAGTCCCTGCGGCAGATCTCCGAGCTGGCCGAGCAGGAGTCACACCCGGAGAAGACGCTCCTCATCCGGCAGGGCGAGGCCGGGGACAGCTTCTGCGTGGTCATCTCCGGCCGGGTCAGGGTCTTCCGGACCTCGGAGGCCGGCCAGGAGATGACCCTGACCACCCTGGGGCCGGGCGAGGGCTTCGGCGAGATGGCCCTCCTGGCCGGCGAGGCCCGCTCGGCCTCGGTCGAGACCATCGAGCCCAGCAGCCTGCTCTTTCTCCCCCGGGAGTCGTTCTTCGCCCTCTGCAAGACCAACGCCGACCTGTCCCTGGCCTTTGTCAAGGTCCTCTGCGACCGCCTGGCCCAGGGCAACGTGCGCCTGGAGCTGCTCTCCGAGGAGGAGCTGGCCGTCAGGAACCTCTTCGGCAAGTACATCACCCCCGAGATCAGGGACGAGATTCTTTCGGGCCGGGTGCCCCTGGACGGCGAGTTCAAGGAGGTGACCGTTCTCTTCGCCGACCTGAGAGGCTTTTACGCCCTGGCCGAAGCCACGCCCCCCAAGGAGATAGTCAGGCTCCTGAACGGTTACTTCACCGAAATGGCCTCGGCCCTCCGCCAGCACAAGGGCCTGGTCCTGCAGTACATCGGCGACGAGATCGAGGCCGTCTTCGGCGCGCCCCTGCCGCTGGAAGACCACCCCCGCCTGGCCGTCGAGGCCGCCCTGGAGATGCGCCGGCGCCTGGCCCTGGTCAACGGCGACATCCAGCGCCGGGGGCGTCCGCCCCTGACCCACGGCATCGGCATCCACACCGGCCAGGCCCTGGCGGCCAACATCGGCAGCCCGGAGCGGATGGCCTACACCCTCATCGGCGACACGGTCAACCTGGCCTCCCGCCTCCAGACCCTGAGCACGCGGTTCGGCACGGACATCATCGTTAGCAAGACGACCCGCGACCGGGTCGAAGCTGACCTGCCTTTTGTCCAACTGCCCAGCACCTCGATCAAGGGCAAGACCGAGGAGGTGGAGATATTCTCCCTGGGCTGACCGCCCGGCCCGTCCCCGCCTGGCCGGGAGCGGTCCTGCTCTTCGTCCTGCCGCTCGCCGACGGTCCCCCGGCCAAAGCGGCCGCGGCCGGGACGACCCAGGTCGTGGTGGACTACAACCCCCTCTACCAGGAGACCCACTTCAGCCTGACCGGGTCGGGCTGCCCGATGAGGTGGACCTATCACGGCAGCGAGCTCAACAGGGGCATCCTCCAGTCGCGGAGCGACTGCCCCCTGAGCCTGGAGGAGCAGCGGCCCTGGCTGGCCCTGCTCCTGGCCAGGGTGCTGGAGGAGCCGGACCGGGCCGCCTCGCTGAGGACCCTCTTCTGGGGCCGGCTGGCCCCGGGCGAGCTGCGCGGCCCCCGGGAGCTGTCCCGGAGGCTGGCCCTGGCGGCCAGCCGATCGCCCCTCTGGGACTCCAGGAGAGGCAAGTCCAGGTCCGGCCACGTTAACGACCTGGTGGTCAAGCTGGCCAACGAGGCCCTGATCTACGGCGAGTTGAAGGGCCTCTTCGCCGACTTCGGCCTGGACCTCAGGTTCTCCAGCGCCGAGAAGGTCCTGGTCTTCGAGGCCGGGAAGCTGCCCTGCTTCGACTGGCTCAGGGAGCGGGGCGTGGGCGAGAGGGACCGGCTGCCCTCTGACTGCCTGGCCTGGTTCGCCTTATCCCGGAAGCCCAAGTAGACGTGTATGTGTCGCCAGGGCCGCGTCCCTGGCGCCAGGCCGCAGGCCAGGACAAGCCCCAGTCGACTTGGCCCGGACTTACCTGAACCGGTCCAACAGCTTGAGGGCCAGCCCGGGCTCGACACCCCGGTCGCGCAGCGGTCCCTCCAGGCCCCGAAGGACCAGCTCGTCGTAGCTGGCCCGCTCCTCCAGGTAGATCAGGCCCAGGGGCTCCCGCTGGCCCGGGTTCAGGACCAGCTCCAGGGCCTTGAGCTTGTCGGCCGGGTCGTGATCGGTCAGCTCATAGACCCGCTCGTTGTGGTAGGCCCAGGTGTGGACCTTGTCCCAGCTGACGCAGGGCTGGAGTACGTTGATTAGGGAGAAGCCCTTGTGTTGGATGGCCCGCTTGATCAGCCCGACCAGGTGGTCCTGTTTGCCCGGGTAGCCCTGGGCGACGAAGGTGCCGCCCTGGCTGATGGCCAGGGCCAGCGGGTTGAGGGGTCGGTTGCTGACCCCGTGGGGCTGGAGCTTGGCCGGGAGGCCCTGCTCGGTCGTGGGCGAGGCCTGGCCCTTGGTCAGGCCGTAGACCCGGTTGTCGTGGGCGATGAGGGTCAGGTCGATGTTGCGGCGCAGGGCGCTCAGGAAGTGGTTGCCGCCCTCGCCGTAGGCCCCGCCGTCGCCGGCGTGGATCAGGACGGTCAGGTCCGGGGCGGCCAGCTTGGCCCCGGTGGCCGAGGCCAGCTCGCGGCCGTGGAGGCCGTTGAAGCAGTTGCAGTTGAGGTAGTGGGGCAGCTTGGGCGCCTGGCCGATCCCGGAGCAGATGAGGACCTGGTGGGGGGCCAGTTCCAGCTCGACCAGGGCCTTCTTGACCGCCTCCAGGATGCCGAAGTTGCCGCAGCCCGGGCACCACTGGATCTCGACCTCGTTGTGGTAGCTCTCCAGGGTCGGTCCCATCAGGCCACCTCCTCGCCCAGGCGCTGCTCCAGCTCGGCCAGGTTGAAGGGCCGCCCGTCCAGGCGGACTATCTCGGCGTCCGCCGGCCGGAGGGCCTGCTCGCGGATGAGCCGGCTCATCTCGCAGCCGACGCTGCTCTCGACGACGATGACCCGGGAGGCCTCCCGGACGGCCTCGATGAAAGCCGGGGAGGGGGGCCAGAGCCAGGTCGGGCTGAGGTGGATGGCCGGCCGGCCCTGGACGGCCAGCCGGGCCAGGGCCTCCTTGACCGTGGCCTGGCTGGAGCCCCAGCTGACCACCAGGGGCCGGCCCTCGACCTGGCCGGAGACCTCGGGCGCCCAGGCGGCCGCGGCCACGGTCCCGGCCTTGGCAAGCCTCTTGCGGCTCATCTGCTCGCCGATGTCGGCCCGCTCGTTGATGTGGCCCCTTTCGTCGTGCTCGTCCGAGTCGACCACGACCAGATGCCGGGAGGCGCCCGGCGCGGCCAGGGGCGAGAGGCCGCTCTCGGTCAGGGCGTAGCGGCGGTACTCCTTAAGGCCCTCCAGTTCCGCCCGCTTGAGGAAGTGCCGCTCCCGGGGCAGGCCCTCAACGCTGAAGGGCTCCACGGTCAGGCTGGAGTCCTGGAGGAGCTGGTCGGTCAGGACAAAGACCGGCACCTGGAAGCGCTCGGCCAGGTCAAAGGCCCAAGCGGTCACGGAGAAGCATTCGGGGATGGACCGGGGGGCCAGGATGATCCGGGGGAAGAAGCCCTGGCCGGCGTGGCGGACCAGGTTCAGGTCGCCCTGGGCCTGGCGGGTGGGAAAGCCGGTGGCCGGGCCGGGCCGCTGGGCGATGACGATGACCGACCCGACCTCGATCTGGCCCAGGAGGGAGACCCCTTCGGTCATGAGGCAGAAGCCGCCGCCCGAGGTGGCGGTCATGGCCCGGGCCCCGGCGTAGGCCGCGCCGGCGACCATGTTGATGGCCGCGACCTCGTCCTCGGCCTGCTCGGTTAACAGGCCGATCTCCTCGGCCCAGGCGGCCAGATTGGTGATGATGCCGGTGGAGGGGCTCATCGGGTAGGCGCTCATGAAGCCGCAGCCGCCGGCCACCGCGCCCAGGGCCACGGCCTGGGCCCCGGTCAGGTAGAGCCGTCCCCGGCCCCGGCCGGCCGGGAGGCGGAAGCGCTCCACCCCTGGCAGTTCCCCGGCCGCCCGCCAGCCGGCCTCAACGGCCTTGAGGTTGATCTCGATCAGCTTTTCCTGGCCGGCAAAGGCCTGCCGGACCTGGTCCTCGATCAGAGCCCGCTCCAGCCCCAGGAGCGGGGCCAGCACGGCCAGGGCGACCACGCCGGCCGTCTTCTCCGAGCCGGCCGCTTCGGCCAGCCCGGCCAGGTTGAAGGGCGCGGCCTGGGGATGGGGCCAGTCCTCCTGGGTCAGGACCAGCCCTTCGGCTGAGAGACCGCCGCTCAGTTGCCCGATCACGGCCTCCGTCTGGGCGACCAGGAGGTCGATCCGCCGGCTCACCCCGCTGAGCGGCTTGTCCGAAAGGCGCAGGTGGGAGAAGTTGAGCCCGCCCCGGATGCGCGACTCCACGTCGTTGTAGCAGTACGCGTAGAGGCCGGACCTGGTCACGGCCTGGCCCAGGAGATCGGCCGTGGTCTGCAGGCCCTGGCCGGCCGCGCCGGCCAGTCTGACGTTGACCTCCATGAAACCTCCTCCCCCTTAGAAAGGACCGCTAAAGGCCCTCATCGGGAATGACCAGGCCAGGGAAACCACCTCGCCCGTAAGGATAGCCGGTGATAACACTAGTCAAGAAAGACCGTACCGGGGATTCCTCCTCGCCCGTGGGGGTGGCCGGTAAGGACGCCGAGACCCGAGAGCCGGACGGCCCGGCCGGGGGTCTCACTCCTTACTTATACCGCCGCCGCTCCCCGGCGCAAGGTCAACGGGGGCCGACAGTCCCTGTCTTCAGGCCAGCCTGAACGGCTTCGTCGCTCAGCCGCCGAGGTCCTGCTTCATCCTCTCGAACTCCTCCCGGTTGATCTCGCCCCGGGCGTAGCGCTCCTTGAGGATGTCCAGGGCCCGGCCGCCGGAGGGGCTCGATCCGCCCGGCTGGCGCGAGGCCTGGATCAGCCACCGGACTACGAAGACCAGCCCGACAATGATGAGACCCCAGAACAAAAACATCATGATCGTCCCTATCCAGCCGCCGCCGTAGTACATCATGTAGTGCGGCCCCCAACCGCTGTCGCCCCAACCGCCGCCGCCCCAGCCGGGCTGGGCCAGGGCCGGGCCGGCCGCGGCCAGGACCAGCAGCCCGGTCAGGGCCGCCGGGAGACCTGTCCTGAAAGCGTTCCTGATCGACATCTTCTCCTCCTTGACCGCCGGGTCGGGCTCCGGCCGGCCAGGCCGAGGAGCCTCTTACCGGCCTCGCCTCGGGACGCCTTTGATCCCCGAGGCCACAGTCCAAGTATCCTCTTCTCCGGTCAGGAGCACAAACCCTGCCAGATCCGCGGCCTGGCCGTGGGGTAAACCCCGAGGCCGGCCCAATCAACAGGATCAGCCCGGACGCCCGGCCCGGGCTCCGCCGGTCCTAACGACCGGCCGCGAAAAGATTACCCAGCGGGCCGGCTAGGCTCTAGCCACTCCCCGGGCCGGCTCGGCCTCTCCTTGACGCCCCTGGGGCGGGCTGGTAAATTTGGCGGGCAAAAATGATTGGCGTCTCAAAACTTTACTGCGGCACGGTCGAGGCCTCCGACCCCCTGCGCTACGGCCGACGCTCCCGGGATCTGCCCGCGCACCTGCTCCAGTTCTCGGCCGACAAGAAGCCGGTCGTGGTCTGGAACGTGACCAGGCGCTGCAACTTGAAGTGCGTCCACTGCTACGCCCGGGCGACCGGCGAGCCGGACCCGAACGAGCTGACCTTTGAGGAGGGCCTGGCCCTGCTCGAGGACCTGGCCCGCTTCGGCGCGCCGGTGGTCCTCTTCAGCGGCGGCGAGCCCCTGATGCGGCCCGACCTGAGCGACCTGGTCCGCCGGGCCGTGGAGCTGGGCCTCAGGGCGGTCATCTCGACCAACGGCACCCTGATAACCAGGGCCAAGGCGGCCGAGCTCAAGACCTTGGGCCTGAGCTACGTGGGCATCAGCCTGGACGGCCCGGCCGAGATCAACGACCCTTTCCGGGGGGTCAAGGGCGCCTTTGACCAGGCCCTTAATGGCGTGGCCAACTGCCAGGCGGCCGGCCTCAAGGTCGGCCTGCGCTTCACCATCAACCGCCGCAACCAGGCCGAGGTGGGCAAGATCTTCGACCTGATGGCCGAGCGGAAGATCCCCCGGGTCTGCTTCTACCACCTGGTCTACGCCGGCCGGGGCTCGGAGATGATGGCCGAGGCCCTGGCCCCGGAGGAGACCCGGGCCGTGGTCGACCTCATCCTGGCCCGGACCAGGGCCCTGCACCAGGCCGGCTGGCCGGCCGAGGTCCTGACCGTGGACAACCACGCCGACGGGCCCTACATCTACCTCCGCCTCCTCAAGGAGGACCCCGCCCGGGCCGCGGAGGTCCTCAAGCTCTTGAGCTTCAACCAGGGCAACAGCACCGGCCGGGGCATCGGCTGCGTCTCCTGGGACGGGGCGGTCCACCCGGACCAGTTCTGGCGCCACGCCGCCCTGGGCAGCGTCCGCCAGCGGCCCTTCTCCGAGATCTGGTCCGACGAGAGCCTGCCCCTCCTGAGGGACCTGCGCCGGCGGCAAGAGCTCCTGACCGGCCGCTGCGCCAAGTGCCGCTGGCTGAGCATCTGCAACGGCAACTTCCGGGTCCGGGCCGAGGCCGCCACCGGCGACCTGTGGGCCCCTGACCCGGCCTGCTACCTGACCGACCAAGAGATCGGGCTGGCCTGACCGGGCCAGGGGAGGCGAGCATGTCTTTTCCCTTGATCAGACCGAGGCGGCTGAGGACCACGGCCGGGCTGAGGCGGATGGTCCGGGAGACCTCCCTGAGCCCGGACGACTTCATCTACCCCCTCTTCGTGGTCGAGGGCCGGGGCCGGCGGGAGCCCATCCCCAGCCTGGCCGGCCAGCGCCACCTCTCGCCCGACCTGGCCGCCCGGGAGGCCAAGGCGGCCTTTGACCTGGGCATCCCGGCGGTCATCCTCTTCGGCCTGCCCGAGCGCAAGGACGCCTCCGGCTCCGAGGCCTGGGCCGAAGAGGGCGTGGTCCAGCAGGCCGTCCGGGCCATCAAGCAGGCCGCGCCCGAGCTGCTGGTCATCTGCGACGTCTGCCTCTGCGAGTACACCGACCACGGCCACTGCGGCCTGCTCAAGGGCGAGACCGTGGACAACGACTCGACCCTGCCCCTGCTGGCCCGAACGGCGGTCAGCCAGGCCCGGGCCGGGGCCGACATGGTCGCGCCCTCGGACATGATGGACGGCCGGGTGAGGGCCATCCGCCTGGCCCTGGACGAGGCCGGCCTGAGCCAGGTGGCCATCATGGCCTACGCGGCCAAGTACGCCTCGGCCTTCTACGGCCCCTTCCGCGAGGCGGCCCAGTCGACCCCCTCCTTCGGCGACCGCAAGGCCTACCAGATGGACCCGGCCAACGCCCGGGAGGCCATCAAGGAGGTCAGCCTGGACATCGAGGAGGGGGCGGACATCGTCATGGTCAAGCCGGCCCTGCCCTACCTGGACGTCATCCGCCGGGTCAGGGAGTCCTGCCTCCTGCCCCTGGCCGCCTACAACGTCTCGGGCGAGTACGCCATGATCAAGACCGCGGCCGAGCAGGGCCTCCTGGACGGCCAGGCGGCCATGCTGGAGTGCCTGACCGCGATCAAGCGGGCCGGAGCGGACATGATCATCACCTACTTCGCCCCCGAGGCGGCCAGGCTGCTCGGGTGAGCCACCCGGCCAGACAGGCGGCCGGGCCGGACTCGCCGCCTAAGTTGAGGCTGCTGGCCTGGGAGATCACCCGGCGCTGCAACCTGAGCTGCCGCCACTGCCGGGCCGGCGCGGCCGACCAGGTCTACCCCGGCGAGCTGACCACCGGCCAGGCCAAGGACTTCCTGACCGGTCTGGCCGCCTGGGCCAAGCCGATCGTCATCCTGACCGGGGGCGAGCCGCTATTGCGGGACGACGTCTTTGACATCGCCGCCCACGGCACGGCCCTGGGCCTGCGCCTGGTCATGGCCCCCAACGGCACCCTGCTGGACGAGGCCAGGGCCAGGGAGGCCATGAGGGCCGGGATCCAGCGGGTCAGCGTCTCCCTGGACGGGGCCGCGGCCCGGAGCCACGACGCCTTCCGGGGCGTGGCCGGCGCCTTTGAGGGCGCCCTGAGGGGCATCGAGGCCTGCCGGCGGGCGGGGCTGGAGTTCCAGATCAACACGACCATCACCCCGGACAACCGGGCCGAGATGGCGGCCATCCATAAGTTGGCCAGGGACCTGGGCGCCGCGGCCCACCACATCTTCCTCCTGGTGCCCACCGGCCGGGGCCGGGCCCTCAAGGGCCTGGACGCGGCGGCCTACGAGGAGACGCTCCACTGGTTCTACGACCAGCGCTCGCCGGACATCCACCTCAAGGCCACCTGCGCCCCGCACTACTACCGCATCCTGCGCCAGCGGGCCAAGGCCGAGGGCCGGACGGTCAGCTTCGAGAGCCACGGCCTGGAGGCGGTCACCCGGGGCTGCCTGGCCGGGACCGGCTTCGCCTTCCTGTCCCACGTCGGCCAGGTCCAGCCCTGCGGCTACCTGGAGCTCAAGGCCGGCGATATAAAGGAGAAACCCTTCAAGGACATCTGGGCCGACTCGCCCCTCTTCCAGAAGCTGCGCGACCTGAGCGGCTACCAGGGCAAGTGCGGCCGCTGCGAGTACCTCCGCGTCTGCGGCGGCTGCCGGGCCAGGGCCTTTGAGGCCACGGGCGACTTCCTGGCCGAGGAGCCGCTCTGCACCTACCAGCCCGGGGCCGGCCGCTGAGAGCCATGGACGATCTGGATCGGGCCATCCTCAACGTCATCCAGTCCCACTTTCCCCTCGTCCCCAGGCCCTACGCCGAGGTGGCCCGCCAGGTGGGCTTGAGCGAGGCCGAGGTCATCGAGCGGGTCAGGAAGCTCAAGGAGAGGGACATCATCAGGCGAATCGGCGGCAACGTCTCCTCGGCCTCGGTGGGCTACGCCTCGACCCTCTGCGCGGCCAGGGTGGAGCCGGAGCGGCTGGAGGAGTTCGTGGCCGCGGTAAACCGGCGGCCGGGCGTGACCCACAACTACCAGCGGGGCAACGACCGCTTCAACGTCTGGTTCACCCTGATCGCCCCCTCGGCCGAGGACCTGGACGCTGAGCTGGACAGCCTCCAGGCCGAGACCGGGGTGGACATCGTCAGCCTGCCGGCCGAGAAGACCTTCAAGATCGCGGTGGATTTTCCGGTCTGATCGGCCCCGGGTTTCCCTCAGACCACGACCAGGCCAACCGACGGCAGCAGTTCCCGCAAGACGTAATGCCGGTGCAGGCTGGCGGCCTGATAGAAGCGATATACGGGCGAGGTCGGCGCGGCAGCCCAGTCCCTGGATTCACCCAGGCTTTTCCGCTGCTGGTGCCAATCCTTATAATCATAGGTCGGAATGGTCCCCTCTACTGGCGCGTATAGTTGCCCGTCCATGAGCGCTTTCTGCCAGGCCTCAATGCGCGTCTCCTCGTCCGCCTCCACGGCCAGAATCCCGGAAATCACTTCGGCTACTTGATCGAATTCCTTGCCCCCGGCAGGATCAGCCAAGTCGGGTCGGCGGGCCGCGAACCGCCTTAGCATCTCATGAATTCGCCGGCAAGCTTCCAGGAAATCCTGTTGGTTGTTGCGGTTGCCGTCACGTTTTGCCCGCCCGGGGAAAAGATCCCCGCGTTCGTATTCGAACCTCCACCTGACAAAGGGCTGGTCTGGAATGGTAGCTGCGGCAGCATGCCCCAGCGCCCGAGATGCTTCTTCGCCCACATGGCTGACCAGGCCCTGCTTTATCTTTTCAAGCAGCCGGCCGAACAAGTCGAACTTGGTTGAGAACCTTTCCTTTTTTTTATTTAAGAAGGGTATCATGTTTGGTGAAGCAGTCTCGAACTGGAATTCCCCACCTTTAATAAGGTTGCGGCGTGAACTTATTCCCACAAAGCCATAATGACTGAAGGTGTCCTCGTAGACATGGGCTGCGATACCCATTAACTCCCGACTGAAAGGCCTGTCCGCCTGTTCCAGGTGATGGTCAACCATGTCCTGGGCAAGGCGCGAGCCCTTTACGCAAACTAGGCGCTCAGGGAACTGCTCTCCTTCGTTTCCGGGCAAGAAATGGAACGGCAACCAAATGAAACGCTGGTCCCTGGGCCTGGTGTTAGCAACGAGGTCAAGTAAATGATGGGCCGTGACTTCGGGCGCGAGGTTGCCGTCAGCGGCGAGTTCCGCCAATGGGGTCTCGCCCTTCTCGTTGGCCATTTCCGCCACGACCGAATCATCAACATACTGCGCGGCTGTGGCTATGATTCTGGCTGAATCTGGGCCTATTCCGGCCAAGCGCGCCAGAGCGTAAGTTCCGTAGTAGTGCATGTCAATTTGCATTTCTTTACCTCGATTATTTTCTTATTAATTTTGACTCAAGGAAATGTTGAAGTCAACAAATATTTCTCAACTGTTATCCTTTAAGTTATAATGGTGATATTCATACTGCCATTGATACTCATGACGCAAGATACTAAGATGATTCGTCTATCTGGGTGGGTGCATCGAGGCGCGAGGCTAAGATCAGGCCCTGGGCCGATCCCGGCCGCTGGCCTGCCACCGGGTTAAAACCTTACTAGTAAATGAGCCTAGCCCCGGTCCTGGAGCCGGAAGTGGGCCCGGAAGGAGACGCCGGGGCTGGGCTCGGCCTTGAACTCCAGCCGGCCGCCCATGAACCGGATCAGGTGCCGGGCCAGGGCCAAACCCAGGCCGGACAGGCCCCGGCCGCCCGGCTGGAGGTCCGGGCCTTCGGCAAAGGCCTTCCGGAGCCGGGTCCGCCGTTGGGACGGGCTCCCGGGGTCGGTCTGGTTGATCGTAAAACGGAACTCGGCCCCGGCCTCGCCCCGCCAGCCGGGCTCGACGGTCAGGCTGACCCGTCCCTGCGGGGTGGCGGCGATGGCCTGGTCCAGCAGGCTCAGGAGAACCTGCCTCAACCGTCGGCCGTCACCCAAAAGCCTGGTCGGAGCTCCGGCTTCGAGGCCGCAGGCCAGCTTCAGGCCCGCCGCCTCGGCCCGGCCGGCCAGGTCGGCCTCCACCTCCTGGATCAGCTCGCCCAGGTCAAAGGGTTCCTTGTCCAGCTCCAGGCGGCCGGCCTCGGCCTGGGAGAGATCGTGGATGTCGTTGAGCAGGGACAGCAGGGACTCGGCCGAGGCCTTGACCTGGTCCAGCTGCCGCCGCTGGCTCTCCTCCAGCCGGCCGGCCAGAATCAGCTCGATCTGGTTGAGGATGCCCTCGACCGGCCCCGAGATCTCCTGGCTCATCTCGGCCAGGAAATGTCCCTTGGCCTGGTCGGCCGCCTCGGCCCGGGTGACCTGGCGCTCCAGCTCCTTCTGGTAGGCCTTGATCCGCTCCAGGTCCTGGCTCATCCGGTCGATCAGCCCGGCGGCCTCGATGGCCAGGCCCAAGAGATGGCCGAAGGCGCCCAGGAAACTCCGGCCCGAGGCCGAGACCGGCCGGGGCGGGCAGAGCAGGACAAAGCCGATGAGCATGCTGGCCGAGCGGATGGGCACGGCCATGATCCGGCTCCGGCCAAAGAAGGCCCTAAGCTCCTGGCCGGGCGGGCTGAAGGGCTGATCCGGCTCGGACGCCGGCTCGAGGCCTAACTGGGGCAGGGAGAGGAGGTTGAGCCGGCCCTGCCGGGCCTTGTCCAGCCCGGACGAGGCCACCAGGGCCAGACGGCCGGTGTCCTGGTCGAGGAGGTGAATCGAGACCGGCGTCCTGGGGCCGAAGGCCTCCTCGAAGGCGGCCAGGAAGTGGCCGAAGACCTCGGCCGGGTCCAGGTGGCCGCTGGCCTGACGGACGAAGCGGTCCAGGATGGTCAGCCAGTCGATCCGCTTGGGCATGGCGTCACCTCTCTGGGTAAAGGACGAAGCCCGCGGCCCTCAGCTCTCCTGGCCGGAGGACTGGCTGTTGAGTCGCTGGGCCCGGTAGTTGACCACCGACTTCTGCCAGGCCATCACCGCCAGGGCGTTGACCGACCAGGACCAGGCCGTCTGGACCAGACCGTCGGAGCGATAGCGCCGGGGCGACTCGAGGACCCTCAGGTCCTTGAGGTAGACCACCCGGCCCAGCTTGCCCAGGCGGACGAAGAGATCGACGTCCTGGCTCATGGGCAGATACTCGTTGTAGCCGTCGATGCGGAAGAAGTAGTCGCGCCTGACGATCTGGCACCAGCCGCCGGCCACGTGGATGCCCAGCCGGTTCTCGAAGGCCATCAGGTGGCTCTGGCAGAAGTGGAAGGCCTTTTCCCCGAAGCGGGCCATCTCGGGGTAGACGGCCAGCCGGCAGGTGGCGGCGATGACCTCCTGGTCGGCCAGGACCTGGAAGACCCTCTCGAAGAACCGCTCCGGCTGGTCGGCCCGGATGTCGGCGTCCTGGAAAAAGATCAGCGGCGCCGAGGCGGCCAGGGCGCCCCGGTTGCGGGCCGCGCCGGGGCCGGTCATGTCGCCGGCCTGGGGGGAGACCAGCTTGTCGCACAGGGGCGCGGCGATCTGGCAGGTCCTATCCGAGGAGCCGTCGTCCGAGACGATCACCTCCAGGCCGAAGCGCTGGCGGAAGGGGGCCAGGTGCTCCAGGGTCTGGCCGATGTACTCGGCCTCGTTGTAGGCCGGGATGACCACGCTCAGGCGGGGGGCCTCCAGCCCGGGCGCGGGCTGGAGCGGCTGGGGCACCGGGACCAGCTTGGGGCGGGGGGCCAGCTCGACCAGGATCTCCTCCAGCCGGGCCATGGTCCGCTCCAGGTTGTAGTGCTGCTCGACGAAGCGGCGGCCGGCCGTGCCCAGCCGCCGCCTCAGATCCTCGTCCTGGATGAGCTCAAGCCAGCTGGCCGCCAAGGCGGCCGGGTCGCGGGGCGGGACCAGGAAGCCGTTGCGGCCGTGGGCCACGATCTCGGCCACGCCGCCCACTTCGGTGGCCACCATGGGCCGCCGGCAGGCCAGGCACTCCACGGCCGCCCGGGGCAGGCCCTCGAAGAGGGAGCTCAAGATGCCCAGCTCGGCGGCGGAATAGACCTCCTCCACCCGGTCGGTGGCCTCGATCTGGTCGACCGCCTCGCTCAGGCCCAGTTCCTGGACCAGCCGGCCCAGGCTGCCGTTGCGGTCTCCGGCCCCGACCAGGATGAGCCGGGCGTCGGGCCGGGACTGGCGGACCAGCTTGAGGGCCTTGAGGGCGGTGACGTGGTCCTTCTGGGGATGGAAGCGGGCCACCAGAACGGCCAGGGGGGCCTGGGGATCCAGGCCCAGCCGCAGACGGGCCATCTGGCGGTCGACCTCGTGGTAGAGCTCCATGTCCACGCCGTTGGGCAGGTAGAGGACCTGGTGGGGGCTGACCCGGTAGGTGCGGCGGTAGAAGTCCTGAAGCTGGCGGGAGTTGCAGATGACGGCCGTGGTCAGCCTGGTCAGGATCGGCTCGTACCAGATCTTGCGCAGGTTGCGGAAGGCCGAAAGTATGACCGGCGCCTTGGCCCTGGCCGCGGCCAGGCGGCCCCAGAAGTTGGCCAGGTAGGTGAAGGTGTAGACCACGTGGGGCGCGAAGCGCCGGACCACCGGCTTGACCCTGGCCGCCGGCCAGCCCGGCCCCTTGAGGAGGGGCACCTCGACCAGGTCGGTTCCGGCCGCCTGGAGCAGCCGGGCCAGGGGGCCGCCGGGGGTGAGGGAGACGACCTGGACCTGGAAGCGGTCCGGGTCGAGGCGCTTGACCGTCTCCACCAGATGCCGCTCGGTGCCGCCGTAGGTGAGCTGCCCGATGATGAACTGGACCCTGATCCGGTTCACGCCGCCTCCACCAGCCGGCCGTCGGCCAGCCGGAAATTTACCGGGCAGTGGGCGGCCAGGCGGGGCTCGTGGGTGACCAGGACCACGGTCAGGCCCTCCTGGTTGAGCTGATCGAAGAGCTCGATGATGCGCTGGCCGTTGTCCTGGTCCAGGTTGCCGGTCGGCTCGTCGGCCAGGATCACGGCCGGCCGGGTGACCAGGGCCCGGGCCACGGCCACCCGCTGCTTCTCGCCGCCGGAGAGCAGGCGGACGTCGTAATCGAGCCGGTGCTCCAGGCCCATCCGGACCAGAGCCTGGCGGGCCTGCTCGCGGCGGCGCTGGCGCGGCCGGCCGGCGTAGACCAGCGGCAGGGCCACGTTGTCCAGGACCGAGAGGTTGTCCAACAAGCAGAAGTCCTGGAAGACGAAGCCGATCCTGGAGTTGCGCAGCCGGTCGACCTCCCGCCGGCCCATGGTCCCGACCTCGCGACCCTCGAAGAAGTAGCGGCCCGAGGAGGGCGGGTGGAGGAAGCCCAGGATGTGCATCAGGGTCGACTTGCCCGAGCCCGAGGGGCCGGTGATGGCCGCTAACTGGCCGGCCTCCAGCTCCAGGGAGACCCCCCTGAGGACCTCGGTCGGCGGGGAGCCGGGGGAGCGGTAGGTCTTGGTCACCTGCTCCAGCTTGAAGAGCGGGTCGGCCATTCAGAAACCTCTCAGAGCCTGGACCACGTCCCGGCGGCTGGCCTTGAAGACCGGCTGCAGGGAGAATATGAGCCCCACGCCCACGGCCAGGCCCAGGGCCGCGCCGGCCGAGCCGAGGTTCAGGGACAGCGGGGTCTGGGGCATGAAGCGACTGATGCCCGCCACCAGGCCCAGGCCCAGCATCACCCCGACCAGGCCGCCGCTGAGGCCCAGGGTGAAGGCCTCGGCCAGGAACTGCCAGAAGATGTCCCCGCCGCTGGCCCCGACCGCCTTGCGGATGCCGATCTCCCTGAGCCGCTCGGCCGTTGAGGCCAGCAGGGTGTTGCCTATGCCCAGGCCGCCCAGGACCAGGGTGGTCAGGCCGACGACCCGGAGAAAGGTCTTCAGCAGGGTCACGGTCCAGCGGACCTGGTCCGCGGCCTTGCGGTTGGCCCTGACCGCCAGGCCGGGCTCGATCTGGCCCCGCTCCCGGCCGCCGCGCCTGACTCCCAGGCCGAGGAAGTAGCTCTCCAGGGCGGCCAGGGCCGGCTCCAGGCGGGCCAGGTCGTCCACCTTGACCCGCAGCCGCCGCTTGGAAATGAACTGGCCCAGCCGCCGCTCGGCCGCCTCCAGGGGCAGGAAGACGGCCTGGCCGGACTCGCGCCAGGGGTTGCTGGCCACCACCCCGATCACCCGGTGGGGCTGGCCCTGGACCAGAATGTGCCTCCGCTCGCCCATACGCCTGGCCAGGCGCCAGCCGACGACGGCCACCGGCTCGGCCCGGTCGGCCGAGGTGAGCCGGCGGCCCTGGGCCAGATCGAGGTTCATTATACTGAAGAAGCCCGGTCCCACGCCCAGGACCAGGGCTCTCAGCTCCTCCTCTTTGCCCCAGCGGGCCGCGGCCCGGCTCAGCTCGGCCTCGGCCGCGGCGGCCGAGACGAAGTTGAAGCGCCACTTCAACTCGGCCGCGGTGCGCGGGGTCAGGAAGCGCTCGTCCCCGGGCGCGGTCTCGACGCGGATGACGTCGGCCAGGCCCAGCTTGCTCAGCGAGGCGGTGGTCTTGAGCTCGGTCAGCCGGCCCAGGTCGCCCAAGCTGATGAGCACGCCCACGCCCAGGGCGACGCTGGCCAGGGCCAGGCCGCAGCGGCGCAGGTTGGCCTTCATCTGAGCCAGGGCCAGCCGGATCAGGTCAGCCGGCACGGCCCCCGCCCCTGGCCCGGGGGCCGAAGCCCCGGTCGTTGACCTCCCAGTAGCTGGGCATGGGCAGCTCGCGCCGGAGCAGGTAGCGGAGCAGGACGCTCTGGAGCGAGAGCCTGAGCGGGAAGAAGTAGTGGCCCTTGGCGTCGAAGCGGCGCATGGAGACGTAGACGGACAGCCCGGGGGCGAGGACCCCCACCGAGGAGGGCCGGCCCTGGGCCGGAGGAAGGGCCCGGTGGACCCGGAGGAGGTACTCGGAGTCCTCGAAGGGCTCGACCCGCGAATCGAAGCCGCCCAACCGCCAGAAGGCCTCGCGTCGGGTGGCCAGGAACTGGCAGGTGCCCACCGGGAAGCCACGCCTCAGCCAGAAGCGCTGGCCCCGGGACTGGGTGCGCATCATGAACCGATCCCAGCGCCGCAGCCCTGGCCGGTCAAAGCCCTTGTCGCCAGGGCGGTAGTAGGGCGCGCAGTCGCAGACCGCGGCCTGGACGCTCTGCCGATCCAGGTCCTCGAGAACCCTCTCGGCAAAACGGTTTTCGGGCAGGCGGGAGTCGGCGTCCAGGAAGAAGAGCCAGTCGCCCTGGGCCTGCCGGGCGCCGTTGTTGCGGCCCAGGCCGGGCCGGCCGCCGGGGACCACCCTGGCCCCGTGTTCGGCGGCCACCTCGGCCGTGCCGTCCGGCGAGCCGGCGTCGGCCACCAGGACCTCCAGGGGCGGCCGCGACTGGGCGGCCAGTTGGGGCAGCAGCTCGGCCAGGTTGGCGGCCTCGTTGAGGGTCGGGATGACCACGCTGAAGCTTGAGTGCACGCTCTTCTCCTGGCCATTTGATAGCTTTTTCGGCGGTATTTGTCAAAATGGCTGATCTGTCCGGGAGCGCCGGTCTCCGGCGACCGGCCGGGCCGCCCGCCTCGAAAAAGCCCGGGACTCATTTTACTTCCCGGCCCGGCCGGCGTCGAGGAGCGCGGCCATGAACAACCGGCCGCCCCTTGCCGCGCGGCTTGACAAAACAAGCCCTCCCGTCCTAAACAAGGGCGCATGAGCGAGACCAGATCCCTCTGCTTCCTGACCGTCCTCGGCCGCGACCGCAAGGGCATCGTCGCCAGCGTCTCCAGCCTCCTCTACGAGGCCGACGTCAACATCGAGGACATCTCCCAGAAGATCATGCGGGGCTACTTTGTCATGGCCATGCTCATCGACGTGACCGAGTCGCCCTTGAGCCTCGAGGAGCTCAAGGCCAAACTGGCCGAGCTCGAGGCCGAGCTGGGGCTCAGGATCCAGCTCCAGCACGAGGAGATCTTCTCGGCCATGCACCGCATCTGAGGACCGGTCATGCCCTTCACCATCTCCGTGGAAGAGGTCTTCGAGACCACCCGGATGATCCTCTTCGACAAGCTGGACATCCGGGCCGTGACCCTGGGGGTCAACCTCAAGGACTGCCTCGGAGGCGGCGAGACCCAGGTCCTGGAGGCCGTCCGCCGCAAGATCGTCGGCCTGGCCCGGGCCCTGGTCGAGGAGAGCCGGGCCCTGGAGACCAGGCACGGCATCCCCATCGTCAACAAGCGCCTGTCCATCACCCCGGCCGCCTGGCTCATCGAGGGCCGCTCGCCCGGCTTCGGCCTGGAGCTGGCCCGCTGCCTGGACCAGGCCGCGGCCGAGGCCGGCGTCGATTTTGTCGGCGGCTACGGCGCCCTGGTCGATAGGGGGCTGACCTCGGCCGCGGAGAGGCTCCTCAAGGGCCTGCCCGAGGTCATGGCCGCCACCCAGCGCGTCTGCGCCTTCGCCAACCTGGCCTCGTCCCGGTCAGGGCTCAACCTGGACGGCCTGGCCCTGATGGGCCGGATACTGAAGGACGTGGCCGCCGCGACCGAGCAGGCCGCGGGCTGCGCCAAGATCGTCTGCTTCGCCAACGCGCCCAACGACAACCCCTTCATGGCCGGGGCCTTCCACGGACCGGGCCAGGGCGAGGCCGCGCTCAACGTCGGCGTCTCCGGCCCCGGCGTGGTCGCGGCCGTGGTCGAGGAGCACCCGGACTACGACCTGGGCGCCCTGAGCGAGCTGATCAAGCGGACCGCCTTCAAGATCACCCGGGTCGGCGAGATGATCGGCCGGGAGCTGGCCGCGGCCCTGGGCGTGCCCTTCGGCGTGGTCGATCTCTCACTGGCCCCCACCCCCCGGGTGGGGGACTCGGTGGCCCGCATCCTGGAGGCCATGGGCGTGGACAGGGTCGGCGGGCCGGGCTCGACCCTGGCCGTGGCCCTGCTGGTGGACGCGGTCAAGAAGGGCGGGGCCATGGCCTCGGGCAGCGTCGGCGGCCTGTCCGGCACCTTTCTGCCCATCTCCGAGGATCTGGGCATGGCCGAGGCCGTGGCCGCCGGGGCCCTCTGCCTGGAGAAATTAGAGGCCATGACCGCCGTCTGCTCGGTGGGCCTGGACATGGTCGCCCTGCCCGGAGACACCCCGGCCGAGACCCTGGCCGCGATCATGGCCGACGAGCTGACCATCGGCCTGATCAACCACAAGACCACGGCCACCCGGCTGATCCCGGTGCCGGGCAAGAAGGCCGGCGAGTGGGTCGAGTGGGGCGGGCTCTTCGGCAAGAGCCCCATCCTGGCCGTGTCCCGGGTCTCCCCGGCCCGGCTCATCGGCCGGGGCGGCCGGATGCCGGCCCCGCTGACCAGCCTGAGGAACTGAAGCCGTCCCGGAACCGAACTCCGTCCCCAGGGGCGCTGTTGCGCGGTATCCTCCTTCCTGGGTCTGTTCTTGGCCTGCGGCCTGGCGCCAGGGACGCGGCCCTGGCGCCACCCCGGGGAGGGGCGTCAGTTAGGCGCGGAAGGCACTGATTAATGTTTTCCACAAGGGCGGGGCTGTCTCTTTGACCGCCGAGGTGTTTAAGGAGCCGGTGTCACGGGTACCGCCCGTGAGACAACCCCTCAGGTTGGACCCGTGCCTCGGCCCGTGGCGTCGGGGCCGCGTCCCCGACGCCATCGCGAAGCGACCGAACGCGGCCAGGATAGTCGGTCCGCCTCGGTTCAGCCCCAACTCCCGGACAGGAAGAGCGACTCCAGGTCTCTTCCGCCCGGCCCTTCCCTGAGTCCGGGGAGGCTGTCCCCGGCCGCGATCCGGCAGGCCCCCTGGCCGTCCCTGGAGAAGCAGAGGACCTGCTCCGGCCGGGCCGCCCCGACCAGGACCGGGGAGTGGGTCAGAATGAGGACCTGACTCCGGGCCAGGGAGGAGAGAATCTCGAACGCGGCCGCCTGGGCGCGGGGGTGGAGGCCCTCCTCGGGCCGCTCGATCAGGTAGACCTGGGCCGGCCGGGGCAGGTAGGGCAGCAGGCTCAGGGCCAGGAGCCTGAGGCTCCCGGCCGAGGCCAGCCAACCCGGCAGGTCCAGGCCCCCGGAGAAGCTCAGGGCCAGGCTGCCGGCGGAGTCGCCGGGCTGTATTAAGGCCCTGACTCCTTCAAGGCTGGGCAGAACCTGCCTGATCTTGTCCAGCCAGGCCCGAAAGCGCTCGGGGTCCCGACCCAAGCCCTCCACCGCCGCGGCCAGGTCGAGCCCGGCCGGGTCGGGGCGGCCCTGGCCCAGGAGGGAGGGCTGGCCCGAAACGCTTTCACCCAGTCTGAGCCGCCGCACCTCTCGGCCGAGGATCTCCTTCAGCCAGATCGAGGCCGGCCAGATAGTTTCGTCCTCGGGCAGGTTGGCCAGGGCCGAACGGCCCGGGCCGAGCTTGTAGGAGGGCGACCAGCGCCCGCCCTTCCTGGTCGGGACCTCCGGGTTGAACTTGTCGCTGCCCTGCGGAACCTTGTTGACTATCCGCCGCCGCCTGGCCCTGGACGGCCGGTCGGTGGAGATGATGGTCGGCGGCGGGAAGAGGACCTCCTCGTGGTCGTAGAGCTTGTCCGGGCCGGACTTGAGCAGGACCCGTTCGGCTGAGATGACCACACCACGGCCTTGGGGACCGGTGGACAGCCGGACCTCGTAGCGGATGGTGTCAAAAGACTCGATCACCTCGGCCCTGATGCGCTCGGGCAGGGCCGCCTCGACGGCCAGTTCGAAGCTCTCTCCCCGCCGGCCGAAGACCAGGTCCTGAAAGTTGCTGGTCCGCCGGCAGACCGCTTCCTCGGGTCCCAGGCGCAGGAAGTCGCCCAGAAACGAAATCGCCTCGAAAAAGGTCGTCTTGCCGCTGGCGTTGGGTCCGACGAGAAGGTGGAATTGTCCCAGCGGCTGGCGAAGATAGCGCAGGCAGCGGAAACTCAGGGCTTCGACCAGGGAGAGCATGGTCCGGCCTCTCAGTCCGACCTGGGTCAACGGCTGGAACGGCCCGTCGTTACTCCTTCTACCACAGGGACCGGCTCCATCACAACCGGCCAGGAGTGTGCTATTCTCCAATCAAGCGCCCCGATCAACCCGCCGGGGGACCAGTCGTGGCCCGCTGTCGGCTCTGCGGTCGCAAGGCCCGGACCATCTCGGCCCGAATCGGCTTCTGCCGGACCTGCCTGGTCGAGCGCTTCGACGAGATCGAGGACCAGGTCCGGGCCGTCCACGAGCTCACCCGGGCCATGTTCGACCTGCCCCCGGCCCCGCCCCGGAGCCCGGGCGGCCTGGTCTGCGACCGCTGCCTCAACGCCTGCCGCCTGGCCCCGGGCCAGACAGGCTACTGCGGGCTCAGGCAAAACCAGGACGGCCGGCTGGTCGGCGGCGACGAGGACTCGGCCCGGGTGTCCTGGTACTTCGACCCCCTGCCGACCAACTGCGTGGCCGACTGGGTCTGCGCCGGCGGCAGCGGGGCCGGCTACCCCGCCTGGGCCAGGACTCCCGGCCCGGAGCGGGGCTTTGACAACCTGGCCGTCTTCTACCGGGCCTGCTCCTTCAACTGCCTCTTCTGCCAGAACTGGCACTTCAAGGAGGAGACCTGGCTGGAGCCGCCGGTCTCTGCCGCGGACCTGGCCGGGGCGGTCGGGCCGCGGACGAGCTGCATCTGCTACTTCGGCGGCGACCCCACCCCCCAGGTGGTCCACTCCCTGGCCGCGGCCCGGCTGGCCCGGGCCGAGCGGCCGGGCCGGATTCTGAGGATCTGCTGGGAGACCAACGGCTCGGTCAGGCCCGGGTACCTTAACGAGATGCTCGGACTGGCCCTGGAGTCGGGCGGCTGCCTCAAGTTCGACCTCAAGGCCCACAGCCTGCCGCTCCACCGGGCCCTCTGCGGCGTGGGCAACCAGCGGACCCTGAGCAACTTCGCCGCCGCCGCGGCCTGGTTCCGGCGGCGGCCGGAGCCGCCCCTCCTGGTCGCCTCGACCCTGCTGGTGCCCGGCTACGTCGAGACCGAGGAGGTGGGCCGCCTGGCCGGCTTCATCGCCGGCCTCGACCCGGACATCCCCTACGCCCTGCTGGCCTTCTACCCCAGCTTCTACCTGGACGACCTGCCGACCACCTCCCGCGGCCAGGCCGAGGCGGCCCTGGCCGCGGCCCGGGCCCGGGGCCTCAGGCGGGTCAGGCTGGGCAACGTTCATCTGTTAGGCGCTATTTGAGGAAGGCAGGGGAGGGATTTGACACGGCCGGGCCGGTCTGCTATGCAGTAATCAGGCGCTGGGGGTGCCGCTGGACGGCTGAGAGCGGGCCATTTGGAGTCCGCAACCCCTTGAACCTGATCCGGGTCATGCCGGCGTAGGGAAGCGTAGACAGCGGGCCCGGCCCGCTATTTTTGTCTGGCCGCCTTCCCGGCGGCCACTTCTGTTTGGGGGCGAGGCCGATGAAGCGAGTTCTGACCATAGCCGGTTCCGATAGCGGCGGCGGGGCGGGCATCCAGGCCGACCTGAAGGCCATCACCGTGCTGGGCGCCTACGGCCTCAGCGTCATCACCGCCCTGACCGCCCAGAACACCTTGGGCGTGGAGGCGGTCCACTTGAGCCCGCCCGAGTTCGTGGCCGCCCAACTAGACGCGGTCCTGGGCGACATCGGGGCCGACGCGGCCAAGACCGGCATGCTGGCCACGGCCGGAATAATCGAGGTCGTGGCCGACCGGGCGGCCAGGTACGGCCTGGCCCGGCTGGTGGTCGATCCGGTCATGGTCGCCAAGTCGGGCCAGGCCCTCATCGACGAGCCGGCCAAGACGGCCCTCAGGGACAGGCTCCTGCCCCTGGCCTTCCTGGTGACGCCCAATATCCCCGAGGCCGAGGAGCTGACCGGCCTCCAGGTGGCCGATGAGGCGGACATGGCCCGGGCGGCCCGGAAGATTCACCAGATGGGGCCCCAGAACGTCCTCCTCAAGGGCGGCCACCTGGCCGGCCAGCCGGTGGACCTCCTCTTTGACGGCCGGACCATCCACCGCTTCCCCGGCGCCCGGATCGAGTCCAAGAACACCCACGGCACCGGCTGCACCCTCTCGGCCGCCCTGGCCACCTTCCTGGCCCAGGGCCTGGACCTGGTCGAGGCCGTGGGCCGGGCCAAGGAGTTCATCAGCCTGGCCATCACCCGGGGCCTCAGCCTGGGCCGGGGCCACGGCCCGACCAACCCCCTGGCCTGGCTGGAGCAGACTCTGGCCCGGGGCGAGATCCTGGAGCGCCTGGCCGTCCAGGTGGCTCGCCTGGAGGCGGCCCCGCTGGCCCGGTTCATCCCGGAAATTTCCAGCCAGCTCGTCTTCGCCCTGCCCGGGGCCCGCGGCCCGGAACAGGTGGCCGGCCAGCGCGGCCGCATCGTCAAGTTCGGGCCGGGGGTCAAGGCGGTGGGCTGCTCGGCCTTCGGGGCCTCGCGCCACGTGGCCAAGGTGGTCCTGGCGGCCATGGGCCACGACCCGGAGCTGCGCTCGGGCATGGCCCTGGCCTTTGAGGAGAGAACCCTGGAGGCCTGCCGGCGCCTGGGCCTCAAGGTCGGCTCCTTTGACCGGGCCCAGGAGCCCAGGGAGGTCAAGGAGCGGGAGGGCTCCTCCCTGGAGTGGGGCACGGACCGGGCCTTCCGCGACTTCGGCCGGCTGGACGTGGTCTTTGACCGGGGCGAGAAGGGCAAGGAGCCGGTCATCCGCCTCCTGGGCCGGGACCCGGAGGAGGTCGTGGACAGGCTCTTCAGGCTCAGGGAAGCGCTCGAGGAGGTCTGAGGTGGACAAGATCGCGCCCGTGGCGCCGGCGGACAGAAACCTGAGCGGTCCGGACGTCTTCCTGCTCTGGGCCGGGGCGGCAGTGTCCCTGGCCGAGATCTGGGCCGGGGGCATGCTCGCTCCTCTGGGCCTGACCGCCGGCCTGGCCGCGGTCGTCCTGGGCCACCTCATCGGCAACACCCCCCTGGGCCTGGCCAGCCTCTTAGGGGCCCGGGAGGGCCTGCCCAGCATGGTCGCCACCCGACCCAGCCTGGGCCGCCGGGGTTCCTACCTGGCCGCCGGCCTGAACATCGTCCAACTGGTCGGCTGGACCGGGGTCATGCTCTGGCTGGCCGGCCAGGCCGCGGCCGCCCTGGCCCAGCCCTTCGGCCCCCACTCGGCCGCGATCTGGACCGTCCTGGCCGGGGCCGGGACGACCCTCTGGGCCCTCCTGGGCAGCCGCCACTGGCGCTGGCTCCACCGCGTCTCCATCACCGCCCTGATCCTGCTCTGCCTGCAGATGTCCTGGCTGGCCTGGCAGAAACTGGGCGGCCAGGCCCCCGCCGGCCCGGCGGCCGGGGAAGGCCTCGGCTTCGGCATCGGCCTGGACCTGGTCATCGCCATGCCCATCTCCTGGCTGCCCCTGGCCGCCGACTACGCCCGCTTCTCCCGCCGGCCCGGCGGCGCGGCCTGGGGGAGCTGGATAGGCTACTTCATCATCTCCTCCTGGATGTACGCCCTGGGCCTGGCCGCGGCCCTGGCCACCGGCTCGGCCACGCCCGAGGCGATGATCCTGGAGCTCATGGCCGCCGGCGGCTGGCTCTGGGCCGCCCTGGCCGTGGTCATCCTCTCCACCTTCACCACCACCTTCCTGGACGTCTACTCCACGGCGGTCAGCTCCCTCAACCTGCCGGTCAACCCCGGCCACAACCCGGCCGTGCTCCTGGCCGGCGGCCTGGGCACGCTCCTGGCCCTGACCTTCCCGGCCGGGGCCTACGAGCCCTTCCTGCTCTACATCGGCTCCTTCTTCTGCCCCCTCTTTGGGGTCGTCCTGGCCGACTACTTCTGGACCAGGCGGCGGACCTTCCCCGAGGACCTGGCCGATTCGACTCACTGGCGGGGCTTCAACCTCCCGGGCCTGGCCGCCTGGGCGGCGGGCTTCATCATCTACCGGCTGGCCCTGGGCTGGCCCACGGGCGCCTCGCTGCCCTCGTTCATCCTGGCCGGCCTGCTCTACGGCCTCCTGGCCCGCGCCTCAGGCTCGAGGCGGGCTTGAGCCGGCTCAGCCGCTCAGGAGGAGGGTGAACCAGGTCGAGTCGGCGATCCAGCGCCGCTTAAGCTTCAGGCCCCCGGCCACGACCAGGTCCTCCACCCGGCCGGCCCGGGAGCGGGTCAGGCCCGAGAGGATGACCGCCTCCCGGTCTTGGAAGCAGCCGGCCTTGGCCAGGGCCCCGATCAGGCCGGCCTCCAGATTGGCCATGACCAGCCCGGCCGGCCGCCGGGCCAGGCCCAGGGCGTCGGCCCGGAGAACCTCGATCCGCCCGGCCAGGCCGTTGAGCTCGACGTTGCGCCGGCTGGTCTGGACGCAGAGGGGGTTGAGGTCCACGGCCGTGACCCGCTCGACCCCCAGCCCGGCCGCGGCCAGAGACAGGATGCCGCTGCCGCAGCCCAGGTCCAGGGCCGAGGCGGGCAGGCGGCCCGGGCGGCCCAGCTCGACCAGGGCCGAGAGGCAGTCCCGGGTGGTCGGGTGGTTGCCGGCCCCGAAGACCAGGCCCGTATCGAGAAGGATCTCCGGCCCCTCCCCGGCCCGGGCCGGGACCCAGGGCGGGCGGATGAGGAGCGGCCCGACCCGGAAGGGGGCCACGGCCTCAAGGCCCTGCCAGTCGAAGTAGCTCATGGCGTAGCGCTCGCGGACGGCCACGCCGCCGGCCAGCCGGCGGGCCTCGGCCTCGGCCGGCCGGTCGAAGAAGAGGAAGGCCGAGCCGGCCTCCAGCCAGCAGCCCAGGAAGCCCGAGGCCGGATCGGGCTCGGCCGGCTCGATCAGGCCGGCCAGCTCGTAGATGTGGAGCTCATCGTAAGGGCAGTCGGGCCGACGGGCGGTCGGCTTCATCGGGCCACCCTCGCCGGGCCCGGCCGCGGCGGCCTAGGGCCGGTTGGCCCGTTTTTTCCCGAGCCCGAGCAGCTCACGGGAGTCCCTGACCAGCTTGGCCAGGGCGACGAAGACGACGAAGAACTCCAGCCGCCCCAGGAACATGCCGATCGTCTGGGCCCAGAGCACGGCGCTGGGCGCCTCGGCCCTGGTCAGGCCCACGGACAGGCCGACCGTGCCCAGGGCCGAGGCGTACTCGAAGAGGGATTCCTTCAGGCCGTAACCGTGGGCCATGAGCACCGCCGCCCCGGCCAGGAGGACGAGCAGGTACATGAACAGGAAGGTCCCGATCTCGCGCAGGCGGGCGTCGTTGATGTACGACTTGCCCTCGCCGAACCAGACGTGGTTGTCGGTCACGGCCCGGCGGGGCAGGAGGGCCCGCTTGACCTCCCAATAGAGGCCCAGCCAGAGGACCCCGACCCGGAACTGCTTCAGGCCGCCCGAGGTCGAGCAGGTCCCGCCGCCCAGGCACATCAGAACGATGAGGATCAGATGGCCGAAGCCGTTCCAGTCGGCGTAGCTGGTCGTGGAGAACCCGGTCCCGGTCAGGGCCGAGAGGCCCTCGAAAACGGCCACCCGGATCTGCTTGCCCAGGCCGGGGTAGAGGTCGGCCGAGGTGAGCCAGTAGAGCAGCAGCGCCCCGGACAGGGCGGCCGCGGCCAGGACGCGGATCTCGATGTTGCGGGCCACGGCCCGGAGCTTCCCGCTCCAGAGCAGGTAGGCGGTCAGGAAGTTGAGGTTGCCCATGATCATCAGGCCGTAGCTGACCGCCTCCACGGCAAAGGAGTCCCAGTGGCCGATGCTCTCCGGCTTAGTCGAGAAGCCGCCGGTGGCGATGGCCGTGAAGGCGTGGTTGACGGCGTCGAACCAGTCCAGGCCGGCCAGGTGGTAGGCCAGGATTCCGGCGGCGGCGTAAGCGGAGTACATGGTCAGGACCAGCTCGGCCGACTTGCGGACGTGGGGGGCGAGCTGGTCGGTCCGGCCCTCGGCCCCGGAGATGCCGGTCCCCGAGGGCCCGGTGATGGCGGCCAGCATGATGATGGCCAGGCCGCAGCCGCCGGCTAACTGGAGCAAGCTGCGCCAGAGCAGGATCGGGGCCGGGGCCTGGAGAACGTCGACCACCGACAGCCCGGTCGTGGTCCAGCCGCTGACCGATTCGAAGACGGCCTGGGTGAAATTGAGCCCCAGTTCGCGCATGAAGGGGTAGGCCGAGAGGAGGCAGGCCGCAGTCCAGCTGGCCAGGACGATGACTCCGCCCTCCCGGGTGGTCAGGGCGACGTGCTCCCTGATCTGGCAGCCCTTCCAGAGCAGGCCGCCCCCGAAGATCAGGACCGCGCCGGGGATGAGGAAGCCCCGCCAGTGGGCCGTGTCGGCCGGCCAGGCCAGGGCCGTGGCCAGGGGGGCCAGGGTGTACAGCCCGACCAGGAGCAGGACGAAGCCGGTGTAGGAGGCCATGACCCGGTAACGGCGGCCCAGGCTGACGATCATTCGGGCAGCCCCGGCCCCGGGGGAAGGCGATCCTGGGGCAGACGCCGGTGAGGAGTTGGAGTGGCGGCCATGGCTAAGATCCTTCGCCGTCCGGCCGGGCTAGCCGGACTCCTCGGTCAGCATCTGGACCACCCGGCCGTGGTTCTCGGGCAGGGTCATCAGGACCAGGCGGTCCCCGGCCAGCAGAACGGTGCCGCCCCGGGGGATCATGGTCTCCTCGCCCCGGAAGACGCAGGCCACCAGGGAACCTTCCGGCAGGCCGATGTCGGCCAGGGCCTTGCCGGCGGCCGGGGAGGCCCGGTTCAGGATCACCTCGGTCAGGTTGACCTTGCCCTCGCCCACCGGGATCAGGTTGATGATGTCGCCGCTGTCCACCCGCTGCTCGATCAGGCTGGAGATGATCTGGGTGATGGAGAAGGCGCTGCCCACGCCCAGGTCCTTGAAGATCTGCTCCTGGGCCGGATCGTTGACCAGGGCCAGGGTCCGGGGAACGCCGAAGTAGTGCTGGGCCAGCTGGCAGACGGCCAGGTTGTCCTCGTCCCTGGGAGTGATGGCCACCACGGCGTTGACCCCCTCGGCCCCGGCCTCCTCGAGCAGACGGGGGTCGCTGCCGTCGCCGTGAACGACCACCGCCTTCAGGCGCCGGGCCAGCCAGGTGCATTCCTCCCGGTCAGGGTCGATGATGGTCACGGCGTCATTTTTGGAGAGGAAGGCCTGGCACAGGAAATAGACCAGCCGGCCCTGGCCGACGACCAGGATCTTCATTTCCGAACCTCGCCCGGCCGCCCGCCGGCCGCCTGGCGCACCGAGCCGATGATGATGTCGCCCAGGATGGTCGTCGGGCAGACGACCTCGACGCCCAGCTCCTGGCAGACGGCGTCCCGTTTCATCTCGAAAATGCGGGCCACGACCTTGTCCACGCCGAAGACCTTCTTGGCGATCTGGGCGATCATCAGGTTGACGTTGTCCCGGTCGGTGGCGGCGATGACGATGTCGGCCTTCTCCACCTTGGCCGCCCGGAGAATTTCGAACTCGGTGGCGTCTCCCTCGATCTTGAAGCCGCTGAACTCGGCCGAAAGCTCCTCGAAGGCTTGCTCCCGCGAGTCGATAACGACCACGCTGTGCCCGTCCCGGCTCAAGGTGCTGGCCAGGTAGGAGCCCAGGCGGCCGCAGCCGACGACCAGGACGAACTTGCTCTGGTCCCTGGCCACGGCCTAGTCCCGTCCTTTCCGGTCCTTGCCGCCCGGGTCGCGGCGCCTGGTCACCCGCTCCAGGTGCTGATGGGCCGGCTTGTTTGACGGGTCGAGCCTGAGGGCGGTCCGGTAGTGCTCGGCCGCCTCCTCGTGATCGCCCCGCATCTCGGCCAGGGGGCCCAGGAGGTTGAAGGATTCCGGGCGCGAGGGGTCCAGGGCAATGGCCTGGCGGACGAACTCGACCGCCTTCTCCAGGTTCTTCTGGCTGATGCTCTTGCGGGCCAGCTCCAGGTAGGCGGCGTAGTCGGGCGGCCTCTGCTCGTCGATCTTGTCCCGGTCGAGGACCTGGGAGGCCAGTTCCCGAATGTCCGCCGGGCTGAAGGGCTTCTGCAGAAAGTCCACCGCGCCCAGCTTCATCGCCTCCACGGCCAGGTCGATCGTCCCGTAGGCGGTGATGATGATGACCTTGGTCTCCGGCCTGAGGGTCTTGATTCTCTTCAGAACCTTGATGCCGTCCAGGCCCGGCATCTTCAGGTCCAGCAAGACCAGGTCAAAGGGCTTCTCCTCGATCTTGTCGATGGCCTGCTCGCCGTTCACCGCCGTCTCGACCTCCAGGTCGAGGGCTTCCAGCGAATGAGACAGGGTCAGGCGGATGTTCCTCTCGTCATCGACCACCAGGACGCGTCTCCGGTCCATCACCGCGCACTCCTTTCGAGAGACTACCCCTCCGCCGGCAGGCTGAAGGTGAAGGTGCTCCCCTCCCCGGGCACTGATTCGACCCAGATCGTGCCGCCGTGGGCCTGGACTATCTCCTTGCAGATGGCCAGCCCCAGCCCGCTGCCGGGAGCGTCCCTGGCCTCCCGGACCTGGACGAACTTGTCGAATACCTTGGACTGGTATTCGTAAGGGATGCCCTGGCCGTCGTCAATCACCGAGATGTGGACCTGCGGGCCGACGGCCTCGGCGGTGATGCGGATGCGGCCGCCGGGTCCGGTGTAGCGCAGGGCGTTGGAAATGAGGTTGACCAGGACCCAGACTATCTTGTTCGGATCGGCCTTGACCTCGGGCAGGCCCTCCTTCAGTTCCACCGAGAGGCCAACCGACCTCTGCTCGGCCTGGGCCTGCATGACCGCCACCGCCTTCTCGCCCAGGAGCGAGACGGGCACCCGGCTGAAATCCATCTCCACCTTGCCCGATTCGATCCGGGACAGGTCCAGCAGATCGTTTACCAGGGCCTTGAGGCGCTGGACGTCCTCGTGGGCCGCGTCCAGGAGCTCCCGCTCCTTCTGGCTCAGCTTCTGTGGCGCTGACTCCCGGAGCAGGTCCACGCTCATGCCCAGGCTCATCAGGGGCGTCCTCAGCTCGTGGGAGGCGGTCATGATGAACTCGCTCCGGAGCTTATCCAGCTCCCGGAGCCTGGTGACGTCGCGCAGGAGGACGACCACGGACCTGGAGGGGCCGGCCTCGCCGGTGACCGGGACCACCGAGAACTGGTAGTGCTCCGTGGACCGGCCCGAGGTCACCGAGACGACGTCCCGGCCGTCCTCCAGGGAGGAGGCCCGGCCCGACTCGAGCGTCTCCCTGGCCGCGGCAAAGATCTGTTCGTTGGCCACGGTCTCCAGGAAGTGCCGGCCCAGGGCCTGCTGGGGCGAGAGGCCGAATATCCGGGCGGCCATGGGGTTGATGCTGGTCACCTCGAACTTTCCATCGAGGACCACGATGCCGTCGTCAACGCTCTGGATGATCGCCTCGCTCTTCTGCCTCTCTGCCTGGGTCCGGCCGATATTGAACTCATTGTAATACCAGACTTTCTTGGCCATCTGGTTGAACTGCTCCGCCAGGAGGCCCAGCTCGTCGGCCCCCTGGACAGGGACCTCGACCTCGTAGTCGCCCTCGGCCATCCGCAGAGCCGCCTGGCGCAGCTCGCGGACGGGTCTGGAGAGCAGGGTGGACAGGAGCAGGCTCCAGAGCAGCCCGGCGGCGACGCTGGCCAGCCCGATCACGGCCACGGACCAGACGGCTCGGCCGGCGACCTTCTGGGCCTGGCGGCTGGCCTGGAACATGGTCTTCTGATTGAGCTCCCTCAACTCGATGCAGGCTTCCAGGATCGAGTTGAAGAGCGGGTGCACCTTCTCGTAGTAATAGGCCTTGGCCTGGGCCGGGTTAGCTCGGCTGACCGAGAGCAAGTCGCCCGATTCGATCAGGTAGGAAGTGTACTTGACCTCGATGCCCTTGACGATCTCGTCTTCGCCCTTGATGGTGATGTTGTCCTTGGCCCGGCCCAGATGCTGGAGAAAGAGGCTCTCGTTGGTGTGAAACGTCTGCGACCACTCCTCGCCGTAGCCTAAGAGGAGCAGGAGGGCCGAGCTGTCCTGGCGCTCGATGGCGTCGATCATGTTCTCGGCCGCCAGGATGCTCTTGTAGTTCTCGCGCAGGATGGACTCGGAGGCGGCGCCCAGCTCGAGCAGGCTGACCACGGCCCAGGCGAAGACAAGAACCACCAGGGCCAGGGTTCCGCCGTAGCCCAGGAGGATCTTCTTTCTGAACGTCCAGATCATCTGATCGTCGGCCCGGCGGCCAGAGGGGCGGCCGAGCCGCTTCTCTGGCCTTGGACGTGAACCCGGGTCCATTCTGTCACCCTGATCCGAAACCGTCAATTCAACGCCGCCGGAACAGACACGAGCCGGATCGGGGGCGCTGACCGCCCGGAAGAATTCCGAGGGAGTTCCATTGCCAGGAGCATTGAGGCTTGTTTGGGGTATACTGGCCTGGGCCCTGGGCCTCGTTCGATTAATTCAGAGGAGTCAGTGTCATGACCAGGGAGCACGCCGGCCATTATTCCCAGAAGCACCCGGACGACAAGCCCGACCCCGGACTGGCCCGGACCGTGTCCGAGCGGGCCAGAGACGGCCAGCTGGCCTGCGCGGCGGCCTTTCGCCTGGCCGAGGAGCTGTCCCTGAGCCCGGCCGAGGTGGGCCGGACCCTGGACCTGATGGAGTTGAAGATCAGCCACTGCCAGTTGGGTCTGTTCGGCCACGACCCGGGCCATAAAAAGCCCAAACCCGCCCGGTCGGTCGAGCCCGAACTGGAGCGGGCCATCCGCCGGGAGCTGGTCGACGGCCGGTTGCCCTGCGCCGCGGCCTGGCGGCTGGCCAGCCAGAGGGGCCTGGCCAAGCTGGAGGTGGCCTCGGCCTGCGACGGGCTGGGCGTCAAGATATCCCGCTGCCAGTTGGGCGCTTTCTGAGCCACCCCGCCGGACCGGACCTCAGGACTCGACGGCCAGCCTGACCCTGCCCCGGAAGGGGACGTTGAGGTAGAGGGTCGAGTCCTGCCGCCAGTACTTGGCGGGCGGCAGTTCCTGCCAGCGGCCCTGATCCCCGGCGTAGCGGACGCCCAGGACCATTGGCTGGCGCTTGATGGTGAAGGAGATCTCGATCTCGGGCCACTCGGGCCTCCAGCCGCCCAGGCTGGCCTCGAGGAAGAACGAGCCGCCCTCCTCGCGCCAGGTTAAGCTGGCCCGGCGCTGGAAGTGGAGCCAGAGGGCCAGCTGGCTGCCGAAGGGCCACCAGATCCTGTCCGGGTAGCGCTTCTTGAGGTAGGCCAGCAGGTCGCGGGCGGCGGCGTAGTTGATCCCGCCGCCGGGCCGGGGCCGGAACATCTCCCACCAGTGGTCCCACAGATTGACCAGGCCGCCCTTCTCGGCCATGCGGTCCAGCTCCCGGTAGCCCAGGCGGCCCTGGTAGTACGACTTGAGCCTCACCCCGCTGGGGATGTTCAGGATCTCCCGGCCGTCCGACAGCCTGACCCACTTCTCGCGGTAGCGCCGCTTATCCCGGCCGAAGAAGGCGATGAAGCCCGTGTCCAGAACCGCCCGCAGGGCGGCGTCGGTGTAATCCTGCCCCGGGAACCGCATCACCAGCACCTGGCCGTCGCCAATGCCCAGGGCGCGGTAGGCCGCCCGGGCCAGTTCGAACCGGGAGCGGCAGAATTTGTAGTCGGCCGCCCGCGGGTTCTGGGCGGCGTCGAACTCGTGATGGTCAACGTCGGGATCATCGGGCGGGGCGTGGGAATAGCCGTGATTGCCCAGCTCCATCCAGCCGGCGAACTCCTCCCGCCCGCCGGCGATGGCCTGCCAGAGCCTGGAGCAGCACAGCCCTGGATAGCGACGGTTCTTGCGGGAGTTCTGGACGCGGCGGTCGGCCGCGTCTCGTATGTAGCGGCTGGCCGGAATCGACTGCATGGTCACCTTCAGTTCCGGGAACTCGCGGTGCAGCAGAAACAGCTTCCGGTCGGGGTAGCCCAGGTCGGCCAGGGTCGAGGTCGCGGCGATGTCGTCGGGGGTGTAGAGCACGGCCAGGATCCGCTGGCTGCGATGCTCGGTGTCGTGGGGGAAGCGGGGCAGGACGACCCGTTCGCTCCGGTCGGCCCAGGCGGTCAGGACCAGGGTCAGGCCGATCAACCCGATCGCCAGGCCGGTGATTTTCTGGCCGGCTTTGGCCACGCCTTCCCTTCCCCAGAAGAAGCCGAGGCAACGTATGAAAAAACCGGCGCCCGAATCGCCGGCTCGGGACCGCAACCAGGGGTTCTCGGGGCCTAGCCGGTCTTCAGACGCTTCTCAACGGGGCGCCTCTCGGGCACCACCTGCTGGGGAGCCTTGCCCTGGCTCCATTCCCGGGAGCCATAGAGCCCGCAATAACAGGAGCCGTATTCGGCCACGTCCGGTTCGCGGTAGATGCAGGGGCAGATAATGTCCTTGTCCCACTCGACGTCCTCGGCGGCCAGGCGGCAGGGGCAGGACATGTAGCCGTAACGCTCTTTGTTGACCAGCAGCCCTTCCAGGAGCTGCAAAGTCGTCTTCCGGTCGGGATTGAAGTAGTAGCCCTTGGGCTCTTGGACTTTCTTCAAAAATTCATAGAGCTCTTCTGCGGTCATAGGCCCAGCGCCTCCTTGAGTTCCTCTTTCTTGAAGCCGACGATGATCTTGTCGCCAATGATGATAGTCGGGAAGGACAGATCCTTGTTGTATCGCTTGACCTCCTCGATGAGCTGCTCTCTCTCCTTGCCGTAGGTCTTGTCCACGTCCACGTACTCGAACTCAACATCGTTTTCTTTCAAGAACTCCTTGCAGTTGCGGCAGTGCATGCAGGTCGAAAGAGTGTAGAGTTTGGGCTTGGGGGGCATGATAGACTCCTTATTAGCCCGGACGGGCCGGGACTGGCTTGAAAAAACCGGCGGCTCCAGCCCGCAGGGCCGCTGCTGCTGGCGACGTCTCAATCTTAGGGCATAAACTAGGCCCTGGCAAGCCGGACCCGAGCCGGCCGCTCCCGGCGGCGGAGTCCGGCTCGAGCCGGTCGGCCATTGGCTGCAAGGTGCCCAGCGGTTATAATCGACCCCCGGACGTCTCGGAGCGATCAGGGCGGCGGCCGATCTGATGGCGAGACCCGGCGGCGTCTTCAGGATAGAAGGCTCATGAAGAACGACACCTCCAAGAAATCCGCCCTGATCGTGGCCACGCTGAGTTCGTTCGTCACGCCTTTCGTGATTTCCTCGGTCAACGTCGCCCTGCCCTCCATAGAGAGGGATCTCCGGGTCAACGCCGTGACTCTGACCTGGGTGGCGACGAGTTACATCCTGGCCGCGGCCGTTTCTCTGGTGCCCTTCGGCAAACTGGCCGACATTTACGGCCGCAAGAAGATCTTCGCCGCGGGCATGCTCGTTCTCACCCTGGCCTCCCTGCTGGCGGCCGCCTCAACCTCGGTCTCGATGCTCATCGCCCTGAGGGTCTTCCAGGGCGTGGGTGCGGCCATGATCTTCGCCACGGGCATGGCCATCCTGACCTCGGTCTTCCCGCCGGGGGAGCGGGGCCGGGCCCTGGGAATCAACGTGGCCGCGGTCTACATCGGCCTGTCCATGGGGCCGTTCGTAGGCGGCTTCCTGACCCAGCACCTGACCTGGCGAAGCGTCTTCGCCTTCATCGGGCCCATCGGCCTGGCCTCCATCTACCTGATCGTCACCAGGCTGAAGGGCGAGTGGGCCGAGGCCAGGGGCGAGCGGTTCGACATTCTCGGCTCGATGATCTACAGCCTCTCCCTGATCGCGCTGATGTACGGCATCTCCACCATTCCCGCCCCCAGGAGCCTGTGGCTGATTCCGGCCGGGTTCCTGGGACTGGCGGCCTTTGTGCGCTGGGAGCTGAAGACGGCCCACCCCGTCTTCGAGCTGAGCCTGTTCCGGAGCAACCGGGTTTTCGCCTTCTCCAACCTGGCCGCCCTGATCAATTACAGCGCCACCTTTGCCGTGAGCTTCCTCCTGAGCCTCTACCTGCAGTACATCAAGGGGCTCAGCCCCCAGGGCGCGGGCCTGGTGCTGGTCGTCCAGCCCCTGGTCCAGGCCGTCTTCTCGCCCCTGGCCGGCTGGCTCTCGGATCGGATCGAGCCCCGCACGGTCGCTTCGGCCGGGATGGTCCTGACCACCGTGGGCCTGCTTCTCCTGGCCGGCCTGGACTCCGATTCGGCCCTGGAGTTCATCGCCGCCGTCCTGGCCGTCCTCGGCTTCGGCTTCGCCCTCTTCTCATCACCCAACATGAACGCCATCATGGGCTCGGTGGAAAAGAGGTTCTACGGCCTGGCCTCGGGCTCGGTGGGCACGATGCGCCTCCTGGGCCAGATGTTCAGCATGGGCATCGCCACGCTCATCTTCTCGGTATTCATCGGCCGGGTCCAGATCACCGCCACCCCCCAACCGGCTCTTCTGACCAGCCTCAAGGTGGCTTTTTCCGTGTTCAGCGCTCTCTGCTGCGGAGGCGTTTTCGCCTCCCTGGCCCGGGGCCGGATGGGGGCCGGTTCAGAGAACCAGGTCCCGGCCCCGGACGGGGCCAAGAATCAGGGGCGGCCGGGGGCCGGGTGAGCCCGCGCCGTCGCTGAGCCCAGGGGAAGGAGACTTAAAATGTCCGCCAATTCATTGCTCTTCAGCGGCTTCCAGGTCAAGGGCCTCTCGCTCAAGAACCGGGTGACCATGGCCCCCCTGTACCTGGGCTACGCCAACCCGGACGGTTCGGTCAGCCAGCTCATTCTGGACCACTATCGGGAGATGGCCGCCTCCGGGGCGGCCATGATCGTGGTCGAGAACACGGCCGTGGACCAGGCCGGCCTGGGCGCGCCGTTCATGCTCCGGGCCGACCACGACCGCTTCATCCCCGGCCTGGCCAGCCTGGCCGAGGCGATCAAGTCCCAGGGCGCCCGGGCCTTCCTCCAGCTCAACCACGCCGGCCGCTACGCCTACCTGCCCGAGCGCCTGGCCCCCTCGCCCTTTCCCACCGGCCGGGTGATTCCCAAGGCCATGACCCCGGACCAGATCGAGCAGACCATCCAGGCCTTCGCCGCCGCGGCCGGCCGGGTCAGGCAGGCCGGCTTTGACGGCCTGGAGATCCACGGCGGCACCGGCTACCTCCTGGTCCAGTTCCTCTCCCCCCGGACCAACCAGCGGACCGACGAGTTCGGCGGGCCCCTGGCCAACCGGATGCGCTTTCCGCTGCGGGTGGTGGAGGCGGTCCTGGCCGAGGCCGGCCCGGACTGGCCGGTCGGCTACCGCTTCCTGGCCGACGAGGAGCTGCCCGAGGGGCTCCACCCCGCCGAGACGTCGCTCTACGCCCGGGAGCTGGCCCGGCGGGGCCTGGCCTACCTCTCGGTCATGGCCGGGACATACGATTCCTTCTACCTGCCCGAGCAGTCCAGAAATGAAAAGCTGGAGGCCTACATGGCCCCCTGGGCGGGGGTGATCAAGGAGGCCGTCCCGGACACGCCGGTCATCGCCGCCGGCCGGATTCAGTCCCCGGAGACGGCCGAGCAAATCCTGGCCAAGGGCCAGGCCGACCTGATCGGCCTGGCTCGGGTTCTCCTGGCCGACCCGCTCTGGCCCAAGAAGGCCGGCGGGGAGGCGGCCGGGCCGATCGTCAAGTGCGAGCCGAACTGCTCTTTGTGCGCCAAGAGAATAACGAAGGGCAAACCGGCCCTTTGCTCCCAGTGGCCCCCGGCCCGGCGCCAGGCCTTCCTGGCCCGGCTGGGCGAGGGGCCCGAGGAGGCTGAGGAGGCCTGAGCCGGCTTAGCCGGGCAGTTCGCCCGCCCCTGACTCGGCCAGGCGCCGGGCCAGGTGGCGGACCCTGACCTCCAGGTTGAGCAGGTAGGCCGCCTCGGTCTGCTTGGGCTCGGGTTTGGGGTCGTACTCCTTGGCCCTGATCAGGGCCATGACCCGCTCCACATCGCCGTCGTTGGCCAGAAGAAGCCCGTCCACCCAGGCCTTGTACTCCTGGGCCGCCTCCAGGGAGGACCTCAGGTAGCGGCCGGCCTCCTGGCCCAGGAAAACGGCCCGGTGGCCGGGGCAGAAGACCTCCACCTCCAACCCGGCCAGGCGCCGCAGGGAGTCGAGATAGGCCTGGTAGTCCACCAGGAACTCGGTCACGATGCCGCCCACGGCGTCGGGGCAGCCGGCGGCCTCGGTGGCGATGAGGATCTTCCTCTCCGGGATGTAGTAGCTCAGGAGGTCCCAGGTGTGGCCGGGCGTGGCCAGGACCTCGACGCTGAGCCCCCCGGCCAGGGCCACCCGGTCGCCCCCCTTGAGGACCAGGTCCAGGTCGAAGGGCTGGAAGACCTCGTCTCGGGCCAGGTCCGGGTCCCAGCCGGCGGCCGTCCGGGCCGCGTCGGCGTTGAGCTCGGCAATAAGTTTCAGGGCGTTGGGCCGGGTCAGGATCTGGCCGGCCCTGGCCGAGGCGGCGATCCTGAGCCCGGGAAAGGCGCGCTTGAGATAGGCCGCCGCGCCGCAGTGGTCGAAGTGGACGTGGGTCAGGAAGAGAAGCTCGGGCCGGCCCTGGCCCAGGACCCGGCGCGCGTCTCGCTCGTAGGCCGGCCCAAAGCAGCTGACGCCGGACTCGAAGAGGATCGGCCTGGGCCCGTCCAGGAGATAGCTGGGGATCATGCCGTTGCCCAGGACGAAGAAGCCGTCGCTGGCCTGGCCGGTGCCGGTGAAAACCAAATCATCCTCCAGGAACAAGAGGTAACTGATCGGAAAGGCCGGGGGGAGTCGGCGGCTGAGGCTCCCCCCGGGCTCTGATCCGGCGGCCTACATGTTTCTCCGGTACTGGCCGCCGACCTCGTAGAGGGCGTGGGTGATCTGGCCCAGGCTGCAGGACCTGACCGTGTCCATCAGCTCGGCGAAGACGTTGCCGTTGCTGAGGGCCGTCTCCTTGAGTTTTTCCAGGGCCGGGCCCGAGCGCTTGGCCTGCTTCTTCTGGAAGTCTCTGAGCCGCTTGAGCTGGGAGGCTTTCTCGTCCTCGGTGGAGCGGGTCAGGGCGCAGCCGCCGCCCGAGTCGAAGGAGACCTCGCCGGCCTCGGGGTGGACAAAGGTGTTGACCCCGATGATGGGCAGCTCGCCGGTGTGCTTCTGCCGTTCGTAGAGGAGCGACTCGTCCTGGATCTTGTTGCGCTGGTAGCCCCGCTCCATGGCCCCCAGCACGCCGCCCCGCTGGCTGAGGCGCTTGAACTCGCTCAGGATGGCCTCCTCGACCAGCTCGGTCAGCTCGTTGACGATGAAGGCGCCCTGGAGCGAGTTCTCGTTCTTGGCCAGACCCCACTCCTTGTTGATGATGAGCTGGATGGCCAGGGCCCGTCGGACCGAGTCCTCGGTGGGCGTGGTCACGGCCTCGTCAAAGGAGTTGGTGTGCAGGGACTGGGCGTTGTCGTAGATGGCGCAGAGG
>ENA-OSEO01001693-OSEO01001693.1-sediment-metagenome-genome-assembly--contig:-NODE-1693-length-37542-cov-8.581663_pt1 | contig 37542 bp, 32 predicted proteins | sample MGYA00237883_ERZ534232 | MGnify/ENA metagenome assembly ERZ534232 | reverse complement strand
TCTCACTCCTGATATAATTAATTTAATAGTCTTGCCGTTACGTCCAGCAACTTTATTCATTGTCGTCACTCACCCGAATATATTCTTGTGCGAAGGAAGGCTTGCGGTAGTTGAATCGTATTGCATTTCCAGAGTCATCAGAGAAGGTTATCCTCCGTAAGGTTCCGAGATTGATTCTCGGCGAAACTCTCTATTCACATATAGTGAAAATGCTTTTTTCATCGATCTATCGGTCAAGCGAGAGCAATCGGCCGCTCCGGTGGCTGCCGCCTATGATTAAGTCTGAGAAGATACGAACCTTAGCTTGCAGGAGGTGAAGAACGGGGAAACATGTTAAGGGAGATTCCATGGAACGCAGGTTAAAACAGTCAGAGCAAGACAACATGATTGAACTAAAAATGAAAAAGGGGGCTTGGAATGGATCTAGTAAGTTTTGCAGAGAACTTTATCTATCTCCTGTTCAAATTGCGAGAGGAAGACCGAAGCCTGTCGGAGAGGGCCATAGAGTACTTCTGGACGAACATGTTGCTCAGAAAGAACTCGTTTCGAGAGAACTACTTCGATGTCTTCGAAGAATTCGCTCTTTTCGGCAAGAGCGGAATTGAAAGGGCAGCACTGATAGAGAAGGCGTTGAAGGAGATAATCAGCAGGTATCCCCGGTTCAGATTCATCGATTATGAAGGCAAGTATGTGTGGATCTTCAGAGAAGGTCCCGAGCTACTTCAAAAGACATGCGCTTACGTCGACTCGTTCGTCGATCAATTGGCGATGAAGGATATCTTCGACAAGAGCGGCTCTCTGTACGAGGCTCTGCTCTCGGTATCCATGGAATCCGATTTGCTTGAAGGAGGTTCGGCGGCGCCCCCGCAGGTGATCGATTCAATGGTCGAACTGCTGGATGTCCGGCATGGAATGAGCATATACGATCCATCAACGGGCTTCGGAAGGACCCTTTACGGCATCTTCAAGAACAATACCCTCGAAAACCTCGAATACGCCGGCCTGGAGGCAGACCCATACAGACACAGGATCGGAAAGATAGCTTTGATTCTACTCGGATTGAACGCCGTGAATCTGAAGCAGGGAGACCCGCTAACCAGGCCGGAAGACTATTCGCTCCTGTCGAATTCTCAGTACGACAGGGTGATACTCGAGCCGCCATCCAGCGAAAGGCTTCTCTCTTACAGAATCAAGACCGGGTATCTGACAAGAGGCATTCTGGAGGTATCGAAGGTTCCTGGAAGCCAGTGGAGCTACATCAAACACGGAATCGAATGTCTTAAGCCAACGGGGAAAATGGTAAGCCTTATAGAGACAAGAGCACTTGAAAACCCGATCTGTGAGATAGTCGACAACGACTGGCTGGAAGCCGTAATAGAGCTTCCTGTCGGCAAGGGCAATTTCCTTAGAAGAGAGACAAGCATTCTCGTAATAAACAAATCCAAACCCACTCAAAGGAAGGAAAAAGTGCTGCTTGTGGTTCCCGAATCGGAAAGGCAGATCGACTGGTTCGACATACGGAACCCGATCGATTGGCCATCGAGATTCACAGAGCAGTACAGGGGATGGCACTCGGAACCGAATCGAAGCGGCATTGTCTCGATTCAGACTATAACTGCAAACGGGTACACCCTGAGACCGCGAGACTATGCTATATCTGCGGGTATGCCCAGAAGAAAGAAAGTGAGTTTTGAAGAACTCATCAACGCCCCGATGATAGAGCTTAAAGAGATTGGGGAGTTCATTACCGGCAGGAATCCAGATAGAGTCGGTTACGGCCCTGAGCACGGCGTGAACTCGGAGACACCGCTTCATGGCAAGAAGGAATCGGGCAGAATCTATATTCTGGAGAGAGTGAAGACCGATTCGGAAGGCGTCATAGATTTATATCGCTCGGCGAGTCAACTCAGGACACCGTTGGAGGTTACAGAACCAGGGACCCTGAGAAAGTCTGACATCGTTATCTCTGTCTGGTCGGGAGAAGAGAACGTAGGTATTTTCGGAGATATCCTTGACGATGAGACGGTGATTCTTTCGAGAGATCACGTAGTACTGAGAGTAAGGGAAGAGTATGATCCTCTTGAAGTCTTGAGAGTCCTTCGTAGCGACTACGGAAAACATTTGATCCATAAGGCGAAGACAGACATGTTCTTTGGTGGCATGTCGTTTGACGCATTGGAAGAGATGAGGATACCGGCTATTTTTGGGAGGAAGTAACGAATTGAAAAAGACTCTTCCGTAAACACGCCCGCCAAACTTGGGGAAGAATCGATCGGCCCCGGACTTGACACCTCTAGCATTGCGAGACTGTTTGAGATCTATGAGGGCCGTCCCTTTCGTGCGAGATTGACGAGTCAGCGGATTCATCCCTCAATTATGTAAGTGTTTCGTAATGAATAGATGATTATTATAGATATAACACCGTAACTTACTGGCATGAACTTTACTGTATAATTAACTTAGTTATTCTAGACAATTCGAATCAACAGGATGTGAATTAACTCCGCTACTCAAAAACCGTTTAATTGAGGTCTCCAAGGTAGATCAAATCCTATCGAATCAAGTGCTTGTGTCGAATTCAGAAACCACGGACACCATAGTATCCTTAAGTCGACTTTCAGAATCCAAATCCCACACGGACATTTCTGTTCGCCGTTGTATCCAGCCGGTGCTGTCTTTCTTGTAGCTTTTTTAAGCATCGGACAGTCCGAACAGCACTATCACTCAGCTCCACAGAATATCAACTCATAAGACTTTCTCCCGTTTCCGATCCAGTGACAATCCCATTGTGCGGTTGTAGTGAGGTCAGAGAAGTTAATAGACCCGTTTAACGGGTAGCGATTTCGATCGCGAAATATCATAAGGAGGAGTGGTCAGTTTGATGACGGAACTACCGTCAATGGAAATGCCGGAATGGATCAGAAACCCAGGGGAGTTCGACATAAGGAACATTCTACAGGACTCTCTCTGCTACCTTGCCAGCGGCCTTCACGGCCATTTTGTCAAATGCTATATGGGAAACGTTTACAGCTTCGTGTACATCGACTACTTCATAAGCCGAGAAGATCTGCTGCAGGATATGGCCGAGTACGGGTTCACAGGTTACCGAGTGATCCGACAAGAATCGATAGACCCGTACAGACTCCATCGGGGTGGATGGGACGCGCTTACGTGGTATTACCGCGAGGACGATCCGCGAGGAGAGAGGCGGTTCGATCGCTTCCGTGGAGACCGCGAAAGAGGTTACTTCGCAGGATATCGAGACATTCTGAATCCTTCGTGGAAGAAGGTCCTGCCGGTTGAGCGAGATGGCAACCCTAACTCGTGGCGTGAGATCCAGAAAGAGCCCTTCGCCGAATGGTTCATCTTAGAGAGGACCGAAGAGTACGACGAGACGCACAATCCGAAACGCTTCTCCTTCTTCTTTCTCAACACCGAGGCGGTAGCGGCCTACCAGGCCCTGTATCTCGCAAATCGGATGGCTCCAAAAATCATCGTAATCCCGCAATACGGCTTCGGCTTGAACTGGACAGAATTCGCCCTCAGAGAGAAGATCCTCGCCAGGACGATATTCTACCGCGACAATCCCCTGCCTGAATACATAGTCGGTATGTCAGGTTTTACTGAACCCTGGCCAGAATACACGAACAGGGTGAAGAAGTACTTCAACGGGTATAATTTCTGCGTGACTATCTGGAGGTACTCGGGAGACCCCGCAAGGCTCAATCCACCTGTTTCCGAGCAGAGAGGGAACCATCAGCAGGAAACATCTGAAAACGATCTCGTCTTTGTCGAGAACGGCGAGTTCGAGATGAGCGAGGTAGGGAGAATACGAGATATTGCCGAAGGTAATACCCTCTATGTGATGCTTACCTATGATTTCTATATCGGCAAATACACCGTCACGTGTCAGGAGTACTCGAGGTTCTGCAGGGAAACGGGCGCAGAAGAACCCGTGGATGAAGAATCCCCGAACGGCACAAAACCGGTTACGAATGTGAAATGGTTAGACGCCATCTCCTACTGCAACTGGTTGAGTGAAAAGGAAGTCCTGCCCCGGGCGTACGATGAATTGGGAAAGCTGCTTGCTTGCGACGGTTCACACACGACCGACTTAAGAAGAGTTGCCGGCTACAGGTTGCCTACCGAGGCAGAATGGGAGTATGCTGCCAGGGGAGGGAACAAGAGCAGAAATTATATCTTCGCCGGAAGTAACGACGTGGATGAGGTCGCCTGGTATATTGAAAACTCATCCGACAGAACTCGAGAGGTCGGGTTGAAGAGCCCGAACGAACTCGGGCTTTACGATATGTCCGGCAACGTCTGGGAACTGTGCAGCGACAACAGCGACAGATACTCGGAGGGACTGGAAATAAACCCGTATGGGGAAACCGGTGTGTTCAAAATCCTTCGTGGCGGAAGCGTACGTGAAGACCGTGAAGAAGTAACGATTTCGGCTCGTGACTTCACAGGGGAGCGTTACACAAACTCATCTATAGGCTTCCGCGTAGCGAAGACAGTGCTGGTCGACGGGGGAGAGCAGTGATGGACTTTCCGGGCAGCGTGCAGAACTTCATCTATCTTCTTTCCAAACTCGGTCAACAAAACAAGATGCTCTCGGAAAAGGCAATCGAATACTTCTGGAGCTCCCTTTTGTTGAAGAAACTATCACAGAACGTACAATTCAGTGACGTCTTCTGGAGGTTCGTGTTCTTCGGAAAGAGCGGGAAAGAGAGGGCCGATCTCATGGAGAGCGCGATATCCGAGCTCATCGTCGAGCACCCGGAATTCGCTTTCATGGACTTCAAAGGAGAATTGGGCGGGGCGTTCAAAGAAGATTCGCCCCTCTTCTACAGAACCTGTGCTTACGCCGACGGCATGATCGACGGACTCTCCATTAGGGACATAGATCTGTCGATAGGCCCCTTCTACACGGGAATGTTCTCATTTGCGATCGACTCCAATCTTCTCTATTCTGACATGATAGTGCCTATGGAAATACTGGATATGATGGTCGATCTGCTCGAAATCGAACCGGGAATGACCGTTTACGACCCCGCTTTCGGCTACGGACGTGCCTTCTACACAATCTTCAGGAGAGAAGGCTTCGACTACACTTCCTTCGCCGGACTTGAAATCGACCCTAGGAAATGGCGACTCACAAAGATTATCCTTTCCCTTGTCGGGATAGACGTCTCGAAGCTCGTAAGGGGCGATTCCCTCGTGAAACCGACGAAAGAGACTCTCTATGTGGAAGAACAGCACGACAGGGTGATTATCGAGCCACCAACAGGCGAGCGCATGGTATTGCAGGAGTTGAAGACTGATTTCTTCCTCCGAAACATTCTAAATATCTCGTCCGGTCTCATAAGCCAATGGGACTTCATTAACCATGGAATGCGCTCGATGAAGGATGACGGCAAGCTCGTGACGCTGATTACGAGAGGAGAGCTGAGAGAGGAAAATAGGGAAATAATAGACAACGACTGGCTTGAAGCAGTAATACAACTCCCCCTTGGAGCCGTTCACGGCGGAAACGACGACTGCTGTTTGCTTGTCCTTAACAAGGCGAAGCCCATCGGCAGGAAAGGACAGGTCTTCATGTCGGTATCCAAGAGCGACGGCAGAGAGCCTTTCTGCTTCGAAGTGAGGGAGGAGAATCTTCTGCTTAGTTCGCTCATGAGAAACTTTAGGGACTGGAGAGGCGAAAGCGGAGTATGCGCGCTTGTCCCGATCGATACGATAAAGAACAGCGGCTATTCCCTGGTGCCTGGCGACTACTCGATAATCCCCGTGAAGAAAGATCAGCTGCCCGATGATTACGAAATCTTCCTGACTTCCCCGACCGTCGAGCTGGATTCCATCGGTGAGTTCCTCGAATCACACAGATACTTGCGGAAGTTGAAGAATGCCGCCCTTCCCGAAGGTCATGAGCCAGATGAAAAAGAGTATAAAGGCAAGGTCTACAAGTACCCTCGCCTGGAGGTCGATGAGAAGGGCATCGTTCAGCTGATCTCTCTAAAGGAGCATGCCGGAGAACTCACAAAAGCGGCTGAGAAATCCCTTCTAAGAAAGAACGACATCATCTTCAACAGAAGAGACGACATAACGACCATGGGACTGGTAACCGACATCCCTTCAGACGCGTCGATACTGCCCTCAGGCAATCACATAGTCTTTAGAGTCTCCGGCGAATACGATCCTGTGAAGGTCTTCAACATTCTAAGGAGCGACTACGGCCAGTTTCTCATTAGAGAAGCCACAAAGCACCTTTTCATGGAGTTTCTGCCCTTGCATGCAATTCAGGCCATGAGGCTTCCGGTCGAGGCAATCAAGGCCGACAGACCTCAACAGAGCGGATCGCAGGACAGAAGAATTTTGACAGACGAAGGGAGTGATTCCGATTTTTGAAGAAGTGACGAAGACCGAAATGCCGGAATGGATAAAGAATCCCGCGGAATTTGACATTCATGACGTGTTGAAAGACTCTCTGTATTACCCGGCCAGCGGCCGCGACGGCCATCCGATCGAGTACTTTATGGGAAATGTCTATAGCTTCGTATATGTCGACTACTCCATAAGCAGGGAGAACTTGCTCGAAGAGATCGCCAACAAGGGATTCAGGGGATACAGAGTTATCCACCAGCTTCCAATAAGTGAGAGCCAACTAGCGCCGAACGGCTGGAGGATCAGGGTTACCCCGGACCGTGCCGAACACCACCACCCCGACCATTATTCGGATGTGTTCGAGAAGCCCTTCGCCGAATGGTTCATATTCGAGAGGACCGAAGAGTACGGCGAAGACCATAATCCGTCCAGGTTCTCGCTGCTTTTCATATGTGCGGACGGCGCCGCAGCTTATCAGGCGCTTTATTTAGAGAACAGGATGGCTCCTAAGATTCTGGCCATAATCCAGCCGGGCGAAGCCTTCGGCTGCAACTGGACCGACTTCACCAGCAGATGGCAGATAATGGCCCGGTCGGTCTTCTACGGGACCAACCCTCTGCCCGAATATGTCATAAACGGAGGCATAGGCCGGAGCGAATTCTACAGAGCGCCCATCTGGCCGGAATACTCAGAGTTTGTCAAGAAATTCAATATAGGCGCAAAGTACTTCAGGATCTGGAAGAGATCGGCAAGAGGCGCAAGAGATCGGTGTGAACTCGGTTGACCTTGAAATAGAAGCGAGAAATTAGTTTGCATGGAGTATCACACACGATACCACAGCTAACAGAGACTGTAGAAATAAAGGGTTTGAACCTGTTGATTATCTACAGAACACACCGCTAATCGTTTACCATAGAATCTGGTCAAGGGGGCAGGCCGGTGGGTAACTATATCTGTGTGACTATGTGCGAAGATTTCAGGTCGTTTGAATCCTAGAAAGAAGAAGGTCGTTGCAAATCTAATTATGTATAGATATTGGAGATCATGAGTTATTAGTTATTTTGTAATTTTATCGTTTGGCGATATACTGGAAAATATCGGGAGGGTTACGGAATCTGGTGATTAGTTATAAGATCTGTGCATTTTTTTGATTGACAAGAATACGAAAAAGAAATGCCTGCTACATCTTTCCGTTTCAGCTCGGCTATTTTCTCGGAGTTTGGTCGAAGTGAAAGTGTGAATACGAGTGCTATGGAAAATAACGAAGTTTTGCAATGCAACACTTGAGACTTCATGGGATTTGTACAAAGCATTGATGAAAAGGAGAAGCAGAACAATGCCTGATAATAGAAAAGAACAAGAACGCGCAGAGCTGCATCGCACAATTTGGAATATTGCCAACGATCTTAGAGGCAGTGTGGATGGCTGGGACTTCAAGCAGTACGTCCTCGGAATGCTTTTTTATCGCTATATCTCAGAGAACCTGACTGAATACATAAACCGGGGTGAGCATGAAGCCGGAAACCAAGATTTCGATTATGCTGATCTCAAAGACGATGAAGCAGAAGAAGCCAGAGTAGATCTAGTACATACCAAGGGCTTTTTCATCCTGCCCAGCGAGCTGTTTGAAAGTGTACGAAAAAAAGCATCAGGGGACGAGAACCTCAACGAGACTCTTGAAAAGGTGTTCCGAAATATTGAGGGCTCTGCGCAGGGAGCGCCCAGTGAGGATGACTTCAAAGGCTTGTTTGACGATATCGATGTTAACAGTAACAAGTTGGGCGGCACTGTCGTCAAGCGCAACGAAAAACTGGTTAAGCTCATGAACGGCGTTGGCGAAATGAAGTTGGGTAATTATCAGGACAATACCATCGATGCCTTTGGCGATGCCTATGAGTTCCTGATGGGTATGTATGCCTCCAATGCCGGAAGGAGTGGTGGCGAGTATTACACCCCTCAGGAAGTTAGCAAACTACTGACACGCATTGCTCTTGTGGGAAAAACGGAAGTTAACAAGGTCTATGACCCTGCATGTGGCTCAGGGTCTTTGCTGCTGAATTTTGCCAAGATTCTAGGCAAAGAAAATGTCCGTCAGGGTTTTTATGGGCAGGAAATCAACATCACGACCTACAACCTTTGCCGAATAAATATGTTCCTCCATGACATCGACTACGACAAGTTCGATATCGCTCATGGAGATACCTTGACCGACCCAATGCATTGGGATGACGAGCCTTTTGAGGCTATCGTGTCAAATCCACCTTATTCCATTAAATGGGAGGGCGCCGATAATCCGCTGATGATAAACGACCCAAGGTTTTCTCCCGCCGGAGTGCTTGCACCTAAGTCGAAGGCAGACCTTGCTTTTATCATGCACTCTCTTGCCTGGCTTGCTACCAGCGGTACAGCGGCGATTGTTTGTTTCCCCGGCGTCATGTACCGAGGTGGTGCAGAACAGAAAATTCGAAAATACCTCATCGATAACAATTATATCGACTGTGTGATCCAGCTGCCAGATAATCTTTTCTTTGGCACCAGCATTGCCACGTGCATTATGGTGCTGAAGAGGTCAAAAGCTGATAACAGCACACTGTTTGTCGATGCTTCAAAGGAATGTATAAAGGTTACCAACAACAACAAGCTAACGCAGAAGAACATTGATTCCATTATCGATGTCTATACTAAAAGGGCTGACCACGACCATTTTGCAGTGAAGGTCACTAATGATGACATAGCTGCGCAGGATTACAACCTCTCCGTTTCTACATATGTTGAGCAGAAAGACACGCGGGAAATAATCGATATCGCTGTCCTTAATGCGGAGATTGACGAAATTGTTGAGCGGGAACAGGTTCTGCGTGATAAGATTGCCAAAATAATCGCGGAAATCGAGGGAGTATTCTAATGCGTTTGTCTGATGTATTATCTAAACCGCCTGCACTTCAATTCATGCAAGTTGAGGGATTTATCGGCACGAAAAAGCTTGCTGTAGGAATGCAAAGAAAAATACAAGTGGGCAAAATTGCATTGAACTATTTCTGCAGAAAATGCGATGATGTCCGTACATTTTGCTCAGGAGAGGAGATTTATTGTATAGGAGTAAACGAGCACCTCATCAGCATAGATTCTGTTCTCAAATGTCATTGCGGTGCATCAGTTCAAATATGGTTTTTAGTGGATTGTGATGGAGATATAAGTGGCCCCGCTCCCGAAATTCGCATATTGAAACGTAGTGAAAAACTGTCGCCTGATGCGTTGATTGATAAAGAGCGATATGGTAAATTATCCAACCTTTTGGAAAAAGCACAACGTGCGCATCGCGATCGGCTAGGTGCGGGAGCGATGGTATATTTGCGCAAGGTTTTTGAGCAAATTACTATAGAAACAGCGAAAGCATCAGGAATACCTTGTACTGATAGTAACGGTAGCAGGAAACCATTTAGGTCTTTGCTCCAAGAAGTCGATAGGCAATGTGCCATTATTCCGAGAGAGTTTTCTGAAAATGGTTACAGGTTATTTGGTGAGCTAAGCGATATTGTGCATGGGGAATACAACGAGGATTTGGCACTGTCAAAATACGAATCGTTACATAGACTAATCGTTGGAGTTCTTGATAACGTAAAAAACAACAACGAACTGATGACTGCAGTTGGTTTATTGGGTTGGAATAACGGGAGTGCTCAGCAATGACCAAACTTGATCAACTTATAAATGAGCTTTGCCCAGATGGGGTGGAGTATCAACCTTTAGGGAAAGTACTAAAGAACAACAATGCTTCCGACAGTGTTTCAAAAAGAAATTACAGAGAAGCTGGGAGAATCCCGATTATTGATCAGAGTCAAGCATATATAGCCGCTTATACAGATAACGAATCAGCCGTGCCACCTGTTCTCCCCTGCATAATTTTCGGTGATCATACAAGAGTTGTAAAATATGTAGATCAGAAATTTGCTCAGAGTGATAGCGGAACAAAGGTACTTGTTCCTGTGTCTGAGAATTATAATACAAAGTATGTTTTTTACGCTTTCTGCAATCTCAGTATTCCGTCAAGAGGCTATAATCGCCATTGGTCAATCGTCAAGGATATTAGAATTCCTCTCCCACCGCTACCTGTGCAACGTGAAATTGTCAGGATACTGAACAATTTCACGGAGCTCACAACAGAGCTCACAACAGAGCTCACAACAGAGCTCACGGCGCGGAGAAAGCAGTTTGAGTATTATCGGGATGAGCTATTTGCTTTTGATGATAGTGTTGAATGGATGGCATTAGGTGAAATATGCGAGCTATTAGCAGGCGGCGATGTACCTAAAGATCACTTTTCAAAAACGGAAACAGAAGAGTACACCGTTCCTATTTATAGTAACGGAATAGGAAACAATGCATTATATGGCTATACTGATATTGCCAAAGTTAATACTCCATCAGTGACTATCTCTGCCAGAGGAACTATAGGGTATAGTGCATTCGCAAAGAGCCTTATTACCCAATTATCAGGTTGATTTGTGCCGTTCCTAAAAAAGAAGTTTGTGCGGAATATCTACAATACGTAGTACAAACTATTAGCTTTCAAGTTCCGACTGCTGGAATTCCACAACTAACTGTACCGATGGTTGCAAAATACAAGGTTCCAGTTCCTTCATTGGAAGTACAAAAACACATTGTTACCATCCTCGATCATTTTGACACACTCTGCAACGACCTCACTAGCGGTCTGCCCGCTGAAATCGAAGCAAGACGCAAGCTATACGAGTATTACCGTGACAAACTATTAACCTTTAAGGAGGCGAGCGCATGAGCCTATACAACATCGTGGTTTCGACCAATGAAAGCACGGTTGTTGCTGAATATGTAGCGGAATATGACCGTCAAGGCTATTATCAGAGCGAAGCTGACTTAGAGCATGAATTCATAGAACACCTCAAAAGTCAGGGCTACGAATACATCAATATTACGAACGAAGCGGCTCTGGTTGCCAATCTGCGAAGTCAACTAGAAGCATTGAATGACTATTATTTCAGCGATACAGAATGGAAGTGGTTTTTTCAAAAGTGTATTTCTGGATCAAGAGAAGGTGTTATAGAGAAAACCCGTCGTATCCAGACCGACCATGTTCAAATTTTGAAAAAGGATGATGGCAGTACAAAGAATATCTATCTGATTGATAAGAAGAGTATTCACAACAACCGGCTACAAGTCATTGACCAGTATGAAGAATCAGCAGGGGCACATAATACTAGGTATGATGTGACCATACTGGTGAATGGGCTGCCTTTAGTCCATGTTGAACTAAAACGTAGGGGCGTTGCAATTCGCGAGGCCTTCAACCAGATTAAACGCTATCAGCGTGACAGCTTTTGGGCAGCAAGCGGGCTGTTTGAATATGTTCAGATTTTCATTATATCAAATGGCACTCATACCAAATACTACTCAAATACTACCCGCTCAAGCCATGTTAAAGAAAACGCTGAAGGTGAGCGTAAGAAAAGTAAAAAGACCAGCAATAGCTTTGAGTTCACCTCCTACTGGGCTGATGGGAACAACAAGGCAATTGCTGATCTCGTTGACTTCACCAAGACTTTTATGGCAAAGCACACCCTATTGAATATACTGACAAAATACTGTGTTTTCACTTCAGAGGACCTGCTTCTTGTCATGCGCCCCTACCAGATCGCTGCTACAGAGCGTATCCTCTCACGGATTGAGACATCAAGCAACTACAAGCAAACCGGTAAGATTGAAGCGGGCGGCTATATATGGCACACCACCGGAAGCGGAAAGACCTTGACCTCTTTCAAGACAGCTCAAATCGCTTCAGGGCTGCCGTACATAGATAAGGTACTGTTTGTCGTTGACCGCAAAGACTTGGACTTCCAGACCATGAAAGAGTACGACCGATTCCAGAAAGGTGCCGCAAACAGCAACACCTCGACAAAGATACTGCAGAAGCAGCTGGAAGATGATAACTCGCATATTATCATTACCACCATACAGAAGCTGGATGTATTCGTTTCAAAGAACAAAGGTCATAAGGTATTTAAGAAGCACGTCGTCATCATCTTTGACGAATGCCATCGTTCTCAGTTTGGTGATATGCACAGCAAGATCGTAAAAGCCTTTAAGAATTATCACCTGTTTGGCTTTACTGGGACACCTATTTTTGCCGCCAATGCCGGAAGTGGTGGTAATCCGTTGCTAAAAACCACGCCACAGGCTTTTGGTGATAATCTGCATACTTATACCATCGTGGATGCCATCAATGATGGGAATGTGCTACCATTCCGCATTGACTATATCAACACTTTGAGGATGAAAGACGATGTAAAGGATAAAAAAGTTTCTGCCATCGATACTGAAAAGGCGATGGCTGACCCGAACCGCATCCGCGAGGTCGTCAGCTATATCCTAGAACACTTTGACCAGAAGACCAAGCGTAGTAGCTTCTATTCTCTTCAAGGACAACGGGTATCAGGCTTCAACTCTATTTTGGCGGTCAGTTCGATCCCTGTTGCGGAGATGTACTACACCGAACTAAAAAAGCAGTTGGCTGAAAGTGGACGCAAGCTCAATGTGGCGACCATTTTCAGCTATAGCACCAATGAAGCTGACCCAGAGGATGTGTTTCCGGATGAAGGGTTTGATACTGACAGCCTCGATAAGTCTTCCCGCGATTTTCTAGAGTCCGCTATTGCTAATTACAATACCGATTTCAATGTCAATTTTGACACATCTTCGGATAAATTCCAGAACTACTACAAGGACCTATCCATGCGCATGAAAAAGCGTGAAGTGGATCTTTTGGTTGTTGTTAATATGTTTCTTACCGGTTTTGACGCAACTACTCTCAACACACTGTGGGTGGACAAGAATCTGAGGCAGCATGGATTGATTCAGGCCTTCTCTCGCACCAACCGTATTTTGAATTCGGTCAAGACCTACGGCAACATCGTCTGCTTCCGCGATCTGCAACAAGAGACAGATGAAGCAATTGCCCTTTTTGGGGATAAGAATGCTGGCAGCATCGTCCTATTAAAAAACTATGAGGCATACTATAACGGCTTTGATGAGAATGACAAGTATCAGCCGGGCTATAGTGAACTGATAGTCGAATTGAAAAAACAATTTCCACTGGATCAGGCGATCATTGGAGAGCAAAACCAGAAAGACTTTATCCGTCTGTTCGGTACAATCTTGCGCCTTAAGAACATCCTGAACGCTTTTGACAGCTTTTCGGGCAATGAAATTCTGACTAACCGGGAGTATCAAGACTATCAAAGTGTTTATATCGACCTATATCAGGAATTTACTAAAGATAAGAATGCAGACAAGGAAAAGATCAATGACGACATCGTATTTGAGATCGAGCTAATCAGGCAGATCGAAGTCAACATCGATTACATCCTCATGCTCGTGGCCAAGTACCATGCGTCAAACTGTGAAGACAAGAGCATACTGGTTTCCATTAAAAAAGCTGTAGATTCGAGTATACAACTTCGCAGCAAAAAGGAGCTCATAGAGCACTTCATCGACACAGTCAACGCTTCCACCAGAGTAGAAGAAGACTGGCATACATTTGTACATAAGCAGAAGGAAAACGACCTTGCGAGGCTCATCGGAGAGGAAAAGCTCAAACAGGACGAAACGGAGAGATTCATCGACAATTCCTTCCGCGATGGGACACTGAAAACAACCGGCACAGACATCGATAGCATTATGCCTCCGATTTCACGCTTCGGCGGTGCAAACAGAGGGGCTAAGAAGCAAAGTGTAATCGAGAAATTGATGGGTTTTTTTGAGAAGTATTTTGGGTTGGTGTAGATAAGGACATAAAGAGGGTTTGAAAGATCCCATGAAAGCTCTATGGATATACAGGAACAAAGACCTGGTATAGAAGCGCTTCAACGATCTGAAGGACCGGGTTGACATGAAATGCTTGAGGATTCATCTAAATCGATGATGCATGGCAGGCTCCTTGTTCAGTTTACTACTATCATCCTAATGAATGTAATGAGAAAGAAGCTGAAGGTCACTGGACTTAATGAGAAATATTCACTTAGGGCGTCACTTCTCGAAATGAAGTCTTTGACGAGAATCGATTATTCGGGAAGGATATGGCCATACACTGACTGAGATTACAAAACCTAAGCATCTTACCCTTGACGCTCTGAACTTGCATAACGTCCTGACCCTAAAGAGTTCTTCCTCCTGGCGAAGCCAGCCTCGCGTCCCCGGATGCTTCTCCGGGCATTGCGTCCGCCGATGATTCTCGGCGCATCACTTCCCGGGATGGTCTTCCCGGCACAGCGTCCTGCCGAAGGCAGCGATCTATACCACTATGGTTCATTCACCTTCGGTGGCCAGTCGCACTTCGTGCGGCCAGTCTTTGCTTCGCAAAGGCCAGTTCCGACTTCGTCGGGCATAAGAACGGTGCTTCGAAAGGATCAAAGCCCAGATCATGAACAAGAGCACTTCAGTGACGAAATGGGTTGGTTCTCACAGCCCAACATAATGCCCCTTGAAGGGTCTTTCCTCCTGGCGAAGCCAGCCTTGCGTCCCCGGATGCTTTTCCGGGCATTGCGTCCGCCGATGATCTTCGGCGCATCACTTCCCGGGATGATCTTCCCGGCACAGCGTCCTGCCGAAGGCAGCAATTCATACCACTACGGTTCTTACGCAACACGTCGTTGTTATGCTCGACAACGTAGAGATCGGTCCCGTTTCCATACCACTATGGTTCTTACGCAACTGGATTGAACGAGAAGTTTGCCATAGTTAAAGCTATGGGTTTCCATACCACTATGGTTCTTACGCAACGTTCAAAGGCACACACCAGTTCGATGGTGTAAACCTGTTTCCATACCACTATGGTTCTTACGCAACGTATTCGACAACGAGCCTTACTGCATGATTCTATACGAGTTTCCATACCACTATGGTTCTTACGCAACGGAGGTTAAACTATGTATGTAACCTATCTATTCATTAGTTTCCATACCACTATGGTTCTTACGCAACGCAACTGAAGGTAATACAACCTATTATGGACAAGGACCGTTTCCATACCACTATGGTTCTTACGCAACGCCAAGAAATTGGTACAATGAAATCGTCAAAGATAACCGTTTCCATACCACTATGGTTCTTACGCAACATATTGACACCGAGCAGGAAAATATAAAAGAACCGCAGAGTTTCCATACCACTATGGTTCTTACGCAACGGCATTTTTTGATAGGTTTATGGATAACATAATAAGTTTCCATACCACTATGGTTCTTACGCAACCGCTTTTATTACAAAGATATTATACAGGTTTTGGGTAGGCAGAATCAACCAAAAGGGAAGATTCCGTAAGCGACATCGAATTTACATTTCGGCGATTCGCTTGGATTTGATTATAGATGGACTCAGTGCTAAGTGGAGAGAGAAGGCGTCGGTATCCTCTAAGGAAGACCGATCGCAGAGAATACCGGTGAGACACTCTCTAGCAGAAGCTTACAGAAGAAAACTGCTCTCGATTTCGCTTTCAATCAAATGACCTATCCACAGTCGGATCTATGTAAACTGTACACGAATGATTCTAAATAAGTCTGGAAGTGTTATTGGGAAATAAGTTCAGAGGAAGATGGTATACGATCGATCCGACGAGAGCCGGTAACGAAATTATTAAGTTCGATGATCCTTTATGGGAGCATAATACAACTCGATTCAGAAAAGCGGATAAAGTTAATCCGAAATATGGTGGTTGCCAAGCCAGACTGTATGTAATGAGATCCGACAGAAAGAATCATGAATCAAACCTTGAAATCCTCTATTTAGAAGGATCTGGAATAATGGCGAATATCTAGTGCGATCGAGTGAAGTGAGGCTTATACTTATCAATTATTGCGATGAAGTGAAGGCGTTTGATTGAGGCTGTTTGTGACATACAGATAGCCTTTCAGCGGGGAAGAATGTAAGTGCTCGACCATGAAAAGAGCATGTGAAATTTCACTTGATCCGAAATGCCGATATGGGAGGCTAGGGGCAGTATGTTCTCTGATCGCTAGAACTCTGCCCTTCGACCTCCCATATGACACAGTAATTCTTACTCCACTGCTATATTTATCGCAAAGGTCTGTATTGGATGGACGCTTTCCCAGGGGCGCCTTAGGGAGAATATGACAACTGTTTCGCCGGGTTGTTGGGCTTCGAATACCCACTGGACGTCATAGGGAGCTCCCACGAGTTCTGAATCGTCAAGGAACTTCCTTTCGAATATCGAGCCCTCGTAGATCAGCGAAACGACGTTTGGATTGGTTATCTTTACGTCCCAGATATAGCCTGTGGATCCGTTCTCCTGGAGTTCCATGGTCGCTATCTCTCCTACAGAGAGGGTGTTCATGGAGGTTCGAAGACCCTTCACATCGAGCTGGGAGGAATTCCAGAGCAGCGATGTCACGAGCATGTTTGGCACGAATTCTCTGATTGTTTCTTCGAAGCTTCCGTCGCGCTTCATTTCGTCGAGAGTCTTCTGGAAGTTCAAAATCAGTCCGAGATTCGTTCCCTTCGAAGCCGCGATGTAGAAGTAGTTTGTTTGAAGCTCAATAAGGGCTTCGAGGTCGTTGATGCTGTAGCCTGCTTCATCTGCCAGCTCTGCTACAGTTAGGTCTGTGAAGACTGCGAGATCGGTCTCGCCTTCGACAAGTTGCGCGACGGTGTCCAGAGGATCGAGAGAGCTAACGAGGTTCTCGAAGCCCATTTCCTTTAGGAGCTGTTCGGTCCACCAGTTTGTCGTCGTGCCTATGGCGGCTACTCTCTTTGCTGATTCGAGGTCTGTGGCCGGAGTGTATGTGTCTTTGCGGCCGTAAAGGTAAGCGGTGTTCTTTCCTACCGGTCCGATCCACTCGAAGCTTTCCTTTCTCTGCTCGGTCTGGTCCATGCTGAATAGGAAGACGTTCGGCAGATTCGAGGCCAGTTCATAACCGACGGACCATGGAACGATCAGGATCTCGGCAGACATGTCGTTTCTGCGTAGGATCTCCTTTACCATTTCGGTCACGAAGCCCGTCGGTTCTCCGTCTTCACTCCTGAAGGTTACCGGCGGGTACTCCTCGGTCAGGAATGTGTAGATGCCGGGAACGGGCTGCCCGGGGAACCATTCGCTGTAGAGCTCGGAGAAGGAGCCGGAGCTCTTGAGGCCGTCGAGGGCCTTCTGGAATGCGTCTACGATTTCAGACGGGACTTCCTTCGAGAAACCGAGGTATGTCATATCCAGGTCGATCGCGACTGTCGACACGGGACTATAAGAGGCTTGTTCCCTTTTGAGAAGTTCCTGGAGAACTGCCGAGTTGAAGGGCGCCAGTTCGATATCTCCGTCAAGAAGGGCTTCGAGCAACGACTCTTCGTCTTCAAAAACGATAAGGTTGTCGAATCCTTGTCCCTCCAACAGTTTGTGGGAATAGTATTCGCTTACCACACCTACGGAATTTGCGTTTCTAGCATCCTCGAGCGATTTGAATTCACCCGAAAGTTCTTCGGTCGTGTAGAGGTAAGTGTTCGTTATGGCAACGGGCCCCGCCCATTGATAAAGAGCTTTCCTCTGTGTCGTGAAGACAAGAGATGGAAGGCAGTATTTTCCCTCGCCCCGGAGCATCTCGAGGGCTTCGTCGAATTTGACGGGTTTCATCTCGACATCTATGCCCGTTTCGCTTTCAAGCGATCCGATCAGATCGACGAGGAAGCCCTTCAAATGGTTTTCCTCAAGGTAGCTAAAGGGATCGTAATCGGGATTCACAAGGAAGGTAATTGGCTGGGCCATAGCAACAGACCCGAGAAAAAGAACAAGGACAATGGAAAAGACGGCTTTCTTGGAAATAGTAGATTTCATTCTTACACCTCCAATTGAGTGTGTGATGATTCCTATTCTAGACGATATATCCCGTTTCACAAGTAACAATCAATACTGGCAAAGCCGAATGGCAAGTGATCGTCTCATTTGGACAGTTTTTGGAAGCAGCTTTTTATCTGGATTGTGGTCGGAGTCTTCTAGAGATTTGTGAAAGGGGATTTCGTGGTGATATAATATATATGCAATAAACATATATAAAGATGAAGGAGATGTTTATATTGCCTTGGATAAGAGAAGATATTTGCACCGGATGCGGGCTGTGTATCAAAGCCTGTCCGGTGGAAGGAGCTATCGTAATGAAGGCGGATAAGGCATATATCAACGACGCGCTTTGCACCAAATGTGGCAAGTGTTTCAGTGCTTGCCCCGTAAATGCCATAAGGCCGAACTCCGAGAGTCCTTCTCTTAGATCGGGTAGAGGTGGAGGAATGGGTCTCAGACGCGGAGGCGGACAGGGAAAGGGAATGGGAAGACAAGGAGGAAGATAGCCAAACAATACAGTTGGGGAAGTGATTCGTTTGAGCCATGTATACGGAGTGGTTCCTTCAAGAAGACTTGGCAGATCTCTAGGGGTCTGTACGATACCGTTCAAGACATGCAATTACTCGTGCATTTACTGCCAGCTTGGCAGAACGACTAACATGACCAATACCAGGCAGACCTTCTATCCTCCGGAGGAAATCTTAAATGAGGCTAGAAGCTTCATAGAGAAATACGGCAAGGATTCTTTCGATGTAGTGACAGTTGTTGGAGAAGGTGAACCGACTCTGTACAAGCCCTTGGATTCAATTGTAAACGGGCTAAGAGAACTGACAGATAAGCCGCTTGTGCTAATCACAAATGGCTCTCTTCTATATGAGAGGGAATTGAGAGAAGAGATACTTGACTTCGATATTGTCATGCCGACCCTCGATGCCATTGATAAGGAGAGCTTCAGAAAAATAAACAGACCTTTTGGAAAGCTAAGGTACGAAAGAGTTTATAATGGTCTGCTCGAATTTTCGAAGGAATTCAAAGGAGAAATATGGCTTGAAGTGATGCTGATCAAGGATTACAACGACAGCGACAGATTTCTTGGAGAAATGAAGAATAGGATCGAGCTGCTTGGCCCGGCAAGAGTGTACATAAATGTTCCTGCCAGACCACCGGCAGAAGAAAATGTGGAAATACCTGAAGAAGAGACGCTAAGATACGCTCGCGCCCTTTTGAAGGCGGAGAGCATCGAGGAGCTTCCAGTCAGCAGTTTCACTACCTCCGAGAAAAAATCACTTGATGCAGTGATCGAGATCATCAAGCGCCACCCGATGTCGGAAAATGATATAAAGAGTTTCGTGGAGTCGCAGTTCAATGAGGAGTCGGTCACAGGTCTTCTGAAAAGACTTAGCAGGAATCCGAACGTCGAGAAGAACTCATATCACGGGAAGGATTTTTACAGATACATTCTTGCAGGAAGACGATCGGGAGGATGAGAGATGAGAAAGTTAATAGCAATAGGTACTAATGACGGCTTCAAATTGAACGACGACCACTTCGGGCAGTCAAGGTACTACGATGTTTACGAGCTCGACGAAGACAAATGCGCCGTCAAGTTGGAAGCAAGGCCCAATCCTTATTTCGAGAATCACAGGCATGCGGAACTCGACGAGATTCTCCAGGTCATCGGTGACTGCCCTGTATGGATAGGGTCAGACATGGGAGAGCGATCGCTGAAGAGACTCGCCGAGATGAATTACGAGCCGGTGATTTTGGAGCCCATGACGATCGACGAGGCATTGAAGGCGTATCTTAATGAGTTGAGAACTTTCAGGTCAACCGTCATGGGTCCACCGTCCTCTGAGAAGAGCAGTTGCAAGTTGTCTGTTCCAAGTTGCAAGCATAAGAATAAAAAGTCGTCAAAGAACGGTTCTTCGTTCCGACGCTACGCGTCCAAGTTCTTGGTTCTTCGTCAGGGATTCCGTCATGCTGAACTTGTTTCAGCATCTCGATCCTAAGATCCGCTTTACGCTTAAGAGCAAGAACCCGCTGAACGCTTATGAAACCACGTTGTCCGTCAACGGTCCTCCGTCCCCAGCTGAGACCGCAAAACCAGATCCCGAAAAGAGTTCGGGATGACATTCTTTGCGTTATTCAGACATGATTCTGCCCAGAATTCGGTTCGTTAAACTATTGAAGAGGACGATCTCATCCTTGGGAAGACTGATCATTGTTGACAGCGGGCGTGCAGCCGCACGCCCCTACATCCGTTTGGATCGAATCTATTCTCACATGCAACTCACAACTTGGAACTTGCAACTGATCCTTTGCTCTTTCCTACCCCCAACCTGCAACCCGCAACCACGGTCAATTCGAAATCTGGCTATCGATAATTTTTATGATTTCAGGAAGTCTTCCCATTCAAAGAAGATCGCAAGGAGTTCTCCGTCTAGATAGGACAGTGCCTTGTTTCTTATGTCGTCCGGAATGCCATAGTAAGCCTCGGCTATCGCTCCGGTTATTGCCGCGATTGTGTCGCTGTCTCCGCCAAGCGAAACTGCAGTACGGATGGCGTCTTCGAATGAATCTGATTCGAGGAAGCACTGTATGGCCTGTGGCACCGTTTCCTGACAGGTTTCATTGAAGGCGTATGATGAGTGAATTTCGTCGATTGTGAAATCCATTGAGTAGTAATCTCTTGAGATCCTGACGCGAATATCACCCTTTGAGAAGCCTTGACACGCAAGGAAAACGGCAATTGTGGTTGCCTCAGCCCCCTTTATGCCTTCCGGATGGTCGTGAGTGACAGAGGTTATCGTTTTTGAGAGGCTTATCGCTTCCGATTCAGTTCGCGCAGTGAATCCCGCAGGGCCGATGCGCATAGCCGCTCCGTTGCCGAAGCTATTGTACGGCTCCGGCTTGGCGCTGAATACCCAACTTCCAAACATTCCTCCATAACCGCAGTTTGGATAATTTCGACCGATCTGCTGCATGTATTTCACTGCAAACTCTCCCAGCAGATGGTTATAGCTACTGCTCAGTCTGTAGTCTCCCTGAGATTTGTCGATGGTACTTTCAGTCTTCATAATCGCTTTGGCGACGGCAAGGCTCATTATACTGTCGTCTGTAGCAAAGCACTCATCCGTGAATAGATCAAAGGCTTTGCTTCGGTGGTTGTTGAACTCGAATCTTGAGCCGATGATATCGCCAACAATTGCTCCCAGCAAGGCACACCTCACATATGTTCTAGCTTTGCATCCTGTGCTTCACTCCAAGTGTAACATCACGAAGTTGTGCTTATCGGGGGAAACCTCTGATGACTGCTCAGATGGATCGAGTGATCTCATAGAGGATTACCCTCATTCGTCCTTAGCGGAGTGTTCTTGTCTTCTTGTGAATTTCGATTCGCTTGATACAATCATTCTGTGAAACCCACTTGCGGGTACCGAGCAGTGAGTGTTTTCAGCAAGCTATGGTGAAAGAAGTAAATATGCAAAATGGAGAGAATATTATGGATGAGAAGACAAAAGAGGCTCTACTGATTAGAAACGAAAGGATTGTCAAAGCTGTGATCGAGAAATCGAAGCGCGTCTGTCCAGACTCGGTCGCATTGATCGGCATCTACGGCTCATTTTCCTCTGGAGACATACACGACAAGTCTGATTTGGATCTCTTCACGGTGATAAACGATTCTAAAGGATACGGAATAAGTTCATGCTTCATATTGGGAGATGTCGCCCATGATATCTACTGCACTACCTGGCAGCAGGTTGAAGACATGGCTAAGTGCTCGACACCATACATCTCCAGGTTGATGGATCTGAAGATTGTCTACTATCTTGACGACAGGTATCTCCAGAGGTTTATGGAGCTTCGTGAAGAAGCCTCGGAACGCCTGAATAGCCCCTTGAATGAGCGTGATCTCAGTAATATCCTGACCCATTTCGAGCAGGCGCAGAAGTCTCTTGCAGATTTGGTAATTAGTGAAGAGTACTGCGTGGCCAAATATGAATCGGCCGAATTGATCAACTCTATCGAAATGATCATGTATCTAATCAATAAATCATATGTGAGTCTTGGGTCCAGACACATACCTGAAGAGATCGAAAAGATGCGGGAATTGCCGATTGGCTTTCTAGACCATTACCGATTACTGATAGAGGCCGACACGCTTAGCTCGATCAAGAAGAACGCGACTTCACTGATGCGTTGCACAAAAGAGAAAATCGAAGAGATAAAGCACAGATTGAAGAATAAGAAGAGACTTGACTCGCAGGCTTTGATCGGTACATATGAGGAGATTTATTCTGACTGGAGAAACAAGATGAAGCTTGCTGCAAAGACCAATAACAAGTACATTTCTTTCATGACTGCCGCGAGTTGCCAGCGATTCTATGATGAGATGAGAGAGGAGTACGAAGGCGCATCTATCGATCTTATGAAACACTTCGATATCAACGATTTGCAGCGGTCGGCCAGGGTGTTTGACGAAGCGATGGAAGAGTACAGGTCACTGTATGACGAGAACAACATCGAGGTCAAGGAATACAAGACGATCGAGGAGTTCGAAGAAGATTATCTCGCGTAACTCCTGAAGCCTGGATAACGAGAGGCAGCATGCTTTGGATGCTAGATGAAGACGTTTGCATCAGTTACTAAGTAGGAATTGGAAAGAAGAATCTCCAGGAAGAAAGATCCGGTAGTCTATAAAATCCTTCGGTCCGAATAGATATGTTGTAGCCGCTTCACTCTGGAAGACTGTGTAGAGTCCTTCTTTGAGAACTCCGAATAGAAGCTCTTCCAAGATGCTCTTTTCATATGCCGTTTAGAGAACTGAATGCCCTATGAGTCTGTTCAGTTTCGATGTTTCAAGTTAGGCCGCCTGGTTCTGGAGAGGGGTTTTCGCGACCCGACAAGATCTCAGCAGAGCTGTTTTAGAGCTGTTCCGTTTCATGTCTCTTTGTCGATAAAAGGGCCTTTCGGAGACTGTTGTTATAAGCAATCTGTGTTGGAACGTCAGCTATGGCCTAGTCTTACGTCCTATTCTGCTTTCTTCAATATGTGTTCTTCAGCCGCTCGTCAGGATCATCGAAGTGTATCTGCATACGATCGAAGGATTCGGGATCGTATTCTTTTCCCAGCCATTCGATCAAATCTTCTCGATCGGGGTGGTTCTTATTTTTCATTGCCTCAACAAGATCCCGATAACCCATTGTTCCTCCTACATCTTCAGGCGGACAGGCTCGTTCACCGGCGATACACCTTGGATACTTGACACTCAAGTCTCTACCGAGAACATCTTCGAGAAGAATATCGTGGATCCAGTTGTCGCCGAAGTCATAGAGGTAAGAGGCCTTCCGATTATTGATTGAAAGATAATCGGAAATGCGCAGTTCTCTGGAATCGTGAACTTCCTTGAAGTTGTCTTCAATCGGAAGCCCTATATAAACGAGCTCGTCACTCTTCGGATCAACGACCTGGAATTCGTGGAGATGATAGTCAGACCAGCCCATGGCATCCTGAATAGCGACGTGAAGATCCCAGAAGGTGTAGATATCCGGAACCTGTATTCTTCTCCAGATTAACGGTGTGATGTCTAGAAGAATTATCTTGAACTGATAGATCAGCTTGCATCCCTTCTTCACCTCTGCACCTCGCTTGTGTTCGGATAACCTATTATAGTGCTCTGTCCATTCAGGGGACAACATAACCGAGAAGACCGTATTGAAGAGCGAGAAGATGCTTTGAGTTTGAGACGAAGCTTCGCTTTGAAGAACAAGGTCAACCGTCAACGGTTCACCGTCCAAGGACCCGCGCACGGGTCGCTTGCCAGGAGACGCTGATAGCTTGGAAGAGTAAGGCAACAGGAAGAAAGGTCATCGGTCAGCGGTCCACCGTCCTCCGAGAAGGCTAATTGAAGAGCGAGAAGATGCTTTGAGTTTGAGACGAAGCTTCGCTTTGAAGAACAAGGTCAACCGTCAACGGTCCACCGTCCAAGGACCCGCGCACGGGTCGCTTGCCAGGAGACGCTTATAGCTTGGAAGAGCAAGGCAACAGGAAGAACAAGATCCCGTGCAGAGGCCCTGAACTGATAATTTTCAGGGCAGTCTCTACGGGATGACAGAATGAGGATGGTCAGGGATGATTTTTTGTTACTTTGCGTCATTCTGACAAAGCTCCTGGTCAGAATCTGGTTCTGATCTTGTTGCCGAACTGATACTTACTATTGGGCTATGAAGTACGAATGCTCTTCGCAGCGAATAGCGATCAGCGAAAGGCGGGTTTTATTAACGAGACAGTGGCCCAGTTGGAGATTTTCTCTGAGTTTGGCTATATGAATCGAGATCAACTTGACCCAATTGAGAAGAAGTTGAAAGCGTTAATAGAATGCTCTGGAGACTCTCCAAGTCTCTTGAAAGAGCGGAGGACTGATGACGGCTGACTGAGGACGGGACCAAACAGCGATCAGCGCAAAGAGTTCCCTCTCGAAGCCAGTCATTCGTTTCCGGATGCTTCTCCGGCCATTGCATAGACAGCTGCACCAATTATTCCTGCATCGTTTCCAGAAAGAGAAAGAACCACATCTTCTTCGGTATACAGCGACGATCTTGATAGCACTGAAAGTTCCTCTCTCAGGCTGTTCAGGAATCTCTTGCCGAGTTCGCACACTCCGCCTCCCACAACTACTAGGTCGGGGTCTAAACTCAGGAAGACCGAGTCGACTACTATCGCAAGATCTCCTGTTACGGTACTTACTGCTTCTTCAACAACTGGATTGCCGCTTAGATACTGTTCGATGAGAGTGGCTCTGTCCATCTCTTGGCCTGCTGCCGCTGCCACAAGGCTATGAATAAGGCGCATAGATATATATTGCTCGGCGCACCCCTCCTTACCGCAGTTGCAAGGTTTTCCACCAGGGTGTATGATGATGTGACCGAATTCCGCTGCCTCTCCGCGCTTTCCGAGAAGAGGAGAGCCGTTTATCACGATTCCTCCGCCAAGGCCACTCCCCACCGTTATCATGACCAGGGTTTCCGCCCGACGATAGTTGCAGAACCATTCGCCGAATGCAGCCGCACTTGAATCGTTCAGAACGGCTGTAACAACGCCTGTATTCTCCTGGATGAGAGTCTTTACAGGTACTCCGGTCCAGTTAGCGAGATTGCTCGTAGCCAGATTCACATTTCCAGTGACAGGATCGACTCTTCCTGCCGTACCGATGCCTATAGCTTCCACTTTGTGCGCGGCTAGCTCTTCCCTAACGATCTCCAAGAGCTGGTCTTTTAGATCTATGGAGGTTGGAAACAGTCTCTTCTCGGAGAGTGTGCCATTTGAATCCACAATCGCCGTCTTGATCATCGTTCCGCCAATATCTATTCCGAGAGCAAGCATTCATACACCTCGCTTCAGAATTACGCTATAAGCAAACCGTAGGTCTTCTTGAAGCATATCGAGACCTGATTTGCCTTTGCAGGTACTAGAGTATTCTGCTATTCATTCAGAACCAAATAACTCATTGCTCCTGTTTGTAATATCCCATTCCAAGCACATATGTCAACTCTCCGTGAGTAGCGGACATAACGTAGGCGCTCTTGAATGTCGCGGGACCTCCGTCCGGCAAGGGCCAGTAAAAATCCAGCCAGCCTCCTCCCTGATTTAGGGCGACTTCGAAGATCCTGACAATCATGTAGAGTCCGTTCTTGTCTTTGAGAGATATCAGGTTTCTACCCTCAAAGACGGTTGGATTTCCCGCGTTGACTAGATTGGTTCCGCTATCGTCGTAGATGAATATGTACTCCTCACCAATGAAGAACTCGCCTTCTCTATCGTAGAAAAGCGGGAATATCTCTGGCCCATTCTCTTCGATCAGCCTGGCCGCCTTTTCGACTCTTTCCTGGATTTCGAGTCTCTTCTCTTCTTCACTCAAACCCATCGTAACCGTTAGAGTCAGGAGTACAAACAAAAGAAATGCAAACAGACGCTTCAAAATCTTACCTCCTTGTTGGTCTTGTTACCTCAATAAACTCTTTCTTGAGAATCTATGGCTTTTTCATTATAGACATCTGCAGAGAGGATTCAAAATCCACAACTATTGCATTTGAATCAGGTCCGGAATTACTACCATTCAGCAACCCAAATGGACCGATCTAATCCCGGGATTTGAAGCCTTCTTTATTCCACTCCTCAATATAACTCGTGAATCTCTTTGTTATCAACTGAGGTCTCGTGATGACACTTCCCACAGTAACCGAAAAGGCCCCGGCCTCAAGGGCCTTCACAACCTGTTCCGGCTGCCAGTAATTGCCCTCCGCAATCACGTAAATGTCGAACTCTTCGGCCAGCTCCTCTACCAGTTGGATATCCGGTTGCGGTCTCTCTAGTGTCTCATCTGTGTAGCCAGAAAGCGTGGTAGCGAGAAAATCGGGCTTGAGACGGGATACTTCCCTCGCATCCCCGATGCTGGAGATATCGGCCATTATGAGCCTTTCTGGGAACTTCTCTCTTATTACGGCAAACATCGAATCGAGAGGTTCCGGTCTCCTTCTAAGTGTGCAGTCTATGGCGACAACATCGGCTCCCGCTCTCAAAATCGAAAGGGCGTCTTCCGAAGTTGGAGTTATGTAAACCGGATATCCCTCAATGTCTCGTTTGTTAAGTCCGATTAAGGGTATGTCGAATGTGGACTTAATATCCTCAATGTCTTGTGCCCCGTTTGCCCTTATCGCAGCGGCTCCTCCCATTATGGCAGCCTTCGCCATAAGCACCATAATTCCACGGCCGTGTAGAGGTTCGTCCTCTAAAGCCTGGCACGAAACGATTATTCTCTTCTCTATCTTCTTAAGCAGTTCTGAACGCACTTCAGTCACCTCTGGGTTCGTCTTTCTGCACAATCGAAAGACCGAGTTCGAAGGATCTGTGCCAGGGAAAGAACAGTCGCTCGATCTCGAATTCCATTTCCAGCGCATCTCGAACAGGAGGAATATAGGGAGTCAGTTCACTCCTTACAAATCCCTCGGCCCATGATTCGACGGGAATTACAGTCCACGGCTTTGACCCTCTTTTTTCTGCCTCGACCAGCAACCTCTTGCGTATATTCGACTGAAATGCCCAGTGCTCAAGGAAGAAGATCGCCTGCAATTCCTTGATCCTTGACTGATCTACCTTCAGCAGCCCCTTACTTCCCAGGAGCTGGACTATAGAATGGGCGCATACTGTTCCAAGAGTGTTTCCTGCTGTGTTCCAGGCCGAGTAATTCGTTTCCAGCCAGTTCAGTTCGCTTCTCTTAAGCAACTCTTCGACCAAATAGTTGTCTGCGCCGTTGGTGTACTTCACATCGGCTATACCCTTTATGATCGAATCTGCCGCTTCGATCTCGCGAAAGAACCTATCATACGCACTCAAGTCGGTGGGAGCGGAGAGCTGTTGAGCGCTGTCGAGACCGACTTCCGGGTTGTTTGCCAGAAGCAGAATCTCTCCTGCGCTGTCGACCACCTTTCCTCCGGCCGCCTCTATATGGTTTTGAATGCCCTGGTAGAGTGGAGAGCCTTCGTAGGGTGGAATGAAATCTTTGTGCTCCGGAGAGGCGTAATGAACCTCAAAGGTCGGGATCTCTCCCACCGATTCAGAAAGCACTCTAGCCAGTAGGCTAAGTGTCGCTTCATCTGCGCCTGCATGAATTGAGACCCTCGATCCTATTTTGAGGGAGTCTACCATGGCCCGATGAATCTCACTTTCGGCAAGGGATATGCTTTCCTTGCTGTTATCGTCGAGAACTAGATTCAGAAAGTCAATCACGCCTTTGTCTACCAGTTCTATTACTGAAGAGACAAGCTTTCTGTTTCTTATTCGTCTCACAAGATAGTCCGTTACGAAGTGAGAGGGAATCTTGCCGATCTTTTCTATCATGGAGCGGTGAACCATCTCACCTCTAAAGCTCCTGGCAAGAAGTCTGGAGAGATCATACATGTCCAGCCCGAAGTATTGCCAGTAATCCGGTTCCTCTTCGGACGAGTTGTAGAACGGAGTTCTTGTGATAGTCGTGGTTGCGTAGATCTTCACGTCCGGTTTTTTCAGCTCCTCCAGCAGGCCGAGCCTTTCAATGAGGGTATCCAGAGTGTCCAGGCTTATTCTCGAGGGTATAAGTCCGCCGTGCACGAGCATGTCGACAGAAATGACCAGGTAATCGCCCGGCAGGACAGTCTCCTCAAGCCATTTAGATAGACGGCGAAGGTCTGGGGGCGTTTTCTTTGCCCCCAGATAAACTTTCGGCGGAGTAACGACGTCAATATTTGCGGCTCGTGCCAGCAACAGGAAATAATCTCTCGTGCAGAATCGCTCATCTACAGGGAGAAAGACAATTCTATTTGCGAACATATGCTTACTTCATCGCCCGGCAAAGCCGCATTGCTTTGATCGCACTGGAGTCGGGAGAAGTCTTGTTTCTGTTTGTGCGGCTGAAAAAACGGTTAGACCTGACTCTGAAAGAGATGTATAGATTTCTAACGATACCCATGCCTGATTAGTTCAACCTCCTTGTGACTCTCCTTTGTTATCAAACTACCAGAAACGATTGATTTCTCCAAAGCGCGGAAAGAGTCTTCATAAATGTTCAGAAACGACTACAAACAAAGGTGTACAGGCAATAGTGAATGATTGGAAGTACCTCTGAAAGAGGAACTAGGATGATCGATCTCTATTCGTCTGAAATTACTACTATTGATGAATTTCTATTCGCGTACGGGTCAAATCAAAATTGGAGTAGTGAGCATCAGCTTTATAAGAAACGGCCGATGCCGACTGCCCTATCCCAGTAGTGGTGTTGATTACTTATGGTGCTCCACGTTCTGCAGTCTACACTCTCGTCAGTGAATGACAATTGCAGCTACTTCCATACAATCAATTAGAAGATGTCATAACAGTCTTTCGTACTGCTCTTGCCCAACATCACGCTTTAATCTGGCGAGAATATGTCCGGCGCCGTGTCTGCATTGATGAACGGTTATCCCGTTGGCTCGGATTATACATGGCTTTCTGCAATAGAGTAATGACAGCGCTATCCTGGGGACGGTAGTATTTGATTCAGGACATGTCATATGCCCTGGATTTCTAATGAAGCATCGGTATTTCAGGAAAATGTATTATTATTGGTTTGGTCTCGTTTGATTCAGTTGATCCGATCTACCTGGAAATACTATTGACGGGACACAAGTCACTAGAAGAATTAAAGGGGGTAATTATGCCGAGGCTAACACCTATCGCATTATTGAAGCGCTGTGCAAGTTCCACTCTGGTTGTCCGCACAAAAACGAGCGTTCAGAATCTACCTTCTCTTATTGGAAAGTGTTATGGAGAGATTGCCGCCTATTTGGGCGAGTTGGGGGAATCTCCTGCAGATATCCCATTTGTTGCCTATCACAACATGGACATGCAGAATCTTGATGTTGAGATAGGCTTCCCGGTTTCATCCGACCTGCCCGGAAAAGGAGACATCATTCAGAGCTCCATTCCCGAGGGGTTAAGCGTCTTTTCTGTCTACATGGGTCCATACAGTCAGATGGAGACGGTGTACAGTGAAATGGCCGAGTGGATTGGCAAGAGTGGATATGTTCCTACTGGGACCGTTTATGAATACTATTACAACGGGCCGGAGTTTCCTGAGGACCAGTACCTGACAAAGATAGTGATGCCTGTTAGGGAGCCTGAGTAAGAGCATTTAATCGGCCTTTGCCTCTGGTGAAGGCCGATGACTTTTTGCTAAACGTCATAAGTTGGCCGTCCAAGATCGGACCCCTGTAAGTCATTCAAAAAAATCTCGGGAAGGTAGAGGGCACTCGGTTTGGAGTGAGAAGATTCGAAGATCCATCTTTCGCTGGTCTATGAAGGGAGTTGCCCAAAGTCTGCACTACTAGCTTATGGATCTTGAAGTTCCAGCCAGTAAAGCTCTTCTCTTTTCCGACGAAGAACGATTTTTCTTAATATCTCTGGTCCCTAACATCTCACCGAGAATCACCTAGAACGCTCCCGATTATCTGTGTTGAGATTATGGGAGAAGTGCTCTTTCTTGTCAGTTGTGGATGACCCTTTGTTCTGCATTGTAATGGCCTGCAATCAATCTGCTACATCTATAGTGCAGAAAGACAGAATCTGGATAACAGGACGACATCCAGAGATCTCCTGTTTCAGCTGCCTGGTCCAGTGTTTGGACCTTGTCAAGTGGTTGGAGGGATGTGGATTCCTTTCTCATTGATTAGATTCAATGCCATATGACTCAGTGAGGGTATCCCTGAAGGCCTCTGAAGAAGCATTTGCTTTAGTAAGATTTATAAAAGCGAATACCATTATGACTAATGCAATCACTAAGCCTATACTCAGCGCGATCGCCACTATTTTATTCATGTTGTCCCAGTTGGTTTTCCGCATTCTGCTATCACCAACATTAGTATACCATTGTCTTTTTTGCAGAGTGTGAATTGAGGAAGAAAGGCAAACTGCATTTCAAGTTATGCGGATCACTGGCAGTTTTCTTCAGAACAGTACTCATGAAAGGCAAAGTAGTCACTGAGAACTGAATCACTACTAACTTTCAAGCCCTGAAATAGTTGGAGAACAGAAAGGGAGTTACTCAAAAAAGAACTTGACGATCATCGCTACTCGTCAGATAGCAAGAATATCAAAGGCTTCCATATGTGAATAATTGGCCTACTCTTTTCCCAGATTCTTGTCAAAGCTGTAGAAGCTGTCGTCCCAGAAATCGAGCGGACAAATCTCGTCCTCAGATTCGAATATGTTGCCAGATCCAACAACTGTTCCGGTGAACTCGTCGCCTCCGCATTCACACTCGGTACAGCGGTTGAGATAAAGATCCAGTCCATGCCAGACATTGCCGTAGAAGAGGTTGTTCTTTATCGTTGTAGTGGATGAGGAATTTATGAGTATTCCATTCTCTACATTTTCAGTTACGATGTTTCCTATTAGAGAACCCGTCGCGTCGCCTCCCAGCGACACTCCTATGCTGTTTTGCTTGAATGTACAGTTCTCTATTCGGTATTTGAGATCGTTGGTAAGACTTATTCCAACACCGTTTCTTTCAAACACAGAATTCTCGGCAATCAAAGTTGCATTACCGTACGCGTATATTCCTGCCAGCCTCGTTTCTAGTGGATCTTCATTTCCCAATCCTTGAAAGCATGTTACATACGAATCAATTATCTTAAGGGTCATTCCGGTACCGCTGAACGAAATTCCGAAACGCCCGCCTGCAACGAAAGTATCAACAATCTGTCCTGAGGACCTCGAAACGTTTATAGCCGAGCTGGAAGTCATGATCGTAATACTCTCGATTGAGAAATCGGCGGCGCCCCTTACGAAGATTGCCAGGTCATCTTCTTCGGGAATAATTATGACCTCATCTCTAGAAGCTCCCTTAAGAAAAATATCCTTGCTTATTGTCAGGCTCTCTCTATAAGTTCCTGGAAGTATTTCCACAGTGTCCCCGGATCTAGCATCGTCAATTGCCGATTGTATGCTTTTGTACTGCCCGCCATTTATATCTACAACAAGGGTTTTTCTGTCACGCGCTCCAAATGCCAAGCCAATTACGAAAATAACAGCCACAAGCAATAACAATCTCTTTTTCACAATCCCACCTCCAACTCCATCTTACATCAGTTTAGCGCAATTACCTGACGAATTTGGATGATGAAGCTATATAATAATTGACCAACTGGACAGGTGTCGCTATCGCGCCAGCTAATTATTCTGCTGAGACAAATTCGTCCTTCATTGAGAGGTATTCCATCCAAACAGTTTTCAGCGTGATCGATGCTAGAATACTTGGTATATTATGGATTTTGAAGGAACGATCATGTCTTCCATATTTGCAAGGGATCTGCGACTAAAATGGGGGCGAGATAATGAAACGTGTCATTCTGTACATTTCTTTAATAGCCGTTCTGCTTATGCTTCTTTCCGGGTGTTTCATCATTGATCCTGTGATCAAAATCAGTGGGCTCGTCAAGGATTTTGAGAAATACTGGGAAGCGGAGAATTCAGTCGGTCTTGCGGGGTTATACACTAACCCGGCTCTTATAAACACAGCGATGAAGTCCTATTTGCAGATTGTCGATGCCTATTCAAGCAGATTTGAAGGAAGGAACGTCATTTACTTCAATAGAAACAGTGATGTTGAAGTTGATTTAGGAGAAGGAGCGACCGAAGCAACGGTGGAATTTGACGCAGTTATCTCATGGACATCTGGACCCATTGATTACAGGACTTATGTCTGGAAAGTGCAAAAAGTAGCTGGTAAATGGTTGATCTCGAGATCCAACGAGTATTAGTCTCCATAATTCTGCCCTAGTCGGGAAACAAGTAAATGTAGGTCGCGCAAAGGTCCTCCATCCTTCAAAAAGAACCTCTCAGGAAGTTGGCCAGCAGTAACATCCGGGGAAGTGAGGCTGTTTCGCAAGAGACAAGAGTAGCCGGTCTCACCTTTAGCGAGGCCAGTCAGGCTACGCCTGGCCAGTTCAGCTGCGCGGTGAAAGAGCCACGACCAGGAACGGGTTATGAAAATCGGTTAGGAGGAGCGGGTTATCAGAAACGGTTTAGACCACGCCAAGTCTCAATGCCCACTTCGTCGGGAAGTGATGCCCAGTCTTACGTTCCATACTCTCCATTTAGCTGTTTGTTCAGCAAAGTTGGAACTGGTCTCTGCCAAAGACAGCGACCGGTTACTAGAAGTGACTGGCAAGTTACTTCCCCCTATTGATTCCTTCGTGTTTTGCAAAAGATCCTTTGAGCTCATTTCCATGACCGATTAGTTAAAATGCTTCGACATTTCTAGTGCGACTTCGGTAGCAGAGAGATCTCTCAAAGTCAGATTTCATCTCAAGACATGAACAATGTATGAGTCATTTTCAGTGATGTTGACAACATGCGAAATGCTATAATTCCTTTGTCATTTGCAGTAGTCATACAATTTCATCCAACAATCAGGGGGTTCTCATGAGTCACGAAAGGACTGAATCTGATTCGCGAGAGAACGACTTTCGGTTTTCCACGGAGATCGATAAGAATGTAAACCCTATCCTCGATGTTGACATCAACGGAAGCATAATCTACAGGAATGCAGCAGCTACAGATGTTCTGAACTCAAATGGATTGAAAGATCCAGGTGTATTTCTACCCGAAGAGATCCCTCAGCATATGTGGGAGTCGAAAGAACCTCTCCCTGTGAACTACGAAAAGACAATTGGAAAAAACATCTTTTTTTTATCACTCAGTCCAATTCCAGATACCGAAAGAGCAAGAATATACGCTTTTGATGTTACGCAAGAAAAGTTGCGAGAGAGGCAGCGATTTGAAGTGAAGGAACTTCTCGCGAAAGTCACAGGAAGCGTAACAGATATGCTCTATGCACTCGACAAAAACCTGAAATACATATACTGGAACAAGGCCTGTGAGGAAATTACTGGAATCAGTTCCGCGGATGTGATAGGGAAGCATGTAACGGATGTCTTCTCCGAAGATGCTACTACTGCGAAGGCGATGGCGTCATACCGGCGGGTTCTTCTGAAAGGGAAAGCGGAATCTGCTGTCTTCGAATATAAGCAAGGGGGAAAGGCCAAAACACTCGAGATCAATATCTATCCGTTAGGAGAAGGGATATCGGTTTTTGCCAGGGACATTACCGATCAGAAAAATGCCGAGAGGAAGCTCGAGATAGAAAGAAAGAAGCTTCATAAAATTCTGAACTACATTCCCGAAGGCATTTACATGATAAACAAGAGCTATTACATCGATTACGCGAATCCCGCATTGATTAAGGAGTATGGTCTCATAGAGAATAAGAAGTGTTTTGAGTTCTTTCAAGGACTCAAAGCTCCTTGTCCCTGGTGCAGAATCGACAGTGCTTCTTCTAGTCAACCGGCAAGATGGGAATGCAGGTTCGAAAAAAGTGGCCGCATCTGTGAAGTGATAAGCATTCCTATTATCAATGACGACGGAAGTATATCGAAGCTGCAGATCCTTCACGACATCACAAAGATCCGAACCTACCAGGAAAAAGTGGAACGGATGAATGTTGAACTCTAAGCAAGGGTAGCTGAAAGGACCACACAGCTGGAGGCCGTCAACAAGGAATTAGAAGCCTTTGCCTTCTCAGTTTCGCACGACTTGAGGGCTCCTCTAAGAGCAGTAGACGGTTATTCCAGAATAATTGAGGAGGACTATGCCGATATCCTCGACAGTGAAGGCCTGAGACTCTTTGGAGTAATAAAGCGCAACATAAAGAAGATGGATCAGCTAATTATTGATTTGCTGGCCTTGTCCAGGCTAAATAGAACTGAACTTGTCAAATCAAAGATTGACATGACCAGCATGGTGAATTCTATCTTTCACGAAGTCATCTCTGTAGAACTCCGCGATAAGGTTAAATTCACTCTAGAGAATCTGCCTGAGGCCTACGGAGACGCAGTTATGATGAAGCAGGTTTGGGTTAACCTGCTTTCAAACGCGCTAAAATTTTCTGCCTCTAGAGAGCTTATAGCAATAGAGGTCGCCGGTTATTCAGAAAATGGAGTAAACACTTATTATGTAAAGGACAACGGTGTCGGGTTCAACCAGAAATACGAAAGCAAACTCTTCGAAGTTTTTCAAAGGCTACATAGTTCAAAGGATTTTGAAGGAACGGGTGTCGGACTTTCGATTGTTCAGAGAATCATTCACAGACATGGGGGTTTCGTCAGAGCCGAGGGGGAAGAAGACCACGGGGCGACCTTCTATTTTTCTATACCCGAGAGGTGAAAGCATGACCGATAGCGTAGTAGAGATACTTCTGGTAGAAGACAACCCCGAGGACATAGAACTTACCCTTAGAGCTCTTAAAAAAAGTAAACTGGCTAACAATATTGTGGTCGCCGAAGATGGTGAGGAAGCTCTCGATTTCATATTTGCGCTTGGCAAGTACAGCGACCGTAGTGTCAGCAATTCTCCAAAAGTGATCTTACTGGATTTGAAACTTCCTAAGGTCAGTGGTATAGAGGTCTTACGAGAGATTAAGAAAGATCCGAGAACGAGTCTAATACCGGTAGTAGTTCTGACCTCTTCTACACAAGAGACGGATATCGAAGAATCCTACAAACTCGGGGCGAACAGTTATATAGTGAAGCCCGTGAATTTCGAAAACTTCATTGAGTCTTTGAGACAGATGAACGATTACTGGTTGGTGCTTAACAGGCTTCCATCAAGGTTTGGCGAAGGATGAGTAAGGACGCGAGAATAAGGATCCTTTTCGCAGAGGATCTGCACACTGACGTAGATCTGGCTAGAAGGAAAATCTCCAGGGTATTCCCGGAGATTGAGGTTTCAGTCGTTGATACTGAACAAGATTTCGTTGAGAAACTGGAGGTGTTCCGTCCGGATCTTGTAATCTCCGACTACATGATGCCGACCTTCGATGGGATGAGAGTGATCGAGCTCGTTCTGGAAAAGGCGCCTGAGATTCCAGTGATAATACTTACGGGTTCCATGAACGAAGACACGGCGGCCGAATGCATGAAGGCCGGTGCGGTAGATTATGTAATAAAGGAACATATGGCCAGACTGCCATACGCGGTCGTCGAGGCAATGGAGAAAAAGGAGATCAAGCTGGCCAAGGAAAGGGCAGAAAAGGCTTTGGTCGAAAGTGAGAAGAAGTTCAGGTTGCTGGCTGAAAATGCCAAAGACCTCATTTACAGGTACGAACTGAATGAAAAAGAGGGCTTCAGTTATGTCAGTCCTTCATCGTCTCGCATTACCGGGTATTTTCCCTGCGAGTTCTACAAAGATCCCGATCTAATTTCCAAAATCGTTCATCCCGAAGATGAAGCCAGGCTGTTGAATTTAATGAACGACAGCCATTCATCGAACCAAAGTGAGCCCCTTACATTGAGATGGATGCGGAAGGATGGAAAGATAATCTGGATAGAGCAGCAAAATGTACGAGTTTTCGATGATGATGGAAAGCTTATCGCTCTTGAAGGAATAGCTCGTGATGTCACGGAAAGGCAGGAATCAGCAGAAAGAATAACTGAAGCCTTCTACTCTATTATCACCGTGGTTTCGGATATTCTGACTGCCAGAGACCCCTATAGCGGACATCATCATCGTAATGTAAGCCGACTGTCCTCCAAAATAGCTGAGAAAATCGACCTTGATGACTCAAGAATTGAAGCTGTTAAGATTGCCGGACTGCTTCATGATATTGGCAAAATAGCTATACCAGCCGAAATCCTGTCTAGGCCAGGCTCTTTGAATGAAGAGGAATACAGTTTGATTCAAGAGCACAGCATCGTCGGTTACAACATTCTCAAGAATGCTCGACTTCCCTGGCCGGTAGCAGAAATTGTTCGCCAGCACCACGAAAGGCTTGACGGTTCCGGTTATCCTGGCAAACTCAAGGGAAGTGAAATATGCGTTGAGGCCAGAATTATTGCCGTCGTCGACGTAGTTGATGCCATGACTTCTCATAGACCCTACAGACCTGCCCACAAAGTAGAGGCAGCCCTTGAAGAGATACATAGCAAATCGGGTACCTGCTTCGATTCAAGTATTGTGAATGCTTGTACTGAATTGATTGAAGAAGGCTTTGATTTCAGGGAGGAACCACTGGAGGAATAAGAACCTGCAGCCGTTCAGCTGTTTCAGTAGACTTCATTCGTTTCCCTCAATCATGAACCGGTCCTTCGAAGAGCAGTTGCAAGTTGTCTGTTCCAAGTTGCAAGCATAAGAACCGCTGCGCGCTTAAGAACAAGGACCCGCTGAACGCTTATTAAACCATGTTGTCCGTCAACGTTTCCCCGTCCCCCGCCGAGAGGATTAAAACCAGATCCCGAAACTAGTTCGGGATGACCCTGAACAGAGGCACCAAACAGGAGCCCCAAACAGGATTATATTGGGGCAGGCTAATCAGGGCAAGCTCCGTGGGATACCAACATATCGTTATTCCGAAAAGGCTAGATTCCGTCATTCCGACAAAGCTCCTGGTCGGAATCTCGATTTTATTGCTTCACGGTTTCAACCAAGAACGAAGAACAGATCCTTGCTCTGGAACGAAGAACAGGTTGTTTATTCGGAGAACAGACAACCATTCAACGGTGAACCAGTATCTTTTGTTCTTCCAACACCCAACCTGCTACCTCTGACCACTTGCGTAAGCCCAGATCCCGAAAAGAGTTTGGGATGACATTCTTTGCGTTATTCAGACATGATTCTGCCCAGAATTCGGTTCGTTAAACTATTGAAGAGGACGATCT
>ENA-OSEO01001692-OSEO01001692.1-sediment-metagenome-genome-assembly--contig:-NODE-1692-length-37575-cov-4.099445_pt1 | contig 37575 bp, 29 predicted proteins | sample MGYA00237883_ERZ534232 | MGnify/ENA metagenome assembly ERZ534232 | reverse complement strand
TCCCCATACTCTGCTAACAAATCCACCACAAGAGGTACACCTGCAGCATAATCACAATAGATATTTGTATCCAGCACAAGCTTCATTTCCAATCACCCTCTTCTATCCTGTTAAAGACCTCTACCGCGTTTTTCAGATCCTCTGCCTCTTCCTTTGACATCCATCCGGCAAGGTCATGAATTATTGCTTTTCGATCCTTCACCAATCCAATCTTTTCATCTATAGCTTCCATGATTACTGCGGTTTTTGATTTTCCGTATTTTTGTGCAATCCTCTTAATAATCTCCTCCTTAAAGGGAGGAAGTCTTAGGCTGATAGGCATCATTTCACCTCCATATCGTATCGCAATTAATCATATTGTATAGCATAAAGGAGTCCCTGGCAATATTTATAATGACTATATGCCTTAACAGACCCGGAAGAATAGTGTTATATTCCCCCTGTGCAGACACCCTTTTTTCTGTTAAAAGGCCTTGTTATAGGCTTCTCCATTGCCGCTCCCGTGGGACCGATCGGGGTTCTTTGCATCCGCCGAAGCCTGGCCAAGGGCCGACTCTCCGGCTTTGCTACCGGTCTGGGAGCCGCCACAGCAGATGCCTTCTATGGGCTTATTGCAGGCTTTGGACTTACCTTTATATCCTCTCTGCTTTTGGATAAACAGCTCGCCTTTAAGATTGTCGGGATAGCCTTTCTCTTTTTTTTAGGGGTAAAAACCTTTCTTGAGAAACCAAAAGACAGGGAAATCGGGGAGATAACGGGAAAAACCGTTATCTACGATTATCTTTCCACCCTGTTTTTAACCATCACAAATCCAGTAACCATCCTCTCCTTTGCCGCAGTGTTTGCAGGTCTTGGGCTTGCCCAGGAGAAGGGTAATTATCTCTCCGCAGCCCTCCTGGTTCTGGGGGTGTTCTTAGGTTCCCTTTTATGGTGGCTTTTTTTAAGCAGTTTTGTGGGGTTGTTCAGAAAGAAACTGAAGGAAGGTTTTCTTCTCTGGATAAACAGGATCTCCGGGATTATCCTGACGGGGTTTGCAGCAGGCCTTGTTATTTCCTTGTTCTGAAGGCGGCTTTTCTGTAGTTGCTGGAAGCTTGTTGTAACCCTTTTTATATTCAGGTTTTCGTATTCATCAGCAATAGGGGCAGTTTTTCTCTCTCCACCTTTACGATACCTGCATCAAAACTTCTCTCCAGAACGGTTCGCCAGTTTTTATCCTTTTTGTAGATGTACTTTAGCTCCGGTATCGCCTGGGATATCCGGCCAGAATTTATCAAAGCCACAGCATACCAGTAATGCATCTCCAGATTATCGGGACAAGCCTTCTGGGCGGTTCTGTATTCCTCCTCTGCAAGGGCAAAATCCCCCCTGCCAAGAGCTGTTTCGCCTGTCTCCATATGCTGGTAAGCCCTGTACACCTCCAGGAGCCGTCTTAGTTCTGCAAGAGGTTTCGGATGATCCTCCACCCGCAGGTCGATAATCCGGTCCTCCCAGGGCCTGCCTGAGGAATTGCGCCGGTAAACCAGGAGGACTGCCGACTGCTTCCCCCGGAGATCTCCTCCTGTGGACTCCGCTGTTTCCATGGCCGAAAGCATCCTCTCTGCCAAAGGGCCACTACTCTTCTCAAAGCTCTCCGCCATGGCCGGCCATACCCGGTCGTTTTTCATCAAATTTGCCTGAACAGAGTAGCCCTTTCCCGCAATATGCCCCGCATCCTTAACACAACGGTTTCCCGTATACGCCGCCGAATTTCCCATAATATCAATAACCGCCACCTGTCTTGTCTCTATATCTATATCATTCTCCCTGAAATTCTTTATGACCTCCTTCGGGGTATACCCCTTGGAAAGCAGCCCAAGGCCCTGGGGGCCAAAGGCAGGATTTGTAAAGGACTGGGTGGCCACAGCCCCAACGCCTGATTCGATCCAGGGAACGGCGGATCCCACAGAAAACCAGTGGGACTGGACTGCCACGCCTATCTCATCTCTCTCCAGATCCACTGCCACAATGGAATAGGTATGGGCAGGAATCGATTTTATCCTGTTTTTCATAGCTCCTCCCTTTTGCATTCAGGATCAGACGCGTCAAATAGTGCGTCAAATAGGCGCGCTAAATAAGCTTGGCACATACCTTTGAACTCCATTTTATCAGCAAACACCGTAGTTGGTACAGAATCGATTTGGAAGAAAACAGCCGGCGGACTTGAACAATACCTGTCCCCTGTTTAAAATCAACTAAACCCGGAAAGAGGAAGGAGGAGAATAATGAGGAGCTGCACCCAGGAAACGAACAAAGCTAACTGCAATTGCACCTATCCCTGCAGCAGAAAGGGGGTTTGCTGTGAGTGTATTGCCTACCACCGAAGATCCGGGGAGCTTCCCGCCTGTTATTTCTCTAAGGAGGCAGAGAGGACTTATGATCGGTCTATCTCAAACTATCTTCGGAGCACTAAAAAATGCTGACCCTGGTAACCTTCGTTCCTCCCGACTATACAGAAAAGTTATTGGAAGCTCTTTTTGCAGCCGGAGCCGGCAGACTCGGAGCTTATGACCGATGCGCCTTTGTTTCCCGAGGAGAAGGCAGGTTTCGGCCGGCATGCGGAGCTGATCCTTTTATAGGAAAAGCGGGAAAAGATGAGAAGGTGATTGAAGACCGCCTAGAATGCGTGGTGGCCGAGAAGGCTGTAGACTCGGTCATGAAGGCTCTCAGAGAAACCCATCCCTACGAGGAACCGGCGGTTTACCTGTATAAAGTGGATGATCGGTGCCTCCCGACTAAACAGAGATCTATCTAAATCCCCACCCCCTTTTCCAACAGGATTCAAGACTCTTAAAGCATATCTAATATTTTATTGCCACCCCTCCTCCTTATCTTTCTTGAGGATAACTCTTTAAATTCCTCCCCGGGGGACGACTGTTTAATCTTATCATTTTGGAAACTCTTTCAATATAATTAACTTAGTTTTCGCACTAATAAACATTATCATTTTGAGCAATAATTAAAAAAACTAATTCTAAACTTTACATTCACACTCTTGTAGTGTAACATATTTTGCATGAGCAAATCAGAAGAAGAGGAAAACCTGCCTCAACCCCTCGATTCTCCGGAATCAGTAAGAAAACTGGATAAACTGGATCTGGATATAATAAGGAATCTCTGGGACGGCAGACGGCCTTACAGCGAAGTTGCCCAGGCAGTAGGTTTAACCACAAATACTGTCAGAAACAGGGTAAACAGGATGCTTGGGGAAGGGAATCTCCAGATAATAAGCCTTGTTCACCCCAGGGCGATAAGCGGGCACAGCGCGGCTTTTATCTGCATAAAGGCCATACCAAGAAAGATCAGTAAAATAATGGAAGAGATTTCACAGCTTAAAGGGGTTGTCGCTGCTTCCACCGTATCGGGAAGATTCGACATTATCGCCGTTGTTATGTTCAACGAAGAACACTCCTACAATAAATTCCTGGAGGAGAAGCTTCAGAGGATTCCTGGTATTTTAAGCACGGAAACCTTTTTTGTTATAAGCGGCAAAACGTTTCAGTTACGATACGCACTCTAAAGAAGGAGGATTTATGCAGTATTTAGAAGAGGGAGACCTTGATTACATCGGAATCGGGGCTGCAATTTTAGGAGCCGGGGGTGGAGGAGACCCCTATGTTGGAAAGCTCATGGCCAAACAGGCCATAAAGAAACACGGCAAGGTAAAGCTGATAACCACCGACGAGGTGCCGGATGATGCTTTGATTATCCCCTCCGCAATGATGGGAGCCCCGGCGGTAATGCTGGAGAAACTGCCCAATGGGAATGAGCCGGAAATCGCCTTCCGCTCCCTGGAAAAATATTTAGGCAAAAAGGCTTACGCGGTTCTTTCCATAGAAGCCGGCGGATTGAACAGCTGTATACCGATCTATACTGCCGCCTGTCTTGGTCTTCCTATTGTGGATGCCGACGGGATGGGCAGGGCTTTTCCGGAACTCCCCATGGTTACCTTCAGTGTCGCAGGCATGTCCTCCACTCCCATGGTGGTCTGCGATGAGAAGGGCAACAAGATGCTTCTGGAAACAGTAAGCAATGACTGGAGTGAAATCCTTGCCAGAACCGCAACCGTGGCCATGGGCCTGGCCTCCATGATAAGCATCTACTGCCTGGATGGAATGAGCCTGAAAAAATATGGGGTAAAAGGAACAATCTCTTTAGCCAAGAACATCGGCGAAAGAATTGTAAGGGCCAACAAATCGAAAACCAATCCAATCGATTCCATCCTGGAGGTAACAAAGGGATACAGGCTTTTTGACGGAAAGATAGTGGATATCCGCAGGGATCTTACCACAGGGTTTATACGGGGCGAGGTTACCATCGAAGGGATGGATAATGACAAGGGCTCAACCTTTAAGCTCTTTTTCCAGAATGAAAACCTGCTGGGATTGAAAAACGGAAAACCTGCCGCAATAACTCCCGACCTGATCACTGTAATCGACAGGGAGAAGGGCTTCCCGATTACCACGGAAAGCCTTAAATACGGCAGGCGCTGCACTGTTATCGGAATGCCCTGCGATCCCTTCTGGAGAACAGAAGCAGGAATAAGGCAGGTGGGTCCAAGGTATTTTAAGTATGACTTTGATTATGTCCCAATCGAAGAATTGGTAAAGGAGATATAACCATGAGATACAGGCTTGGAATAGATGTTGGGGGCACCAATACCGATGCAGTAATCCTCGACAATAAGAATAAAGTAATTGCTAAATGTAAAGAAGCCACCACGGCGGATGTTTCCTCGGGAATAAAAAAGGCTGTAGATACTGTTCTGCACAGCTCCAGGATCAACCCCTCCGATATAGCGGATGCCATGCTTGGGACAACCCACGCAACCAATGCCATTGTGGAAAGAAAGGGTCTTTCCAAGGTGGGGGTAATAAGATTAAGCGCTCCCTCCGGTTTCGGGATTCCACCCTTTGTGGAATGGCCTTCCGATATCCTGGAAGCAATCCAGTATTCCTACGAGATTGTAAAGGGAGGTTATGAATACAACGGAGCCCTTATTTCCAAAACCGACAAGGAGGAAATAACCAAAGCCTTACGGATTATAAAGGATAAGGGAGCAGAGGCTCTGGCTGTATCCTGTGTTTTTTCTCCTGTTAACAGCGAACAGGAGAAACTTGTCCAGGAATTGGCTGTGGGAGTTTTAGGAAAAGAGTTTCCCGTAACCCTTTCCCACGAGATAGGGAGCATCGGGCTGATTGAGAGGGAGAATGCCGCCATCCTTAATGCCGCCATCCGACGGCTGGCGGAGAATGCCTACGGCTCCTTCCAGAATGTCCTTAAAGAGCACGGGATTCTTGCGGATCTTTTTATCACCCAGAACGACGGGACCTTAATGTCCATTGAATATGCAAAGAAATACCCTGTTCTTACCATTGCCTCCGGACCGACCAACTCTCTCCGCGGAGCAGCCTTTCTCTCCGGTATTAAGGATGCGATTGTAATAGATGTGGGGGGAACAACCACCGACGTAGGGGTGTTAAGCAAAGGGTTTCCCCGGGAGTCAAGTACCGCCGTGGAGATTGGCGGTGTCAGAACCAATTTCCGCATGCCCGACCTCTTAACCATCGGCCTTGGAGGGGGTTCCCTGGTGGATCTTAAAAAGGAACCCATTACCGTAGGGCCTAAATCGGTAGGGTTCAGGATCCATACGGAAGCCTTGATCTTTGGCGGAAGCACCCTTACAGCCACGGACGTCGCCGTTGCTGCTAGGATGTATAAACTGGGCGATCCTGCCAGGGTTGCGGTTTTGAAAAAAGAGGAGACAAACAAGACAGTCCAGGTAATCCGAGAAATGGTTGAAGAAGTGATAGACAAGATGAAGGTATCTGCGGGAGATGTTCCTGTAATAGTTGTAGGCGGCGGAAGCATCCTTGTGCCGGAAAAACTGAAAGGAGCCAGCGAGGTAATTAAACCGGAACATTTTGAAGTGGCCAATGCCATAGGAGCAGCAATAGCCCAGGTTTCCGGTAGCCTTGACGGCGTCTTTGATGTGGCAACCAAGGGGAGGGATGCAGTTCTAGCAGAGGTCAAGGAATCTGCCAAGATAGAAGCAATCAAGGCCGGGGCAGAACCGGACAGCGTGGAGATTGTAGAGCTGGAAGAGATCCCTTTGGCCTATCTCCCCTCCAATGCCGTAAGATTCAGGGTCAAGGCTGTAGGGGATTTAAAACACTAAGGAATTAAGAAGACAGGTAATAGGATAACAATATTCTTAATACAAGGGGGTGGTGAAAAGAGAAAATTTAAGATGCTTTCCAAGCGCCTAAAAAACCTAAAAAGGCGCTTTATATACGAATAAAGGAGATGAAGAAGATGAAAGAAAAAACAGGCTCCCTCCTGGAGGATTACGGGGCTTCCCCTGTTCCTGAAGATCAAAGAAAGGGTTGGTTTCAGATTGGAATTGTATATTGGGGTGTTGCAGTATGCCTTCCGGCGTTTTTAATATCAGGAATTATTGCAGGGCCTTCAAGACTGGTGACTGCAATTCTCGCCTTCCTTCTGGGTTCCGTTGTTCTTGCTGCAGTAGCGATACTTACGGGTGTAATCGGAGCTCAAACCAAGTTATCTATAGGCCTTTCCTCAAATTATACCTTCGGTAAATACGGGGCTTACATTCTGCAGATCGTATTGTTTTTTGCAGCCTGGGGCTGGTTTGGGGTACAGCTTGGTTTCATGGCAGAGGGTCTTGGGGACGGAGGTCTCGTTTATGTAACCGGAGGCGCTCTCCCGGTGTGGCTTATAAAGATCGTAGGCGGTATTCTTATGACCTTTACCGCCATGGTCGGGTTTAAAGCCATAGAAAAACTGAGCGTTATAGCCATACCCCTGCTTCTAATTATGCTTATTGCAACGATCCTGGCGGTATATAAAGGGGATAATTCCCTTGCAGCTGTGGCAAACATAACAGGGGAAAATGCCATGCCCTTTGGAGTAGCAGTAAGTATAATAATCAGTTCCTTTATAATGGGAGCGATAATCGCCCCGGATGTAACCCGGTATGCTAAAACAAGAGGCGCCGCAGGTTTCGGAATGGCCTTTGGAATGCTCCTTGGGTTTCCCGTTGTTCTTATTCTTGCAAGCATCATGGTAAAAGGAGCAGGCGGAGAGATCGATTTTTCAAAGGTAATGCTTTCCAATCATTCCGGTTTCTGGACCTTTATGGCCGTTCTGACAATTATCCTAGCTGCCTGGACCACCAATGACAATAATCTGTATTCCGGTGCCCTGGCCATAAATGCCATGTTCCCTAAGCTTAAGAAATGGGTTATTACGGTATTTTCCGGCGCCCTTGGAACGGTTCTTGCCTTGATGGGAATAAACACCTCCGCGGGCTTCCAGACCTTCCTAAGCTTTCTGGCTATTCTGATTCCCCCGGCAGCAGCAATAATGATGGTGGACTACCTATTTTTCAAAAACCAGGCAAACAAGGAATACAGGGAGGGAGAAATTGATAATCTTTCCAAATTCCGGGTTCTCCCCTTTGTCTGCTGGATGCTCGGCGTAGCCTTCGGATTCCTTGTCCAATACACAGCCTTCGGACTTACCACCATAACAGCGGTAGATACAATGATAGCTTCGGCAATCATCTATTTTATAGTAATGCTGGTATCTGGTAACAAGGTAAAGGTTAAGGCTTAGTACGATTAATTAAAACAGCTATTTTTGGCAGGGTGCGGAGGAAATCCAGAACCCTGCCATAATCCTTTACTTAGCCTTTCTTATATTTTTCCTTCCGGAGGCCAATCCCCGGAAAAAGCCTGCGGCATTTATCCCAAGCACCCGGTTGTCGTACCCCCCCTCCTGAACCACAAAAGTGGGAATTCCAAGTTCTCCTATCAGTTTTCCGTTTTGTTCAAAGTCGGGAGCTTTCAAAAGAAACTTTCCCGTAGGATCTGTCTTTGCCGTATCCAGGCCTAGACAGAGGATCAGATAAATGGGTTTATAGGATTTTACCCTCTTCAAGGCGGTCTTTAAGGCTTTCATATAAGTCTGTCCGTCGGTTCCAGGAGGAAGGGGGAGGTTAAGATTGAATCCCTTACCCTCCTCATCCCCCCTTTCTTCCCTGTAGCCGGAAAAATACGGATAAGCCTCATCCGGCTCTCCATGAATGGAGACGGTAAGCACATCCCTTCTATTATAGAAGATATCCTGCTGTCCGTTCCCGTGGTGATAATCTATATCCAATACCGCCACCCTGCCGTAACTGGAGAGGAACTCCGCTGCCGCAGCAGCGGAATTAAGATAACAGAATCCTCCGAAGTTATCCGGGCCAGCATGATGTCCCGGGGGCCTCACCAGGGCATAAACCAGATCCCTGCCGTCTAAGAGTGCCTCCGCTCCATTCAAGACTGTAGTAACCGCGGAAAAGGCAGCCTCCCAGGAGAGGCTTGTAATCGGGGTAAAGGTATCCAGGCAGAAATACCCGGCCCGGACATCCATCATTCTGGGGGGTTTCGATCTGTTTCTTAAGGGGAAGACATAGGGATGGATTCGCTTATCAGGCGATAGGGTCTTGCATACCCTGGATAGATACTGCAGATACTCCCGGCTGTGGATATTTTTCAGAATTGCACCTGTTCCGGGAAAGGATCTAACCTCCTCCTGTTTGAATAATCCTGTTTTTTCCAATTCCCGGAGGATTGTTTTTATCCTTACCGGCGCCTCAACATATCCGGGTTCCCTTATATGATACTGCTCATATTCCGGAACAACAAAGAGGGAAATCTGTCCTTCGGCGCCTGCCGGAGGAACAAACTCCCGGGAGGTTCTGGAGGATTGTCTGGCCTTTCTTAAAAGCACAGGATTATCCCGGAAGGAATCGGTAACCATCCGTACATATCCTTCCGAACAGATCCTTCCGTACTTCCTTTTCAGGATTGCCCGGACTATTTTTCTAGCTTCCTCGACAGGAAGCGGCCTTTCCCTGCCGAGGTCATCATACATAAGGTGATACCTGTCCGTATCCGCCTCTTCTACCGGAGCCTCGTAATTCGTTCCCTGTATAACCCTGGCGCCGTAACGCTCGTAGAAATGGATCCTTGATCTGTTCTCTTTCAACAACTTTTCCTGCTCTATAAAGGCAGGGTCATCGGAAAGAACCTCAAAAAAGAGACCTAAGGAACCGAGCTCCAGGGCCTCCTCCCTTACCCTTTCATAAAGCAGCCCCCCAAGACCTCCCCCGCTCTCCTTGGAAGAGGTGGCCAGGTAATCGAGAAAGCAGAAGTTAAGGTCTGGTACGTGAGAAAACCATGCTACCCCCCTTAAATCTCCCCGATGATTCTCGCAAACAATAAGGATACTCCGGAATTTATACCGCAGAGGATTCTGAAGCTGCTCGGGTAAAGATTTAAGTTTTTCTTCCGCAATGGAAGGGATCCTGATTTTTAGGAGTGCCTTTACCTGTTCAAGGGAGTTTCTATTCTGAGGAGAAACTGCATCGTGGAGTCTCCGTGTTCTTAGCATTATGTTTTAATCAGGGCAGGAATCTCCCTAAACCGGTCGTTCATATATGCAAATACCTTTCTTTAAGATTTCTTCTGCATAGAGGGGGTGTATAAGCTCAAGTTGTACTATATGGATAGGAAAAGTGCTTAAAACAGAAATCCTGCCACAGAGCTTAAAGTATTTTTCCGGGTCTGTTATGCCGGATATGGCAATATCAATATCGGAAATCTCCTGAAAAGTGGAACCTTCCACAAGGGACCCCCACTGGTAGATAGCCTTTGGTTTGTATTCTTCTATTAAAACCTTAATGATTTTCTGGAAATCTCTTCTTGCCTCCTCCAGTTTATCCGCGAGAAACTGGGATCTTTCTTTTCGTTTGCGTTGAATGAAGGAGCGCATCATCTCTATATCTTCGATATAGGTTCCCATAGAGTAAGTATAATTTTCTTCTGTATTAACTTCAATAACCTAGAAATCAAAATGGCAGGCCACGGTATGCCCTTCCCCGACCTCTCTCAATTCCGGTTCTCTCTCCTGACACACCTTCTCTGCATACCTGCAGCGCAGGTGAAAGCGGCAGCCCCGGGGAAGATGGATAGGATTGGGGACATCCCCCTGCAGAACGATCCTGTTCATCTTCTTTTCCGGATCCGGCAGGGGAATGGCAGAAAGAAGCGCCATGGTGTACGGGTGCCTGGGTTTGTCGAACAGGCCTTCCGTCGGCCCCATTTCCGCAATCCTTCCAAGATACATAACCGCGATTTTCTGGCTTATATGCCGGACCACAAAAAGATTGTGGGCTACAAAGAGATAGGAAAAATTAAATTCCTTTTGGAGATCCTCCAAAAGATTGAGTACCTGGGCCTGGATGGATACATCCAGAGCGGAAACCGGTTCATCGGCCACTACAAGTTTCGGGTGAAGAACAAGGGCTCTTGCTATGGCTATCCTCTGTCTCTGTCCACCGGAAAACTCGTGAGGGAACCTTTTAAGATGCTCTTCCTTAAGACCTACAGCCTTAAGGATCCTTAAAACCTGTGCCTCCTGTTCCTCCTTTGTGCCCCACTTATGAGCAAAAAGGGGTTCCCGGAGAGTTGAGCCTATCGTCATTCTGGGATTTAGGGATGAATAGGGATCCTGGAAAATGATCTGCATTGACCGCCGGAGAGGCATAAGCTCTTTTCCTGATAGATCGGTAATATCCACCATGCTGCCGTCAAGTTTGATCTTTATCTGTCCGCTGGTTGGTTTATAAAGTCTTAGTACGCTCCGGCCTACGGTGGTTTTACCACAGCCCGATTCACCCACCAGCCCAAGGGTCTCCCCCTCTTCCACCCGGAAGGTAACATCATCCACGGCCTTCAGTATGCTTTTCTGCCGGCTGAAAACCTTATGGCGGATATTAAAATATTTTTTAAGGTTCTTAACCTCAAGAAGGGGCAGATTGGCACTCATCCTTTTAGTCCTCTCTTGAATTTGCCCTAAGCAGGCAGGCAGCATAATGATCCTTTGAACAGGCGTAAAGATCGGGTACCACGGATCTGCAATCGGAAAAAGCCAAGGGGCAGCGGGGATGGAAAACACATCCCTCCACCTTTTCGTACAGACTTGGAACAACCCCGGAGATTGGAACAAGCCTCTTTTTACCCGACAGATTCCTTGTGGGAAGAGAATTGAGAAGTCCCTGGGTGTAGGGATGCTGGGGATTGTAAAAAAGATCCTTAACCGAGGCCTTTTCCACAATCTTTCCCAGATACATAACAATGATCTCGTCCGCAATATTAGCCACTATACCAAGGTCGTGGGTAATAAACATCATGGAGGTTTTATACTGGCTTTTAAGCTCCGCAAGCAGCTCCAGCACCTGGGCTTGGATTGTCACATCCAGAGCAGTGGTAGGTTCATCGGCAATGAGCAGCTTGGGATTGCAGGAAAGAGCCATGGCTATCATCACCCGCTGCCGCATTCCGCCGGAAAGCTCGTGGGGATAGGCCTTAAAACGTTGTTCGGGGGCTGGTATACCCACGGACTTAAGCATATCTGTAGCCTTTTCTCTCGCCTGGGGCTTGTGAAGCCTCTGATGCAGCATTACTGCTTCAACAATCTGATCCCCTACAGTATAAACAGGATTCAGGGAGGTCATCGGTTCCTGAAAGATCATGGCTATCTCGTTTCCCCGGATTGACCGCATAAGCTCGCCTGTAGGTTTCTGCTTTACCAGATCAATAATGCCGTTTCTGCTGTTGTAAAGAATTTCCCCCTCAAGTATCTTGCCCGGCGGGCTGCTTATAAGTCCCAAAATGGAAAGAGCTGTTACCGATTTTCCGCAGCCCGACTCGCCGACAACACCAAGGGTCTTTTCCTCTCCTATCTGAAAACTGATTCCATCTATGGCCTTGCCAGTCCCTTCCTCAGTATAAAAATAGGTTTTTAAATTCCTTACCTGAAGTAATGGTTCCACCCCGGCTCCTTTCGTTCGTGTCTGGTTTGCAAAAGAGGGTGCAATGCAATTTCTATCTATACAAATTCCATTAAAATAAATGCATACATATAGAATAATCTTGCATAGTAATTAAGCTTGCAGTATCATATCAGGTACTGTTTAATTTGTACAGTAAAAATCTTTTTTGCCGGAGGAGCAGATATGAAGAAGCACCATTTTAAAAAGATCCTTATCTTTCTTATTGTATTCCTTAGTATTGCAGGTTTTGCCTTTGGCCAGGTTAAAAACCCTGGTACCTTTGTAAAGGCAACATTAAACGCCCCGGACACACTGGATCCGCACTTCATGGTAGCCTCTGCAACCATGGAATTTTCTCTTAATGTCTACGATTCCCTTTTGTCTCACGATCCAAATGATCCCACGGTGCTGGCTCCATCACTTTCCACCCAGGTGCCAAGTATTGAAAACGGCTTGATCAAGGTTGCCTCCTCCGGTGCTACAAGCATCAGCTTTCCCATCCGGAGCAATGTAAAGTTCCACAGCGGTCATACCCTTTCTGCCCAGGATGTTGCCTACACCTTCAAACGCGGAATTCTGCAGGGCGGAGAAGTGGCGGTCATAAAGATGCTAACCCTTAATCTGATAGGAGCAAACTCCTTCTCCGATCTTGCAAAGGAGATAGGATACGACGCTGCTTTTAAAAAACTGGACGATTCCATTACCGTATCAGGCAATGTGGTTACCTTTCACCTTGTAAAAGCCTTTGTACCCTTCCTTGAGCTTATGGCAGATAATGGCAGCAGCGCCTCCATCTTCAGCAAGGCCTGGTGCATCGAACAGGGGGACTGGCCGGGGACTAAAGAAACCGGACAAGCCTTCATGAGCATGAAAATGGAGGATGACAAGCTTTTCAAAAAGATGAACGGTACAGGACCTTACAAATTTGTAACCTGGGAGCCGGGGCAGAGACTGGTTTTTGAAGCCTTCAAGGACCACTGGAAAGGAGCCCCCAAACTGGAACGGGTGATTGTTCGGCTGATTACCGACCCTCAGACAGGAATCCTTATGCTTAAAAACGGCGATGTTGATTTTGTAGCCGTCAGTGTAAGCGATATTGTTCAGCTTCAGGGAGTGAGCGGGATAACCCTTAAAACTAACATCCCCTCTGCCTGGATGATGAAGATCAACTTTGTTATGGATATTGCCCCCCAGAGCCCCTATATCGGGGATGGAAAACTGGGACCCAATGGTGTTCCGCCAAACTTCTTTACAGATATAAACCTACGCAAGGCCTTTGCCTACGCCTTTGACTACGATGCCTTTATAAAGGATGCCATGCAGGGCTATGCTCAGAAACCCTACGGACCTGTGCTTATCGGATTCCCCACGGCAAATAAAAATAATCCCCAATATTTTTACGATCTTGGAAAGGCAAAGGAATACTTTCAGAAAGCCTGGAATGGAGAGGTATGGAAAAACGGTTTCAAGATCACTTTGGTATATTCTGCTGGATCAAAGCAGAGACAGGTAGCCCTGGAGATACTGAAGGATAATGTGGAATCCCTGAATCCCAAATTCAAGATCGAACTTGCCTCTCTGCCCTGGGCCGGATACCTTGGCGCCATAGGACAAAGAACCATACCCCTTACTCTGCTTGGTATGCTTCCCGATGTCTTTGATCCCTACTTTACCCTCTTTGAGCATATGCATTCCGCCGGAGGCTACGCAGCCCGGGGCGGGTATGTGGATTATGCAAAGACCAATTTCGATGCCCTGGTAGAAACCGTAGGCTCGGAATACGATCCGAAAAAACGGCAGGAGGCTTCCTACAGGCTCCAGCAGCTGGATTATGAATTCGTTCCGGCAATTCTGCATTACCAGGTAACGGAACATGTGGCATACAGAGATTGGCTTAAGGGTTATGTTCCCAGAATGCAGCCTACAAACGTAGATTATTCTATTCTTTACAAGTAAAATCCTGTCTTGTACAATCCTTAAGATATCCTGCCCCGGCCTCCTGCCGGGGCGGGAATAATAAGAAAAAAGTAAAACTATATGAAATCAACATAGATCAGGAGTGTGAATGTTATTTTATATCCTTAAACGGCTGGCTTTTCTTCCTGTAATCCTACTCCTCCTTTCGGTCCTTATCTTTTCCCTGGTGATGGTCTTAAGCCCGTATGAAAGGCTTGCCGTTTTTATTACAGATCCTGAATCGGCAAGCGCCAATGTCTCCTACGAGGACCTGATAATCCGTTACGGCCTGGACAAACCCTTTTATGTACAGTACTGGAACTGGCTTTCCGGAGTACTGAAGGGAAACCTTGGGTGGTCCCCCTCGGCAAGGATGCCTGTAACCGAGGCTCTGGCAAGGAATATTCCCGCCACCCTGGAGCTCATGTTCCTGGGGGTCGTGATTATCTTCCTGGGGGGAATAAGCCTGGGTACCTATACCGCCGTAAGGCACAACAGGGTACCGGACCAGATTGCAAGGGTGGCGACAATCATCGGGGTATCCATGCCGGAGTTTATCTTCGGCCTTTTTCTGCTGGTAATCTTTTACTCCATCCTGGGATGGTTTCCTCCCGGACGCCTTAGCACCTGGGCCGAGGATATAGTGTATCTTTCCGATTTTCGCAGATACACAGGCATGCATACCCTGGATTCCCTTCTAAATGGTCGGCTTGATATATTTCTCGATTCTTTAAGGCATATCATACTTCCCGCCTTTGCCTACTCCCTGGGGTTGTTATCCACCATCCTTCGGCTTATGCGCTCCTCCCTTCTGGAGACCCTTAGTAAAGAGTATGTTATGACCGCCCGGGCAAAGGGTCTTAAGGAGAGGCTGGTCATAAGAAAACATGCCCGCAGAAACGCCCTGCTGCCTATAGTTACCGTGGCAGGATCTGTGATCGCCCGCATGCTGGGCGGTGCGGTAATAATAGAAACGGTCTTCAACTATCCTGGTATGGGAACCTTTATAGTGAATGCCGCTCAAGGGCTGGACTTTCCGGCAATCCTGGGGTTCTCCCTGGTTATAGGTTTTGTAATAATCCTCACCAACCTGCTTATAGATATCCTTTATGTGATTCTCGATCCCACCATCTCCCTGGAGACCTCAAATGAATAATTTAAAAAGAGTTATAAAAAACCCTCTGGGTCTGGCGGGCATAATAATCATCCTTTTCTGGGGATTCCTTGCCCTTTTTGCACCCCTTCTGGCTCCCCCTAAAAACCCGGAAAATCCCTATGCCATGAAAAGGATAGGTTACTCCTCTATCCCCAGCCCACCGTCGGAAAAGGCTGTGCTGGGAACCACGGGGGGAGGTTACGATATCTATTACGGTATGGTCTGGGGGAGCAGGAACGCCTTCCGGGTGGGACTTACAGTGGTTCTATGCACTTTAGTTATAGGAGTCCTTTTAGGAGGACTCGGGGCCTTTGCCGGCGGACTTACAGACCTTATTGTTATGAGAATAACCGACCTTTTTATGAGTTTTCCCTTTCTTATAGCTGTCATTATTGTGAGCATTGTCCTGGGCAAGGGGCAGGACAAGGTGATTCTTGCCCTTATAATCTTCGGCTGGAGACAGTATGCCCGGGTGATGCGGAGCGAGGTTCTCTCCATTAAAAACAAGGATTATGTCACCGCAGCCAGAAGTATAGGCATCAGCAATTTTCGGATCTTCCTGTTTCATGTGCTTCCCAACTCCATCTTCCCTGTGCTGGTTCTAGCCTTTCTGGATATCGGAATCACGGTTCTTATTGCCGCATCCTTGAGTTTCATAGGAGTCGGGGCGGAACCCGGGTTTGCCGACTGGGGTCAGATGGTAAACTTTTCCAGGAACTGGCTTCTGGGGATAGAGGGGGATCCCCTGCATTACTGGTATACCTACACCTATCCCTCCTTGGCAGTATTCACCTTTGTTCTGGGCTGGACCCTTTTGGGGGACACCCTCCGGGATGTTCTTGATCCCAAATTAAAGAAAAAGATTAAGGGGTAATTATGCTTATAGTAGACGCTCATACCCATCTGGGGCTTGCGGAATTTATAGTAAAACCGATTCCTGCGGAAAAACTGGCAAAACCTGCCTTTCAGGACAAAACCACCCAAAGGGTAGAGGAGCTTTTAAGCAGCATGGATCGCAACTCCATTTCCAGGGCTGTGGTGTTTCCCTTTCCCCTGGCCGAGGCGGATGCGGACCTTGCCAATGGTTATGTGCTTGAGGCGTGGAAAAGATATCCCGACAGGATTATTCCCTTTGCACTTTTGGATGAAAAACCGGAATACTGGCTAGAAAAGGGTTTTCGGGGCTTTAAACAGCACTTTCTGCTGGAACCGGAAAGGTTCGATCTTTCCAGGGCTTACCCTGCCATTGCTGCCGCAGGCAAACCACTAATGGCCCATTTCCCCACCTATAAAATAGTAGAAAGCGCAGAAGCAATCCTCTCCCAGGCTCCGGATATCAAACTGATAATAGCCCATTTCGGCCGCTGCAAACCCAATACCGGGGCCTGTGTTACCGAAAACCTGGAGGCACTTAAGAAATATCCCAATGTCTATTTTGAATCCTCCACAGTAATGGACTGGGAGGTTCTTGCTGGAGCCCTGGAGATTGTTGGACCGGAAAGGATCTGCTTTGGGTCCGACCTTCCCTTCGGTTCCAAGGAGAGCCCCAACCCCCAGGGGGTGGAGATAGAGGTGATTAAAAAGGCTTTTAAGGGAGAGAAAAACCAGAAACAGATTTTCTCTAAAACCATTCTGAAACTTCTGGGAGAGGAATAGGAGGAGAATAGAGATGAGCGGAATCCTTTTAACGGAAAAGACCTGGAAGGAGGCGGAGGAGATCCTGAAAAAAAACCCCATAATTGTCCTTCCCATAGGCGGAAGCGTTAAGGAACACGGATATCATCTGCCCCTGGGCACGGACAAATTAGTAGTGGACGACCTGGCAAGAAGAGTCCTTGAGTCCTGCAGCCCAGAGGTGGTTATGCTTCCCCCTCTTAACTACGGCTACTTTCCCGCCTTTGTAGGCTGGCCAGGTACTGTCTCTGTAGGAGCGGATAATTTTAAGAATTTTGTTGCCGACATAATCCGTTCCTACGCAAAACAGGGAATAAAGCGTTTTCTTATCCTGGACGGAGGGATCTCCACCCATTATCCCTTAACAATCCTCTCCTACGACCTTTTTAACGAGCTTGGTATCTCCGTGGCCGTAACCAACATAGCCGGCCTGGCAACGGAAACCCAGGATAAGGTCTGCGAAACCAAGGAAGGCGGGCACGGAGATGAGAGTGAAACCTCCTGCCTGCTGGCCATAAGACCGGATCTTGTAAAACTGAACCTTGCAAAGAGGGACACAGGAAGACCCCTGCCCAACAGCCGGGGGGAGTCCGGAACTCTGCGGATTACCCTAAAAAGCGGCATGAAGACAGAAACCGGAATCGTTGGGGACCCGAGACCTGCAACAGCCCAAAAGGGAGAGGCGATCCTATCCGCTATGGCGGAGGCAATAGTAAAGTTTCTGGAAACCTTTCCCCTGGATCTGGACTAGGAGGAAAGCATGATCTCCTTCCGATCCGATGCGCCGGAATATACCCCCAGAGAGGCGGCAGAAAGGCTCTGCAGTATTACGGAAAGATACCCCTTTTCCGCTGATTCCTATTCCCTCGGTGGGTTTGTAGAGAAACTGGAAAAGGAAGCGGCAGTCCTTCTAGGTAAAGAGAGGGCGGTTTTTATGCCTACCGGCACTTTGGCAAACCATCTTGCCGTCCGGGCTCTAATGGGAAACAAAAAGCGGGTGCTCCTCCAGGAGCAGGGGCATCTTTACAACGACTGCGGGGACTGCCTTTCCGTTCTCTCCGGCTTTACCCCGGTACCCCTCGGTAAAGGAAGGGCTTCCTATACCCTTAAGGAGGCGGAGGAGGCCTTTAATTCGGCAGAGTCAGGCAAGGTGGCCTGCGGCGTCGGAGCCCTGGTGATTGAAACCCCGGTAAGACGCAGGCATGGGGAGGTCTTTGATTTTGAGGAGATCGAAAGAATTTGTTCCTGGGCAAAGGGAAAAGCTATAGGCCGGCATCTGGACGGAGCAAGGCTCTTCATTGCCTCCGCTTATTCCGGGATCTCCCCGGCAGCCTATGCCTCTCATTTCGATACAGTCTATGTCTCCCTTTATAAATACCTGAACTCCCCCTCCGGCGCTATTCTTGCCGGGTCGGAAGAACTGATGAAGGATCTTTACCACGAAAGGAGGATGTTCGGCGGAGGGCTTAATCAGTCCTGGATCCTGACTGCCTTTGCCCTGGAAGCCCTGCCGGGTTTTCATGAATCGTTTTCCAGGGCAGTCGAGACGGGAGAGGAGTTAAAAAAACACCTTCTTGCCTCCGGCAGGTTCCTCCTGGAAGAGATACCAAGGGGTACAAACATCTTTATCTTGTCCCTGACAGAAGGGCGGGATCCCGGAGAGTTTATTAAAAACCTGGCAAAGCAGGGTATCCTTCTTCCTGCTCCAGAAAAGGGCCGTTTTTTCCTGCGGATCAATCTGAGCATCCTGGAAAAGGAGCCGGTGGAACTGGCAGAGATATTTCTTAGGTCAGTATAAAAAATCCATATCAGCTTATTTACGGAAAGCATTGCTGCCGGCCGGCTGATCACAGAACAGTAAGCCGAGGAGATTCTAGAATATCCTTTAAGGCAAGCTCTAATGCAATCCGTGGCTGCCGGCTTGATAAGTTTTTGTAGTAGTATGCCAAAAGATTATAAGGTTAATCCCCGTGAGGCTCCAGGTTGGGCAAGGGTTCGCCGTCCTTTACATATCGATCAAGCCAATCTTTTGTAAGACGGTTTCTCTCCTCTAGAAACTCGGAAAGAGCATGATCTGCCCCCTCCAGGAGTACGAGCCGGAAGGGATGCCGGGTTTTAAGTAGCCCTTCAGCAAGCTTCAGGGAAGACTTCGGATTTACCCTCCAGTCCGCCGTACCGTGCATTATCAGTATCGGGGTGGTTTTGCAGAGTTTTTCCGGCCAGTAAACAGCACTGCGAGCCACCAGGGTGCCCTCCGGATCCTCATCAAAGCCCGGAATTAGATCCCTATAGACCTCCACCATATCGGAGCGGTCCTCCTTCCAGTCCGTAAGATCCGAGGCCCCGCAGCGGATTACCGCAGCCTTTAGTCGGTCGGTTTTTGCAAGGGCAAGACAGGTCATCATTCCGCCCCTGCTTCCGCCGTACATTCCGATCCTGGAGGAATCCGCCTGCGGATCCTTATCCAAAAGTTGAAACAGGTTAAGCACATCGTTTATGTCTGCTCCGCCGAACTCCTCCCTGCCCTCCCCGCCGTCGTTTCCGCGGTACTGACTAGCCACCACAATGTAGCCCCAGCTGGCGATTCTGCAGAGGAGACTGGCCACTGTTTTCCCCACAATTGCACCGAACTCCCGGTTCCCGCCGCGGTTGTAGATTACACAAGGGTGCGGCCCCCCCCTCTTCGGCCTGATATAGAAACCCTTAACCTTAAGTCCGTCGCTCAGATAAAAGATCTCCGAGGCTTCTACCTCCTCCAGGTAGGGAAAGTCCGAGGCTTGTACATCCTCCGGAAAAATGTAAGGGGTTTTGGATACAATGGTTCCGTTTGTACTGCTATTGTTCATGGGATCAGATTAAAACTTAAGGGCTGCATCTGTCAATTGATGTACAGGTAAAGTGTTTTGGTTACCCAGGCAGGTTAGAACACCTGGGAAGCCATATACCCAATCAACTTACCCATGCAGTTCACATAGCAGCCGTACTCATTATCATACCATCCTACAATTTTTGCATGGGTTACGGGAACCCTAAGGCCCTTGCTTCCCGGGATTCCCAGATCCTCCATCTCTGCGGGAGAAAAGTCCAGGAATCCGGTTCTGGTATGGGTTTCCGTTCCCTCCACAACCACCGCAGCCTCGTAGCCTGCAAAATCGGAGGAGACATTCTGCGTATCCGTATAAACAAGAAGACCCTTCTGTTCCCCGAGAGAGGCCTTTCTGTAGATATTGTTTAAAAACTCCCGGTTTATCACAGGTTCGCCCGAGGCATCCAGTCCGGTTCTAAAGGTGACATTCAGGGAGATCATGGAAACCGTATTAACAGGGATTCTTACCGAGTCGGCCATAAACCCTATTCTACTGATCTCCGGCAGGACATTTTCCAGGGCGCCGGCTGCTCCGGTAGAGGTAAGGATGATGTTATTAAAAACAGCCCGGGTCTTCCGCAGATCCTTGGCTCCGCTTTTCGGCACTCCGTCCAGGATGCTCTGGGTGTTTGTTGCGGCGTGGACTGTGGACATGGAGGCTGTAAGGATCCCGGAAGTCTCCCGGGTTTCCAGGAGAGGTTTTACCATGTGGGATAATCCTGTGGTGGTGCAGCTGGCGGCGGAAACCACCCTGTGTTTTCCCGGTTTAAACTTTAAATGATTTACACCGTAAACCATCATAAGGCTGTCCTCGGGAAAAGAGGCGGCAGGATCACCCATTTTAAAAGGAGCGCTGGCTACCACCGCTTCCACCCCCTTTCCAAGGTGCCCTCGGAGACTCCCCTTGTCCCAGTCTTCCGGCAGGGCCGGATCGAGGAATTTCCCTGTACAATCTGCAACGAGCCGGACACCTAGACCGCTCCACCCTATTTCTGAAGGATTTCTGCTTTTGGTCAGAAAGCGGATCTGCTTTCCCTCGATCCCGATTATCCTCTCCTCCGCAGAAAGGATCTCAATATCCGCCTTTCTGCCGGAATGGCCGAAAAAGAAATTGTCCAGGTTCCCGTAGGTTGAATCCCGCACCAGGGTCGCAATTATATCCTCCAAGCCCTTTCCCGCTTCTCTTCCAAGATTGACGGCAAAGGAATCGAAGTTTCCGCCAAGAAGCTGATTCCACAACAACAGTTTTCCTATTCTTCCAAAACCATTTATACCCAGTGTTCTCTTTTTCATGATCACCACCGCCCTAAGGCTGCTCCTTTCCTGCATTTGTATTATAGATTACCCCTCCGGGGTTTCAATTATCTCCACGGGATAGTTTCCTGCATAGATCTCTCCCAGCCTGCCGTCTATCGCTATCCTGTCTCCGGTTTTAAAAGTGTACCGATTAAGGAGACACTTCTTCTCCGCTTCGTAAACCAGAAGATCCCGACAGTTCACCACACACACCTTCCCCAACTGGGAAGCTGTAACAGCGGCGTGGGAGGTTACCCCGCCGCGGGAAGTAAGAAGACCGCTGCAGGCAAAGATCATGGCAATATCATCCGGTACTGTGTCGGGCCTTATCAGTATAAGCGGTTCCCCGGGATATCTTTCGGGCAGTTCCGACAGGTCCTCCAGGGTAAAAGCCGCCCTGCCGTTCAAGGCCCCCCCGCCGATCCCTGTTCCCCGGCCGGCTAGAAGCATGGTAGAGGGAGGCACGGAAAAGATCTGTATCTTGTCCGGGGTTTGGAGATTCTGGGTTCTTATCTGAAGGATCTGCAGAGACCTTGGATTGGAGGATTCAAAGGTGAACTCTATCTCCTGATGGGGAAAGTGGTGCTTCTCCACAAGGTCCAGGGCAATGTTTGTGATTCTTTCGTAGATGGCGGGAAACCTCTTCTTAAGGCTCTCCCCCGGAAAATTGTCCGTAAACTCTCCTGCTGTTTTTGTGAGGCCTGGGGCGCCCTGCTGTTCCCGCGGGCGGACGGGTATTAAAGGATCGCTAAGACCTGCCATTTTTGCGGGGATGGGAGCGCCCTGCGCTGGTTTGGTAGTTTTGTCCTTATCCGGGGCGTCTTGCGCGGGTTGGATAGTTTTCTCCCTATCCAAGGGGGACGCCGTGTTCTCAGCCTGGGGATAAAGCACCTCCTCCCGGGGTTTGATAGTTTTCTCTTTATCCGGGGCGCCTTGCGCGGGTTTGATGGTTTTCTCCTCTTCCGAGGAGCGGGCATCCACGGGATAGGTGTGCACAAGACCGGAGACCACATCCTCTCCCTGGCTTGCGGGGATATAATCCCCATAAAGCTCCACACCCTCCTTCTTTGAACCCGGAGCGCTTGTAAAAACTACGCCCGTACCCGAATCTTCCCCCAGGTTGCCGAAAACCATCCGCTGAATAACCACTGCGGTTCCCCAGTCCTCGGCAATCTGAAGATGCTCCCTGTAGGCCTTTGCCCTTTCGGTAGACCAGGAATTCAGCACAAAGAGGATTGCGCTTTTCAGCTGAAGAAAGGGGTCCTCCTGAAACTCGGCACCGCTTTTTGTAAGAAGATCCCGGTACTTAAGGGCAAGTTCCTTCATCTGCGCCGGGGTAAACTCTCTTTTCTTTTCCACCCTGTAAACATTCTTTGTCTCCTGCATTAAAAGATCAAATTTATCCCGGGCAATTCCCTGGGCCATGCCCCAGATCTGAAGAAGCCTACGGTAGCTGTCCCAGGCAGCCCATCGGTATCTCTTTGACCTGCTCAAGGCCTCGGCTATCTCCTGGTTCAAACCTACATTAAGGAAAGTAAACATAGCTCCGGGCATGGAGAAGGCTGTTCCCGAGCGTACCGAGAGGAGAAGAGGCTTTTCCGGATTCCCGAACCTCCTCTGGCACCTCTTTTCCAGCAGGGCAAGTTCCCTCTTAATCCTGTTATCGATCTCCTCATCCATCTCCGGATGGGAGAGGATCATGTTCCTGTGGCGGAATAACTCCGTGGTCAATATGAATCCGTCCGGCACGGGGTAGCCCAGGGAGATCAGTTTCTTGAGGAAAAAGCCCTTGGCTCCAAGAAAGATTTTGTTGTCCGTTTCCGGGGTTTTTCTGGAAAGAGGGGATATTACAAGGTCGGGATTGTAGGACATGACATGGTGAAGAGCGCTTTGTTTGAAATTCTCCTGCATCCGCAGGAGGGTCAAGTAGATCCTCCCCACAAACTGGTCCAAGGTCTGGATTAAAAAGGAGGATGAAATCAGGTCGCGGTAAAACTCCTCCTTTTTCCTTGCAATCTCCTCCTTTAACTTCTGTTTTTCTATTCCGGGAATATGGGAGAGGATTACGGAAAGGGGTTCATCGTACACGCTGATGAAATACTTGTTGATAATCTCCTGGATGTCCTCGGTAAAAAACTGAAAGATATTGATGTACTGGTCCAGGGAGAAACTCCGGGAGGAGAGGCTGTATTTCAGCATCTGGATATTGGAATCCAGGCTTTCGCTCTTAATTCCCCGCAGTTCAAAGCCTTCAATAAAGTAGCGAAGAACCTGGGTGATCCTTTCCAGCCTTTTTGCCGTGACATAGGAAAGATTGATGGAGGAGATGATCCTTTCCATGATCCGGGAGGCGTACCTTTCAAGCCGGAAGGAAAGCCCCAGGGCTTCGAATTTTCTTTCGTGATACTGGCCGTACATGGAGGGAATGCCTACGGCAATATGACGTTTATAATAGATGTTTTCCCATCCCTCGGTGGGCTCCCTATCAAGAATTATCTCCTTAAGCTTCCGGATAAAGCGGAAAAGATGGGTGATGATTGCATCATCCTCCCCGTTGCTCACGGCAAGACGGAATTTCTGAATTTCCGATTTATTGAAAAGGTTTGAAACCTCCAGGATCTTGGAGATATTAACCGTATCCAGGGAATACTTTTCCTCTAAAAGCTTGTAAAGCCGTAGGATCAATGCCACCCTCTCCCTGTCCGCCTGGGCAAAGTCGGTGAGCTTGTTAAGCCGCTTTACGGCATCCTCCCACGGAAGCGCGAGAACCTGATCCAGGGTTAACCGGTTCTTCCTGCAGAAAGCCTTTAGGATCTCCCCCGGTGTTTTAACCCAGGAACCGGCCGGATCGATCTCCGCCCTTACATTCTCCGGAATCTTGCCGGAAAGGACCGAAAGATCTCCGGTATGCCAAAAACGGATTATCCTTTCTGTAAGATCGATATGGGTATTGTTACTCTCCACGTGGATCTGTTTTCTTAAGAAATGGATAAGCTTGTCCTCCCTGCCGGTAAGAGAATCCAGTTTAGTGGTCACCTCCCTTAGCTCCCCCTCTGCCCCTATTTCGTTAAAATAGACGGGGAAAAAGGAGGTCAGATGCTGTATCTGCTTGTACAGGGGAGCGATGTCGGAGTTTAAAAGCCTGCTTACATCCCTTTGAAAAAGGTCTGTATCCATGATAAAAACTCCCCCAAGGTAGAGATTTACCACCAGGGCAGAAAGGAGCTTCTTCATCCGCAGAGGATCCTGTTCTATAAGATCCAGGTACACCCTTATATTTTTAAGATGATTGTTATCCTTCTTAATCTGCCACTCGTCGCTTATCTCCATGGGTCCGGGGAAGACAAAGGGAAGGGTGATTATTTCGTCAACAAAGAGATCCATAAGGCTTGTATCCTTTGTGCTGATCACGCTCTTTCCCAGGGTGGCAAGGGAATCAAGAACCGTACTCATGTGAGTGGCGGTGAAATCCTTAAACAGATTAACCAGGTTTACGACAAACCGGGAGCGTTCGAAGGCAGGTAGACTTACAAGGCTTCTGTCCAGAAGTTTGTTGAGATCCCAAAGGATCCTCTCCTTCAGCATCGCCATGCCGGGAAGACCCAAGAGATAGGTAAGATAGTAAACCTTGTCTAAAGGAGTATCAAAGAGCTCCACAGAATCCCGGAAATGCCCGGCAATCTCCCGGAACAGAAGCTTCTCCCTGGATTCGTTATCTGAAAAATCAGTGGAAAGGATTTTTCTAAGTTCTGCAAAATATTCCCCGCCAATTACGCGGGCAATATCGCTATAGTTCTTGGAAAAGAGATGCCTCCTTCCCTCCATCCAGACCTCTAACTTCGGCTGCCTTTCCCAGTAGGCAAGGGTCTCCTTCGCCAGATTCCTAAGGAGAGTACAAAACCGGCCGGCGGAACCGTTGTCCTGCCCGGAAAGTCTTACAAGACCGGTATTAAGATACCCGGCGTGGAAGAGGAAGGATTCATCCCCCAGGGAGGACAAGCCTTCCACCACGGAAGCGGCAAGATCGCAGAAAAAGGGATCCACTTCCGGCTCCCCCGTAATCGTGTCGAGAAACTGCCCGAAGGCCCGGATAAGGTCCTCCCAGATCTTGGGCTGAATATTCCTGGAAAAGAGTTCTGCAAAAAGGGCTGTAATAATTACCCCCGCCTCCTCCCGCTCCGCAAGCTCGCTGTAAAGCCAACGGTCCCCCACCGCAATCCTTTTAAGTTCCTCGACTATGTGGGCGTAATCGGGATAGGGATGATGGTACTCCTCGAAAAAGGCCTTGGTCCTTTCATTTACCCCCCAGAAATTCCTTGAAAGCCCGCAGAACCACTCGTGTTCCGGAGGAATTTCCCGAGACCCCTTTTTTGTTTCTGCAAGATTCACCTGCAGAGCTTTGGACGATTCCGCCATCTCCTTCCCACCCCTGCCGCTAAATATTTTGATGATTTTAGAGTTTTTTGGGGCATACCCCCATTACAATTGTAACCCACTAAACCGGTAATGTATAGGGGGGGGAGGGGTTTGAATTTTTTGAATTATATTATTTTTTTATCTCAATATTATGAAGATATGGTATTATAAAAAAAATGAATAAAAGAAAATATAGCCTTGGCCTTTCATCATTTTCCATAATGAGAAGTGAATGCATCACAGCTACTCAGATATATCTTGAGCTTAAGGATTGGATATCAGTAAGAGAAAGGCTAGTAGAGGAGAATCTTCTTCAGAGGACACATCGGAGTACCGCTAAAGTGGCAGCAAAGGAGGTAACAAAACGTCTGCGACACGGCAACCAATGGGAGCTTGAGCTGATAGCCCATGGAAAGGACCTTGGAGATGTTTCCTTTCTATGCATGCTTATGGTCGCCCGCCAATATCCAATCCTTGTGGATTGTACTACAGATCTTATTCAATACAAATTTCAAGGAGCAGACAATATTCTAGAACCTTTCGAAATTGAGATGTGGTACAGAGGGATTGGTTCTGATCACCCAGAGATAGAAGAATTGAAACCTGGATCCTTTGAACGTCTGAAGGGAAACACTAAGTTAATATTATTGGAGGGAGGAATCCTAAGGAAAACAAGGGAAGGTAAGTACAAAATTGAAAAACCAAGAATTAGCACAAACCTAGAGAAGTGGTATCACGATAATGGCTCAATTGTAGATCTAAGGATGCTTTTGTATTCAGAAAATGAAATTGTAAAGATCCTGGAGGAACGATAATGGCTATTCACGCTGAATTCAACAAACTCTTTGAAATCATGGGAAGTAAAAGGTTCCTGTCACTGGAGGGGCTTGGAAAGGAGGTTCCGTTCTTCATACATGCCTATGAAATTCGTAATCAGCGTAATATTTATATCGCCATCGGCAATCTTCAAAAGAGACTAAAAAAGGAGAAAGGGATTGAGACTGCTCTGGTGGGTCTTTACGACCTCGTTGTTGAGTATTTCCTGGAAAAAGGCGAATTGGAGGATGTATTTAAATACGAAAAGGAAAACAGCAAGCAGGTTCTGCTAAAAGATTTTACGAGTATTATAAACCCAGAAGAAGTAATTATTCCTTATTTTAAAAAGAAACGAGAGGAATGCAACTGCAGGATAATGATGGTTTACCAGGTCGGGGAGGTTTTCCCATATTTAAGAACACATATAATTTTAAATACCCTTCAATCACAAATAAAAGATATTCCTTTGGTGGTCTTTTTCCCTGGTGAATATATAATGTCTAAGGAACTTGGTTTTAGCCTTAACCTATTTGGTAAATTCCCTGGACCTTACTATAGGGCATTCAAATTGGAAGATTATTTAATAAGGAGCGGTGTACATGATTGAATTAAAATCCATTCTAAAAAATGATATTGACAGAACAATAGACGGCGTCATAAAGGCGGATGACAGAGAACACCTTTTACAGGAAGTGGAGGAGTACGTAATCACCAGGGAAATATTAAAACAACTCGATACCCTGGTTTCGGGATATAAAGATTCTATTGAACATTTAAAGATGGGAAAAATATATCCCTTTAATGGTGTATGGATAAGCGGTTATTTCGGTTCAGGAAAATCACATCTGCTTAAAATCCTTTCCTATATTTTAGGAAACGAACAGGTGAATGGAACTCATCTTTCCGACCTTTTCCTTCCAAAAATTAGGGATCATCTCCTAAGAGCAGATTTAACAAAGATTGTTTCAATCCCTTCTGTCAGCATACTCTTCAACATAGATCAGGAGGCAGATGCACTACATACAGAAGAAGACAGTGCTCTTCTTTCCATTTTCGAAAAGGTATTTAATCGATATCTAGGGTATTTCCCCCATAATAGAAACATAGCAGAATTCGAGCGACACCTAGATGAAGAAGGGATATTAGAAGGTTTTAAAACTGATTTCCAAAAGATAAACGGTACAAGCTGGGAGCAGACCCGAAGCTCCTGTTTTGGCATCGGAAGATCCAAACTAGTAAAAACTCTAGAAAAAAGTCTTGGTATAACCGGGGATGAAGTACGCGCAATGATAGATCAATACAACACTGGAAGTCCCCTTTCCGTAGAAGGTTTTGTAAACCGAATTAAAACCTGGCTGGATAAAAAGAAGGATCCCTCTTTCAGATTGAATTTTTTCATCGACGAGGTAGGCCAATTCGTGGCTGGGAAAAGCAAACTTATGTTGAACCTACAAACCCTAGCCGAAACCTTTGGTACAGTATGTAATGGACGGGTCTGGATTTTTGTTACTAGCCAGGAAGATCTTACATCGGTTGTCGGCGATCCAACAGCAAAACAAGTCCAGGATTATTCAAAAATCAACGCCCGGTATCATTTTCGGATATCCCTAAGTTCTGCAGATGTGCAAGAGGTTATACAGAAGAGACTTCTGGCTAAAACAGAGGAAGGAATTAGGATTCTCAGTGATCTTTATATGAAAGAGAAGGAATCCTTCAAAACACTCTTTTTCTTTGCCTCTGGAGGAACTCAAATTTCCTTCAAGGACAAAGACCAGTTTGCTATGTCTTATCCTTTTCAGGCTTACCAGTACGATCTTCTTCAACAAGCACTAAGGGGCTTATCAGAACATAATGCCTTTCACGGACAGCACATATCCCACGGAGAACGTTCTATGCTGGAAATATTCCAGGATGTAGCAAAACGAAGAAAAAACGACAAGCTCTTCACCTGGGTAACCTTCGATGAGATGTTCGAGGGGATCAGACAGACCCTTAATACCAGCATGATTAGCGCTGTAAACACTGCGGAAAAACATCTGGAAAATCCAATGGCTCGAAAACTTCTCAAAATACTACTTTTAGTAAAGTATGTTAAAACCTTTATCGCAACGCTGGAACATCTTAAGATACTTCTACTTCATGGAATAGACCAGGATATTAATAAACTAGACAGAGAAATTTCTGAAGCTCTTAGTCTTCTTACCCATCAGACATATATAAGGAAAAACGGCTCTGTTTATGAATATCTGACCAACGAAGAGAAGGATGTAGAGGAAGAGATTAAACAGATGGATGTCAGTCATGACGAAATACGAAAATTTGTTAGTGAAAACGTATTTTCCGGCGTCCTAAAGCTTACTTCCTCCAAGATACATGATATGGAGACAAAGGAGGATTTCCCGTTCAAAAGGATTGTTAATGGCGAGACAATTGGGAAAACTGTAGATCTAGGCATACATTTAATAACACCGGACCATCCAAACTATGAAAACCGAAAGATTTTATTAAACCAGTCCATGGGGAAAAAAGAACTTTTAGTGATCCTAGAACCGGATGTAGAGTTTAAAAAGGAACTTACCTTTTATTTCCAAACAGATCTATACTGTAGACAGAGAACAGGAACAGAAGAAAATCATTTAATACAACGGATTATTGCAGAAAAGAAGGAATATAACAGCAGAAGAAAGGAAGAGATCCGTGAAAAGCTGGAAATCCTCCTTTCTAGAGCCGACCTTTTTGTAATGGGAAACGAAATCAATCCCAAATCTACAGACCCAGCAGTACGGATTCTGGAAGGATTTAGAAGTCTGATAAGGCAGGCCTATCCGCATCTTAAATTTCTAGGGCAACACCATTATTCAGAAACAGACCTTAAAAAAACAATTTATCCGGAGGATAAGGATAAATTATTTATAGAAAAGGCTGTACCTTTAAACGAGGCAGAGCAGGAGATGCTCAACCGAATAAGGATTGATTATAAAGAGAACCGGGTAGTTTCCATGAAAATACTTGTGGATACCTTCTCCGCAGGACAATATGGCTGGTATTATTGGGCTATTATAATCATTCTTGCAAGGCTTTATGCTGCCGATCTGGTAGAACTAAGTCAAGGAGCAAAGGTAAAGAGCAGAGAAGAGGTTTTCAGTTTCCTTTCAACAAACCATGATTTCGACCAAGTAAGAATAAAACCCATTGTCGATGTGGTACCGGGTGAGATCAAAGCTTTAAAAGATCTTCACTTGAATATCTTTAATAAAGAGATACCCGAAGGTAATGCTAAAGAGAGTGCTGTTTTCTTTAAGAACTCACTCCAAATACTTACCCAAAAGATGGAGGAATGGATAATATCAAAAGGATCAGAAATGCCATTTTTAAAAGAGGCAAAAAAACATTCCGAAGAACTACAGAAATTACTAGACCACGATTATTCTTATTTTTTAAAAAAGATCCCGGAGTATAGAGAGGAGCTTGAAAAGTTAAACAGAGAGGAGCTGGAGCCACTGCAAACATTCATGACAGGAAACCAGGTCTCGGTGTGGAAAGAGTGCCAAGACTTCTTAGAAAAAAATAAGAACAATCTTATTGAAATAGGAAAGGCAGATGTGGTGGAAGAACTGATATCTCTCCTATCTAAACCCCCATATCATGACAACAACCTTAAAAAAATGAAGGACTTAGTACGAAGCGTCCAGACCATTTTAGAGAAAAGGTTAATATCCCTGCGTAAAGAAACAATAGCCCACCTTAATAATCTAATCTTTTCGTTGGAGAATATAGATGGGTTTGATAAGCTAGTTGAAGAGGATCAGGCACGTCTTAAGCAACCACTCAACCAGATTTTAGAAAGCATAAAAACAGAAACCAGGCTTGGTCTAATCCGGGATGCCTCGTCTAACTTCAGTCTTAATGTTCTAGAGACAGCACATAAGGAACTCTTGCGGATCCTTAACCCGGAAACCAAGGTTATTTTCGCCAATTCAACAGAAAAGAAGGTTCCATTTTACAAAACTTTTCTGGAAACGGAAAAGGATGTTTATGAATACACTAAGGCGCTGGAAACCAGGTATCTGGAACTAGTAAAGGAAAACAAGAGGATATCCATCTAATATGAACCATTCTTTTATAAAGAAATTTGCACAGGAATCGCGAAAAAAACTAATAAGCCGTATTGGAAGCAGGCTCGATTATATTATAAAGATAGACGACCCTTACCTGAGGGCGCATACCGGAGAAAAAAAACAGATTCTAGAGTTAATTAAACGGAAAGGAAGAGAATCACTTATTGAAGATACCGCCTATACTTGGTTCAACCGATTAACGGCATTGCGATTTATGGATGTTAAAGGGTATAACCGTTTAAGAATTGTGTCTCCAGCCCAGGGGGGAACCCAGCCACAGATATTGGCGGAAATAAAAAAAGGAAACATACCCGCAGAAATTTCTATTCTCAAAGATGATATAATGAACTACCTCCGTGGACGAATCAGCAGTTCTGAGCCGGATCGGGAAGTTTATAAAATCGCACTCCTTGCATGGTGTAATTATATAGGGTATAGTATGCCCTTTCTCTTTAAACCAGTTTACGACTGGGCAGGGCTTCTTCTTCCACAGGACCTCCTTTCTTCGGAATCGATCATAGCAGACATATGTGAGGGAATAACAGAACAAGACTGCATGAATGTAGAAATCATAGGGTGGCTCTACCAGTACTATATCTCTGAAAAAAAGAATGAGGTTTTTGAGGGACTTAAGAAAAATAAAAAGATTACTCCAGAAAATCTACCAGCAGCTACCCAGCTTTTTACACCACACTGGATTGTACGTTATCTAGTAGAGAATTCTCTAGGTAGGTTTTGGCTTTTAAACCACCCTCGATCATCACTAGCAGCCAATATGGATTACTACATTCCCCCGGAAAAACCGGAGACTGATTATCTAATTCTATCTGATCCGGAGGAGATAAAGATTTGTGACCCAGCCTGCGGAAGCGGCCATATGCTGGTGTATGCCTTTGATCTCCTTTACAACATTTACGAGGAGGAAGGATACAGTCCGGCAGAAATACCTGCGAAAATTCTAAAGAAAAATTTATATGGCATCGAAATCGATGAACGGGCAGGAGAACTTGCTGCCTTCTCTCTTCTTATGAAGGCAAGAGAAAGAGACCGACATTTTTTAGAAAAGCCTGTTCAACCAAACATCCGGGTACTCTCGAATATTGATATAATAGTAAAGGAAAATAAAGAGATTCAGCATGATTTATTCCGGAAAGACCTTTTTGATTCTGAAAGTCCCGAGGATATAGCCAGGGAAAAGGAGAATTTTACAAATCTACTATGCGGTCAGGATATTAAGAGAAAAGATCTTCTCCATGATATTGAACTATTCAAAGAAGCAGATAACTTCGGATCTTTACTACGGCCTAGACTAACAGTATCATCCTGCGAAAAAATACTTGAGCGGATCAACACACATGAGAAATCCCTTAAAAAACCTACCTTTGTAGAGCAGGAGCTCATAGATTCCTATCGATCAGCTCTCCTTCATACTATGTATCTCACTCAGAGATATCATGTTGTTATTGCCAACCCGCCTTATATGGGGAGCAAGGGAATGAATACAAGACTATCAGCCTGGGCTAAGGAATTTTATCCTGACAGTAAAAGCGATCTATTTGCAATGTTCATTGAACGGGGTTTTGATTTAACTGTTGAAAAGGGATATTCAGCTATGGTGACAATGCAGAGTTGGATGTTCCTATCCAGTTTTGAGAAATTACGCGAATTCATACTTACAGAACATACAATTCTCTCAATGGCTCATTTGGGTGCAAGAGCCTTCGATAGTATTGGGGGAGAAGTTGTATCAACAACAGCTTTTATTCTAGAGAAGGGGCATAAAAATTATTATCGAGGCGGATTTATAAGACTGGTGGATGGAGGAAGCGAGGCTGAAAAAGATACTATGCTTAAAACCGTAGTTCGTGCTTTAAGGGATAAATCTTAGAAAAGATTAGGAAAAAGGAAGATAAAATAGATGAATATTACACCAAACAAACTGACAATTGCACAACTGTTTGCGACAACAAATGAACAATTCATAGTGCCTTCATACCAGCGCCGATACGCCTGGGGACATAATCAGTATATGGCTCTTTATGAGGACATAGAGATGCTTAAAGAAAATGACGGACATCTCTTCGGAATGATGATTCTTCACAGCGGTATACATACTGGCGGTCTTAATAAACCAGAAATAATTGACGGGCAGCAAAGAATCACTACATTAATAATTCTTCTTAAAGCATTTGAAACAACTTACAGAAAAATGGGAAAAACCGAAAAAGCTAAGGAAATCAGGAAGATGGTATTATGCAAAGATCTTAGGGAGAATGAAAAACCCAAGATAATGCTTGGCGATCTTGATAATCCTGATATTGAACAACTGATAATGACTGAAGAAACTGACGGTTTAACAAACGAGAATATCAAAAGCGCATATCTTTCTTATATTGAACTGCTTAATTCTTTAGCTGTGGAAAATGTTAACACCCTTTTTTATAAGCTTACTAATGTAGCCGTTATTATCAGGCTTGATGTTGGCATGGCCCAAGATGCTTATAAACTATTCGAGACTATCAACAACAGGGGTCTTCGGCTTACACCCACTGATATTATTAAAAACTTTCTACTTGGACATGCGGCCAAGATCAATGAAGAGAATACATTAAGTACTGTAAAAACACTCTGGGCAAATATAATAAGGAATATGGATTCAATAGATTCAGACGATTTTCTAAGACAATACATGTGCTCTGTACTGCATAGAAAGATTTCAATGTCAAAACTAGTACCAGAATTCAAAAAGTATTACATGAAGCATATAGAGAGTGCAGAACTGCTTGGAGAGTATGAATACTATCAGGGTACTGATACGTACCTGTACAGTGAGGAGGAAGAGGAGGAGGAAGATAATGGGAATGATGATGGAGTTGTCCTTCATGAAGAAAATGAGTACAGGAAAATAAGCATTACAGATTTTATCCGGACACTTGAGTCTCTCTCAATAATATATAGAAAAATATCACTAGCAACCTTTGAGAAACAAAAAATTAACCGAAGAATTCAAGGTCTTAATTACATACGATCAAAACCTGCGTATATTTTTTTAATGCACTTTATGAAACAGGATCTGTATGAGGATAAGGAAAAGATCGCTGTATTAAAATATATAGAAACATTAATGTTGCGCAGGCATATCTGCGAAAAGCGTACAAGTGAAAATGATGATATATTCTCCAAACTGGTGCCACTGATAGGAGAATTAGATATTTGCCAGAGAGTGAAAGACTCTGTGGAATCTGGCGATTTTATACCGGATGACAATGAGTTTGCAATCATGTTACCCAAACACCAATTCAAGGGTAAATTGATTGACCGGGCTAAATACTTGCTTGAATGCTTGGAATATTATGAAAGAGGAGATACCGGTGAACTTGTACTCTCATCAAGTGATGAAGTTCATCTAGAACATATTATCCCGCAGACCATAGGAACAAAAAAATCCAAGGAAGAATATGGGAACTGGGAGACATACCTAGGCGACAAGAGCAGGGCAAAACATAAAAAATATGTAAATTACATTGGAAACATGACCCTTCTTGGAGAGTCTTTGAATATTCAAGCCTATAATAATCCTTTTGCTAAGAAAAAAGGGAGTTATAAAAAGTCCAACTTTCTAATAACCAAAAAACTAGCTGAACAAAATGATTTCAGGTTTAACCAGGTGGATAAACGGAGTGAGTATATAACACAAAAAGCACTTGAAATCTGGGGTATTTCATGAAAGCAATTAACTCAATTAACAATCCTAATAGTTCCCAAATTGGGAACTTTATTATTGACAAATAAATGGGAACGGAGTAGATTAGGATATGCGGGTTGTCGGGCTTGAGTTGATTACCGCATTCATTAAAAAGCATCCCGCAGGAAAAGGCGCAATTGAAACCTGGTATTATGATACAAAAAAGGGGTGCTGGAAAAACAGCATGGATATCAAGAACAGATACGCAAACGCGAGCTTCTTGGTAGAAAACCATGTTGTATTCAACTTAAGGGGAAACAAATTTAGATTGGTTACCTGCGTGGCTTACAACACCGGGATAGTCATGGTCAAATGGATAGGGACTCACGCCGAATACAGCAGAAAGATTTTCCCTTAAGAGAATACGGTTATAGTCCGGAGAAAAAAATGAAAATAATAAGAACCAATAAGGAATACCAGGAAGCGTTGGAGCGAGCAGAAAAGCTAATAAGTCTTGACCCTGCTTTAGGTACCGAAACTGCTGAAGAACTTGAGCTTCTTACTCTTCTCATCAACAGATTCGAGGAAGAACGGTTTCCAGTCTCCATTCCCGATCCAATAGAAGCTATTAAATTTCGTATGGAACAGAGGGGGCTCAATCTGACAGACATGGTTCCATATTTTGGCAGTAAGAGTAAAGCCTCGGAGGTACTAAACAGAAAGAGATCCCTCTCTCTTTCCATGATCCGGCTTCTAAACCAAGGCCTTGGAATACCGGCGGAAATACTTATTGCAGATATTGGAAAAAGCATTCCTAATGATGCAGAAGGAATCGATTGGGGAAGATTTCCACTTGGAGAGATGGTTAAAAAGGGTTGGATCCATTTTGATGGATCTATCAATTCTGCACGCGAAAAAGCCGAGGAGCTTCTTAGTGAATTTTTCACCGAGGCAAATCTCCGAGAAGTCCCAAAAGCAGTATTATACCGCAAAACGGTAAGGAGCGATTCCCCTGTAAACGAGTATGCTCTTACAGCATGGTATGCTAAAGCACGAATAGAACAGGGAAAAATGCAGGTAGAAAAGAAACACAACAAGGAGGATCTTTCTGGTTGTTTCTTCGACGACTTGCGGAAACTAAGTTTTTTAGATAAAGGGCCGCTCCTAGCTCGGGAATTCCTTTTAAAATCGGGAATCAAGATGGTGGTCGTTCCCCACTTTAAAGGGACCAGACTGGACGGGGCCGTATTCAGAAATGAACGGGGTGAACCGGTAATTGCCCTATCCCTTCGTTTTGACCGATTGGATAATTTCTGGTTTACCTTGTTCCACGAACTTTCCCACTTACGACTACACCTTTCCAGCCCGGAAGACCGCTTCTTTGACGACCTTGGAACTACAGGTGTTATAAGCGAGGTAGAGAGAGAAGCTGATATTTTCGCTCAGGATAGTTTAATATCACAGCAGGAGTGGAGTTCCTTTTACAAAACAAATATAAAAGAGCAGGATATTCTGGATTTTGCCCAAAAACTACGGATCTCACCATCCATTGTCGCCGGAAGAATTCAGAAGGAGCACGGCGATTTCAGCCTTTTCCGGGGCCTTCTTGGCCAAAAGAAGGTTAGAGCTCTGTTTGACCTGGAATGATTATTGCCCCTTTTGTCGGAGGTAAAAATGATAGAAATACTGTTGTATATTCTTATTCTTCTTGTAATTTTGGACATTATTTTAACATTACTTAAAAAGCGTGGAGTCGATCTGTCTCCGAAATTAAAGGAAATAGAAACATCCATAATCAAGTTCGACGGCGCCCTGGAAAAAACAGGAACTTCTATGAAGGATGAGCTTCAGCGCAACCGGCAGGAGACGCACGAGATCTCCCGGAGCAACCGGGAGGAGCTGGATAAATCATTCAAGTCCTTCGAGACGGCTTTCACGGCCGCGTTCAACGAGAACATCCAGAAACTGAGCGAGGTCCTGCGCCAGAACTTCCAGGACCTTGCGTCCCGGCAGGCGGAAATCAACAAAGCTGTCACGGACAATGTGAAGGAGATCCGTTCCGCGGTGGAGGCGCAGCTCAAGTCGCTCCAGGAAGACAACTCGAAACAGCTTACCGAAATGCGGCAGACCGTGGACGAGAAACTCCAGAGCACCTTAAACGCCCGGCTCTCCCAGTCCTTCGAGACGGTGGGGAAACAGCTCCAGGCGGTCCAGGAGGGGCTCGGAGAGATGAAGAACCTCGCCACCGACGTGGGCGGACTGAAGAAGGTCCTGAGCAACGTCAAGATGCGCGGCGGAATCGGCGAGATGCAGCTCTCCATGCTCCTCGAGCAGGTGCTCGCCCCCGGGCAGTACGAGGCGAACGTGCGGACCAAGAGGGAGTCTTCCGAGCAGGTCGAGTTCGCCATCAGGCTTCCGGGACGGGACGATTCAGGCTCCATTGTGTGGCTGCCGATAGACGCGAAGTTCCCCAAGGATGTCTACGAGACACTCCTCGAGGCTTACGATTCAGCGGACCAGGGGCGGATAACGGAGGCGCAGAGGAGCCTCGACGCCACCATAAAAGGGATGGCCAGGGATATCGGTTCCAAATACCTGGACCCTCCCAACACCACGGACTTCGGGATCATGTTCCTCCCCTTCGAGGGGATCTACGCGGAGGTCGTGCGTAAATCGGCTCTCATAGAGGAGCTGCAGCGGGAGCACAAGATCATCGTGACAGGACCTACCACCCTGGCCGCCATCCTCAACAGCCTGCAGATGGGGTTCAGGACCCTCGCCATCCAGAAGCGGAGCGGCGAGGTCTGGAGGGTGCTCGCGGCGGTGAAGAAGGAGTTCCAGAATTTCGGCGGAATGATGGAAAAGGCGCAGAAGAACATCCAGACCGGGCTGGGACAGCTCGACGAGGTGATGGGCACGCGGACCCGGGCCATTCAGCGGAAACTGAAGGACGTGGAGACCATTACCGACGCGGAGGCCCGGGCCATCCTCCCCGAAGTGGCGAGCGGGGAATATATCGACGAGGACGAGGAGGCCGGAACGGCCGGGGGGAGCGATGAGGTCTGACCGCACCACCGCGAACGAATGGGTGACATGGAAGACCGAAGACGGCAAGCTCATCTACCACGCGTGGAACCGGTACAAGGAGCAGATCGGCGCCGGAGGGCCGCGGGGGATTCCCCGGCCGGCGAACCGTAACAGGAGGGAGGGATCACGATGAACGCGAACAATCCGGTGGCGAATTTCTACAGGGCTTCCGCGGAGGATTTCAAGAAGATTCCGGGGAGCCCAGTGGCGTATTGGTTATCAAAAAAAGTGATAGAATTATTTGTAACAAAGAAACAATTAAAAGATTATGCTATACCTAAACAAGGCCTTGCAACTGGTGATAATAATCGATTTTTAAGATTTTGGTTTGAAGTTTCTATAGAAGATACGAAATTTAATTCTCGAAATTGTGATGATGCAAAATTATCAAAAAAAACATGGTTTCCTTGTAATAAAGGAGGGCCATACAGGAAGTGGTATGGTAATTATGTTTATCTGGTGAATTGGAAAAATGATGGATATACCAAAAAAAATTTCAAAGATGAAAAAGAAAAATTGAAGTCAAGACCTCAAAATAGTAATTATTATTTCAAAGAAGGA
>ENA-OSEO01001689-OSEO01001689.1-sediment-metagenome-genome-assembly--contig:-NODE-1689-length-37603-cov-28.793716_pt1 | contig 37603 bp, 43 predicted proteins | sample MGYA00237883_ERZ534232 | MGnify/ENA metagenome assembly ERZ534232 | reverse complement strand
TTCACCGATTACCCGACTCTCTATTTACATCCTACTCCTCGCCTTCACAGCTTCTTCTACAGGTGAAGATTAGAAATTATTATAGCTAATGCGAAGGCAAGGGTCAACCGGTATTTTCGCTTTTTGTTTGCCATAGGGCTACGTTTTATCTTAAAATCAGCCAATGAATATTAAAATAATCAGAAGCAAGAAAAGAAAGAAAACAATAAGCGCGCGGCTGGTAAACGACGAGATAGTCCTCCGCGTTCCGGCACATCTCACACTTCAACAGGAAAAAGATGCGGTTGAAAAACTAGTCGGCCGTATTGAGAAATCCCGTATCCGCAACAAATTGAATTCGGAAGATGAATTGAAAAAACGGGCGGATTTACTCAATCGCCGATATTTTGACGGCAGGCTTAAAGTCACTTCAATAAAATACGTGACCAATCAGAATTTCAGGTATGGAAGTTGCACCTCGGTTGACGGTACAATTAGGATTTCCTACACAATTTCCAAGATGCCTTCCTGGGTGCAGGATTATGTGATTATCCATGAACTTGCCCACCTTTTGCAGTCTAATCATTCAAAAACCTTTTGGGAACTGGTAAATCAATACGAATTAGCGGAACGCGCCCGCGGCTATTTGATGGGGTATGAGAAGAAAGTAGGGAAATAGTTATTTATTGAGAGCTGCTCTTGAGCTTGTTAGGCTCATCCCTAATCTCTTCTCCCTACTCACTTTGTTTGTGGATTACTCTCAAGTGATCTATTTTTATATTGGCAACACTTGTTGTTTTCCCTTTTAAGTATGCACTAGCCGTCATTGCGAGCCCTTCGGCTTGCTCAGAGTAAACTCCGCGAAGCAATCTCATTTTTTTGTGAGTCGGCCACACTCCATAAATCGGCTGAGTCCACGACTTCACTCGCTTCGGGTGGGCCGAGGACAACTCGCAAATGTATAGCCAAAACCAGATGTGATGCTTAGACAATTCCTTGGGCGTTCACTTAACTTCAATAGCCCAATTAGCTTTAGTCAAGTCCAAACAATTGCTAGATGCTATTTTTCTTCTAATTTCATAACAAGAACGTCACATTCATCAATCACATATTGAGGTACAGTTTGATACTCAGAGGGATTTAGTTGATAAATATAGTCATTCTCAATGTGGAATGCTTCATTAATAAACTTCTGGATCACATCAGAATCAATCATATCCGATTTGTCTTCAAAAATAAGCCTGTAAATGTGAAGTTTTTCGTAGTTGCTTAGATCAGATCGATATAATTTAATAAGAGCTTTGTCGTCTTTGATAGTAGCTAATACTTTCTTAAAATCAAAATCAGAAATATGTTTTTTTATCTCATTTTCACCATTTGTTATTTCGCTACTTGTCATTTTTTTTGATGATTCTCCTTTAAAAACAAGAGGTGGTTTCCTTTTATGGAACAAGTTAGAGATGACCTGATAAGCTATGTCTTTTTCATCCGTAACTTCATAGAGCCGCCTCAAGTAAACAAGTTTATTTACTATGTGTTTATTTTGCGCAATATTCTCCTTACTTATATCAATAAACGTCTTTATATCTTGCTTTTTAATTTCTTTTTCAATTAGTTTGCCATGCAAATTCTCAAGAAAGACTGCGAATGGCTTCTCGAATCGATCAGTGTGATGATAGACCATATCAACAATAGGCTCAAAGTCATGAGTTAAAAGCAATACAGTTTTTCCCTTGAAGCACTTTTCCTTTCGAAATAACATATCAACAATCGCATACTTTTTATTCTTATCAAAAGAAGAAATTGGATCGTCTAATACTATTATTTCCGGTTTGTCTTTTAGTGCATGGTACATAAATAATACAAGTGCAAATGCATTCCGTTCGCCAAAACTCAAGTGAGTTTTAACATTATTGACCTCATCGCTCAGGTCATTATGTGATAGTTTTAGCCTATACTCGCCTTCTTCATCTTCCAGGAGACTTACATTATATTCATAACCAGCATTTTTGAGAAATTGATTAATCTCATTGCTATTCTCCTCTACCAAATTTTCTATTAGTCTTTTTTGGCGTTGTATACTCCCCTGCAATTCCCCCGCTTTCCCCAAAAGATCTTCGATTGAATCGTTGACTATGTTGACCTTCTCCATAGTGCTATCAGACTTCAGATGATTGTATAACTTTATATCAATTTTAAATGTCTTAAGTTCTTCAATCACCTTATCTACATCCTTTAGGGATTGGAAGCCAATGTTCTGAGCATTATTAAATTTCTCATTCAGTCTATCAATTTGATCTTTAACTTCTCTAAGATAGCTAACTTGTTCATCGGAATAGCCATCTATATTTCTTATGAATTCCTCGATTACTGTTTTCGTATCTTCTGAGAAATATTTATTTAGCCTTTTAAAAACAGCTATGATCCTATTTAAGTGTTCAATAGATTTAGCTTCATAGACTTCACTGACTTTCTTGATTATTGATTTTTTATCTACGATATCATTGACACAGTATGGACAGTTGTCTGTAACATCAATAAACGATTTACCATCAAGTTGCCATTTTATCCACTTATAATTATCTTCTCTCTGAATATAGTCCTCATATATTTCAAGATCACTTGGTATATTAGCCACTTTGTTGCCATTTTTAAGAGCTTTTGAAAGTGCGCTTGATCCATGGATCCCACTTTTCGTAGATTTACCAAAACTCCCACTTAATTTATTGAAGTCATTTATTAATTCTTCAATGTCTTTATCTGTCGATAGAAGTGTCTTGATTTCTTCAACCAAATTATCAATCTCTTTCATTCCTTTTTTATAGTTTTCATCACAAATAAAAATGTCAAAACTTCCCTTCAGTAATTCATTAGGTTGGAAAACACAATCATTAATGTATGTTTCATCGAAAACCATTACACTATCAATATTATCTACACCATCTACAAAAGGTTTCATTTCATCATTTCCAATTGCCTTGAAGGGGATGAGTCCAGCAAGTTCATCAGTTCCTTTTAGTCTATCATTTACAGAAGCAAGAATTGCTTTGGATAATGTACTTTTTCCAATTCCATTGATTGCGTACTTTATATTCAACATATTTTCCTCTATACATATTTTGCAATTATCGATATTGTTACAATTCTTAATAAGGATTTCCATTTTCTCTCCTTATGTTGAGTGGTTAAGCTCATATGGCTCGCTTCTTATTGCAACTTTCCGTTTCGGTATGCATGCTTAATCCACTAGTTGGTCAATATCCTCAGTTCTAATGTGATATTTCAGCCTATCGAAATTGACACGCCTGGTAGATTACCTGTTGGTTAAACTAGTTGAGTATCTGATTGAGCTGGTCAGCCGCGCTGGCAATAAACAAGATACACCAGAACATGGCAAAGAGCCATGGAAGGATGTAGTGCGGCAAGTCGCCACCACGAAGAGTCCACTTGCGATCTCGCAAACCGTCAGCAATGCCTTCTAAAGGAACGTTTGCCGGACTTCGCTCGTTGATGTACAGTGCGAGGCGAGCCCTTTCATCAGCAAGTGATTGCCCCTCTCGCGCAGCTGCGATAATTGCGATTCCTGTCAGGACACAGCAAGTGACACCAAGAAAAGGCAGGCTGAGTCTGAGTAAACCTAGCGTTATGTTCCAGTTTGATTCAACAGCCCCAGAAGTTACTAGCACCGCATATGCGGTCATGAGAAATGATTGCGAGATGAGCAGCCAGCCCAACCGATTGATCATCCACTGGTGTTCGGCGTTGAGAATTTGCTCAACATATCCTGCCACACTAATTGCATCAGTGAGGTTTTCGAACTCCTGTGGACTCGTTGTTGTAATTTTGACACTGGGAGTTTCTATTGGCTCCATTCAAACCCACCCTCCCAATCCACAATCCAAAACCATTGCACTCTGATTGTGAGCCATATCGCTTAGCCCATATCAACTAAGTAGTCACCCGATATTATTTGTGTTAATCCTCTTAACAGCTTAAAGGCTATTATGATTGCCATATAAGATACCTGTAAATAACTACTTAACTTTAGATGTACCCTTTTGATAAGTATTATTCTTCCCCCTGCTTGGCAGGTTTTCATAGTGTTTTCATAATAATATCAACTTCTTAATTCTGAATCAAAAAACGGTAGAAGTCACCAGTCTTCCACTTCGGGGTCAGACCTCCTTGCATATGATGAGCAGCGGTTTAAAAACCTTATTTTCAATTCTATATCTTTGGTTGAGGTCTTTCCACCTTTCTCTAATTATGTGAATGAAAATTGGAAATAAGAATATTCCATGCCTGATAAAAGACGGTGAGGAGGTCTGACCCTAACAACATTTTGATCACCGTGCCTAAATCTGACCGCAACAATATCAGTGTCGGGAATTGAGGCACGAATTATCTTTTCCATTTCCGCCTTCGCTATATCCCAAACTATCGCCCTTAGGAATTTACCGCCAACTTGTAATCGCTCAGTCAATTTATTCTTAAATGACGATGAGTCGATGTCTATGAGCACTTCCATCGGTTCCACCTAATATTGAACAGATAAGCTTTGCATCACTCGAATCTCGGTGTAGCCGTTCATATATATGCATTAGCTCAATCCGCTGATTTTGCAAAGGCAGTCGCTATTTGTGCACTGAGCAGCCTTCTTTCCGCAAGGACTCCTTGTACTCAGACGATGGCCCAGTGTGCCCTGGTCCATTAAGAATGACGTCCCACTTGAGACAGAGATCTGAATACTGGCAATCCGTGTCACACCAGCAGCTTGCTGCCAAATTGTCTTACCGGAGATTTCCATTGCCACTCCTAGAATCCAACGACAAATCCAGTATATCAAACCTTTGAAGTATTAATCTAAATAAGACAATTTGAATATAAAAATCAATAAATCCTCAAAAAGCTTTGCAGATTCGATTTCGCTTTAATACATTATTTAAGCCTATTCCATTAATCGGAACCAATCTTTGACCGTTAATTGAAGCCTTACTACTTCATCCTCTGCTAAAGGAGAACAGTGAGCAATAGGACCTCGAAGCATATTGAGGCTTGTCATGATCTTTGTAAACGCCTTTTGGCTTGAAAAAATAGCATCAAAACTAGCCCAGTTGCTACGAACAATCTCACCAAGTTCACCAAAAGTGGCATAGTCAATATCATCATCAGACCGGAGAGTAACTCCTGAATCAAGTTCCTTTTGAATATTGTTGTTTACGTTTGTTTTTACTAGTTCTGGCACACATATATCCCACCAGTTTTCACTATGTTGTGCCTCTAGAGTTTCCGATATAAGTTGTCGAATGCTTTTCTCGAGACAATAAAATAGTTCGTAGTATTCACCCATCTGCGCAGCTTCTATACGCAGGGTAAGATCTAACTGTGGATAGTATTCTTCATCTTTTGTGTCCTTTTCTTTTCTCTGCAAATCAATCTTAAATCTTTCTTCAACTTTATCTAAGTCTCTTTCAACGAGAGCATGTGATATACGAAATAGTTTTATTCTATCTTCTGTGCTCATTTCATTTCCTCAATAGGTTATTTCTCAATGATCTGAAGATTGCATTAAAAACTGCTTCATCATCAGTCCTAGGAAGAACCAAATTAATAGTATAGGAAAGACCCAAGTCAAACTCACGTGTAGCTTCTATTGCTTCTGTCGATTTCTGAACAACTTGTTGATTTACTGCACCTCTGTCAGTTAATTCAGAGTCGAAGTTAGCAAACTTCTTCAAGTATGTATAGGTCTGGCATATGAGTTGAACAACTCGACTATTCGATTCTAGACCTGTGATTTCAACTACTATACCTTTGAGTTGTTCACGATCAAGTTCATGAGCATATTCATTTCGCTCATATATTTCACGATAACCATTTTGTATAGCTCTAGCCATAGCAGCACCTGAAGTTGCATTATTACGAAGCTTCTTATAAAGATCTGTGGGTGTACCATTACTGTTTAAAAGAGTGAGTTTTTTAGCTAATGAAACAAACTGTCTGTAGTTCCCTCCTTTACAATTTAATTTGGTTTCAAGGAAATCGTATGTGAAACGATCTGGGGTTTTAGCTTCCTTTATTTTACTCATAATCTTATTGATTACCCCAGGTTGTACAATATAAGGAAGTTTGCTTGCCATTAAATACCTCCATTCTTTATTGTTAAGTTTCAGTTCTGACACTGCAAAGTAGCTATCAAAATAAGAGGTAGAAAGAGAGTATAAAAACATTATTTAAGTTCTTACCCCTGTCATTTGCATTGCAGTATCCCCCTGCTTAGCAGGTTTTCATGGTAATAATACTAACTTCTCAGTTCTGAGTCATAAACAGCATAAGTCAGCAGTCATGTCGAGGTAAAAGTCATCAAGAACAACATTTAAAAAAGAATCTACGTACTAGGTCTTCACTTTTCACTTTGTCAAGAATGTAGACTTGATCTTGTTTCCTCATTAGCCCTAGTTTATTTTTCGATTTCCCTGAAGTACTCATTAAAGTCATCAATTTTTATCGCTTTAATTTTATTGCTTCCGAATCCTGGCGGAAAATACGGCTCTGCAAATTCTCCTTGACAGAGGTAATTGAGCACTTCCTTTGTCGATTTGATCCACTTGAATACTTTGTAGTCAAAAAAGTCTTTATGAATCGCGTTCCTTTCACCTGGTTTCTTATTTAGTTGTTTTGGATGAATGATTTCATTTCTAAGCCTCTCGAGATTCTTAAAATCACTCCAAAAAGGCTTGTCACTCGGTGAATCTATTTTTCTGATCATTGGCAGAATATTAACCAACTTATCTGCGGTGCTCATCCATCTTTGAATGGATTCCTTGTTCCAAGATTCCGAAATCCCTTTGCTGTTCTTTGTTTCATATACAAAGTCATCGGGAATTGCCAAATTACAGAACGCCTCAATCGAGTTATATGCGAAAATTACACTTATCTGAATAGTTTCAAGATAATCATATAGCGCAGTTAAGTCATCACCTTCAAATTCAAGTAATTTGTTTCCTGATAATCTGTGCTTTATTAAAGTATCATACTTACCATTCGCGTTAATGAATTCTCGATGACTAATGTCCAAAAAAAGTGTGATGATGTTTGGTGCAACAAATTCAATCTTAGTTTGATTTATTTTATACGTCTCTAATGTGCTAAATCCAATTGTCTTATTCTGTTTTCTTGCATGAATCACAAACGGTCGATATTGGCAATATTCTTCCTTTTTTCTTAGCATCATTACACCTCACATTTGCCGTGGTGAAATACCGAAAAAACTTGGATTCTAAGTCTTCACAATTCACGTTCTTAAGAGTGTAGACCTGACCCCTTCTTCTACAACAATTGGTTAGATAACGAAATTGTTCCTTGTTAATCCAAGTTAATGTTGACCTTTAAGGCTAAATCCTTAATTACTGCTTTTACAACCCTTGTCTTTGATTTCATATCGGACTTATCTACTTTTTCACATGCAAGTTTTTCTATTGCCTCTTCTATTGCTTTGTTAATCACGGCGACAGGCATTCTTGCACAGACTTTACAATAAAAGTTCATTGATCGACCTTCATTGAAATTCTGAAGCAATTTCTCTAATAATGCTTGTCTTTCTCTTTGTTCTTTTAGCCAGGTTTCTAAACCAACATCTTTAATTTGACGTAAGTTGTCAGCAGCTGGAATCCACTCTACAACTTTTCTTCTAAGGTAAATTGTGCAATTAAATATTTCGCTGCATTTAGTACAATTCTCTAATCCATGCTTTTCTACACAGCATTTCCAAATACTGCACCATGAGTGTTGTTCTCCCAATCTACAGCCAATACACCTGCTTGGCGCTTTTGACTGATACTTGTTACATAATCCACAATATAATCCGCAGCATCCGATAAGAGTTTTTGCTTCACTATTTTTCATTGTTTCTCCGACAGTCCATTTACAGTTGTTGTCCAACAGATTGGCCTGCTAGAGTAAGGGTTAAGTCTTCACAATTCACTTTCTTTTACATAAATGTTTTTCTCTTTAACTCTTCTCTCTTCCCTGCTCCCTACTCTCTTCTCCCTGTCTTATATCCTGATTCTAGTCACTCTTTAGATTGCTTCGTCGCCTTCGGCTCCTCGCAATGACAGAGAGAAGTATTCCGTGTATCTTGTATCTTGTATCTTGTATCTTGTATCCTATGATTCTACTCTTCCCTACTCACTTCTCCCTTCTCCCTCACCAAAATACTTCAAAAACAACTGTTTTGATTTCTTGAATCCTTCTTTCGTCATGCGGAGAGTCATTTCCTTGGTTTTTGGCTCGTTAATCCAGCCCTTTTCGTGGAGTCGATTTATTGTGTTTCCATCGAATCCCTTCCATGCTCTGGCGCCAAGCCCCTCCTGCAATTCCGATGCAACCAGAAAGAGAAGAGCTAAAGTCATTTCATCAACTTTATCCTTATCGTATTCCATGTCCAGGGTCAGACCCCCTTACATATGATGAACAGCGGTTTTAAAATCTTATTTACTACTTCTATGCACTCAACCGTTTATCAAATCTTTCCGGTCAAGTATTTTAAGATATAGTTCCAGAGCTCCTTATTTATGAGCTTATCCATATACAAACATGGCATATTAGCAGTAAGCTAGACTGTGTTTTTTAGTTATTACTCATCTACTCCACCGATTGCACCATTGCGAATTATGTCTCTGCTCTTAAGTAACTCGGAAAACTTGCTCGTGAAGCGGGCAGCTGGTGCTCCGTCAACTATATCGTGGTCAAACGAAACTGTTAGGCAAATATACTCCCGGTCCTGTAGGCTGCCATCAATTAACACCGGGCGCTTGGCGATTGCACCAACAGCTACAGTGACTGTCGCATTCGTAAGCGGCACAAGCCACATCGGCCCTGAACCGAACATACCGATGGCAGTCACTCCAACAATGCCAAACTGTTTCTGCATGCTGATGTTACGAGATGCCAGCTGGACAAAGGTTCGAAGTAAAAAACCCGGAATAAAGCGGGTCCATCCGACTCTCATTGTTGAGCCTAGATGTTTTCCCGCCTATTGTTGTGCGGCTCGTAGCTCGTCATTGACCTGACGATACGTCTTTCGGTTGGCCGTTTGGATACCTACTGGTTCCGGGATGTTCTCGCCATCGATCTCGCGCTCGAACAAGACACTGATTGTGAGATCATCAAGCAAGATCAGCCGGCCGCCTTTGCGAAAGGAATTAAACTGTGGGAATTCGTCAAACGTACGCGCCAGACAGATTACAATATAGCCTGTAAGCGACAGCTTCTCGCCGATGTGCTCATGATGCTCCGCGATTAAGTGCCGCGGCCCAGTAATGTCCACCTCTGTCACGAGGTGGATTGTATTCTTCTCCCGATTGACTGCTGAGGCTGCAGCAACCATCTGTCGATTGCCACCGAAACGTTCAATCCGATACCCCTTGCTTTCACTCATCGACTGCTCCCTAAAAGAATCTCTGTTTAATGCTATCGAAGAGCTGCTTCCACTCACATCTGCCCTTTAATTCTTACACTCGCAGAAGTATACAAAACCTAACATTACCAAACTTATCACGTTCAATAACGCGAAAGCCAAAGTCGCTATTCTTCCCCAGCCGAAGATAAATTCATTCGCTAGAAGCCCTGTTGTGCCAATTAACACTAAGATAAAGGCGCATAATTTGATCAAAATACAGCCAACTCCCTTATTGTGTTTTATTATTCCCGCCAGTGTTCAGGCCTATTGAGCATATTAGCGCAAATAACTTTTCCACAAACAGAGTCAATAACGCCCGGCCGAAGTGCTTTAACCATCCATGCATCCGCATGCTCGTCCGGAATAGGATACGGTGCCTCAAATCCTAGCTTACCTGCCGGCTCGAAACCATGGCGTGGATAATATTCCGGGTGTCCGAGCACAAACACCAGATCAACTCCTGATTTTGATAAAAGCTGCAATCCTCTTTCGATGAGTTTGCCGCCAACTCCTTGTCTTTGAGTATCAGGCACTACTGCTAACGGAGCTAGTATTACTACCGACACAGTATCTTGTATTTTCTCTAGATGAGCTGTGGTGAAAAAAATATGTCCTACTGCTTTACCATCTTCAAAAGCAAGCAGAGATAAAATAGGTTTTGCGCTAGGATCCTGCAAAAGTTCTCTTACCAGTTCAGCCTCTTTATCATAACCAAACGCCATACGTTCTACAAATAATATATCTTCCAGATCTGAATCTGAAGTTTCCCGTATATGCAATTGTTCCTCCATTTTTCCTACTGCTAACATTGGATAAAAAGAATCTGAGTACCAGGTCTTTCACAATTTTTTTCCTAGGAGTATAGACTTTTTCCTACCTTTTTAAGGTCGTACATAATCCTATACGGGTGGATATTTTCTCATAATACTGTAGGCACACCTTTTAAATCATACGGTCTCTATACGTACACTGATAAGAAGTTATTAGTGCTATTTCTAAACTGTCACTAGCTCTTAGAAGTCTCTGATAATCGTTTCCTGCATTCATTCTCGTCTTGCCTGCATACAATCGCTAATTCTGGCTCTTGATCCTCTAGAAACTCAAGTGCTTCTTCTAAGTGATCTAATGCTTCGGAGTATCGTTCCAACCTAGTAAGTGTCCTACCAAGCCAGAGTCGTGTTACGTTAAGCATTCTTTCTTCATCATCCAGGTGGATAAACTCCTCCTTTTTGAGTAGCTCGTATGCTTTTTCAAGGTCACACAAAGCCTCATCATACTTACCTAAACGATAGTATATGGTACCTAGCCAGTGATAATTAATGCCGTCTCTTGACAACTCGGCAGCTTGATTTAGAATTGGTAGAGCCTCTTCAGCTCTACCTAGCTCAGCTAGGGTTGCACCTAACCAATGGAGATCATGCACATCAGCACGTCCACGGATATCAACAGCGCTCCTGAAGTAATCAAGAGCTGAAACACTATCTCCCGCTGCATAGAAACCCATGCCTCTGTCCCAGTATGCAACCGCTACATCTTCCGTAGAGAACGAGTTTTTACATTTCGGAGGTGATTTTCAAAGTTGTTTTAGGCCGGGGAATACGAAGCTTCTGACCGCAGTTTTCATTCGGGCAGACAAAAACAATTTTGTCGTTCTCATTCATTAATCATCTTCTCCAATAAACTATTATTGATTATATAATTCTATATAAATCCAAATAAAGCCATTTCTGCAACACAACATGCTTAAAGTGTCTGAGTTACCGGCCTTTCTTAATTCACTTTCTCTTCTGGCCGCAATTGATACAACTCTCTCTGTGAACACATAAAATGGCTCCGCAATTTGAACAGGTCCATTTTATCTTTTCCTGTTTGATAAAATCTCTTATTCCTGATTCTTGTATGCTTTCAAGATTTTCAATCATGCTCATTGAATATTTCGTTCTATAGCGTTTATCTAATTGTTTTAACCTCGTACATGGAAATTTTTCACATTTAAAACAATACTTGGAGTTGCTTGCTTCCAACAATTCACAATTCTTTATTATGCATACCAGACAGTGTTTAGTCTTGAGATCATCACGACCATTGCATCCGCCACATGGATTCTTTTTCCTGAGATATCCGATACAGAGACTGCAATTCATCCCACAAGGCGCAATCATCATCGATTTAATTAATTTTGTGGTTTTCAATTCATTTGCACTCATTTTTATGTTCTTTTTTACTAACTTCTCTATTATTGGCCTGCGCTGCCCCAACCCTTGTCTTCCTCGGATCCAAAACCAGGCTTAGTAGTGTACCCGTGTTCGCTTATCCAAGTACTTGCTGCATCCGCAAGTTTTTCATTATTGGAATTCAAGTAAGCAGTAGCTATAGTGGGATTGCCCAACCGGTTTAAAGCCTCAATAAGAACCGGTTCTGAATCCGCCATGCCTTTTAAGACAAAGAAGTAAGAACAAGCTGCTATGATAGGCCAATCCCTTCTTTGGAAAGCTGACAATAATGGCTCCTCCGCAGGCTCTCCTATGCGAGCGAGCGCCTCATTCCCGGAGTAGTACAGCATCATATCATCACAATACGGACTTTCATAAGGCTGATACTCACGACTGTTCTCCCTAGCAGCAAGGTTTTGTAGTGCTGTAATTAGAGGCTCTACTACACGCTTATCCCCGATCATTCCAAGAGCTTTTGCTACCTGATCCCTGACTAACGCATCTTCATCATTTAGTGCTGCAATCAGCGGCTCTACTGCGCGCTTGTCTCCGATCATTCCGAGCGCCGTTACTACCTGTCCCCTAATCCAAGGATCATCCTTCAGTGTAGCAATTAGTGGCTTTACCGCATCCTCTCCTATCTTTGCAAGCGCGTTTGTTTCTACTGATGCCTCTCCCCAGGTGGTACTTACTTCATCATGAAGTGCAGCAATCAATGGCTTTACTGCGCGCTTGTCCTGCAGTTCTCCTAGTGCCTTTATCGCTTCTTCGCGAGTGGCATATGCCACACTAAGCGAGTCTTTAGACAAGTGCGTTCCAACAACATCAATCAACGGCTCTACGGCACGTTTATCTCTTATTTGCCCAAGAGCTTGAGCCGCTCCTGCACCAGCAATATAAGAGCCCTCGTCATTTGGATCTATATCTTTTAATACCTTAATCAAAGGCTCTACCGCAGGTGATCCTATAAACACGAGTTCATCAATCGCATTGGCCCTTACATTTTCTTTACTATCCTTCAAATCCAGAATTAGCTTTTCTATGCGCTGATTCGGTGCACAATTTATACAAGATAAAACAACTACGAAAAGGACTATCAGCCAGACCAAAATTTTTAGGGACCGCCCCGATAGCATAAATCCACCTCCAACATTCTTCTTTGTGTGATAAAAAACTAGAGGATCAGACCTCCCCAATTCACTTCATCCAGTACCCTTGTTTAACAATTTTAAAACTCATCCCTCTTCCTTCCTGCTTCACCCTTGTTTTCTGGCAACTACCGCGAATTCTGTGTTTTCAGGGCTATAAGTTGAGCCTGCAACATCCGAATACAAATCTTCAACGATAAATCCACATTCTGTGAACTCCTTCTCTAAGATTTCAGGGCTAAAATATTGCAGCCAGTTATATACAGTCCGCGTACGGTTGACTTCGATAATCGTATATTTATCAAGAATTACTTTTTCTTTCTGATACTTAAATGTATTTAAAAATCCGTAGTACTTATTTGGTGACCAGAAACCATCGAGAAGGTTGGCTTCGTACATGGCTGTCTCTTCTCGTTGCTCAAAAGCCCTTAATGAGTACACATCAAGAAGAACCGAACCGCCGGGTTCCAGAATTGTATGGAACTTTTCTAACATTTTTGTTCTCTGGATAGGACTAAGAGCACAAAAGTCACACATAATCATCAAGATAAGATGAAAACGATTGTCTGTTTCAAGCTCCAGATAATCCTGATTTAGATACTGGATGGATAATCTTTCCTTTTTTGCAGCTTCTTGGGCATACTGGATAGACCTTTTCGAAAAATCTATCCCGGTTACATCAGCCCGTTTTTTAGCCAACCTCATTGCATACAATCCCGGACCGCATCCAAGGTCAGCGATCTTCGTCCCGTCACCAACGTTGAAATGGGAGGATATCCACTCGACCGACCGATCGATAAATGCAGCATTACGGGATGATACATCGATTTCTTCGTTTAGGTGAAAAGACAACATTTGCTTTGATGTATGATCATCCGTCCATAGATCACTTGCTGTATAGAACTCAAACGGCTTGGGACGGGTATTTATTTCTTCAAGCTCTTCAAACATCTATTTTCCATTCTTCTTTGCATAGAACATTGCCTATCAATATTATCATAAAGAACTGCGAAGAGGCACTGGATAATCCAGTGTTAACTAGCTTTATCGGATTGAATATTTGCTTCTTTTCCCACAAAGTACCTTCTTGAATAAATAAGTAATCCCAGTATCAACAGAAGAGGTAAGGCAAATAATCCCACCAAGCAATAGTCATGTAGAACCGTTACTTTCCCTAAAAATTCCATTTCATATTCCAGCAGGTTCATCATGCTGACAATTTGGTAAAAGTTATACCTGGTGAAAGTCATAATCACCGATACGGTGAGCAAAGTAAAATAAATCAAAGCCGCCCACCAAGCCCAAATCTTCAATCGGAACACCCCATAAATCAGACCGTACAAGGCCACTATACAAAAGGCAATAAGATAAACCATTTGGCGTCCGAACATCAACTTCCCAAAAAGAGGAAACATTGCCTGAAAGAAAATGGCAAGATGCCAAGCAATTATGCATAATAAAAATAGAAATAGTAGAGCTAGCAAAGGAAGTGGATATTTCTCAGTCCAGTAGGTTTTTGAATCATTTTTTTCAAATAAATATTTCACTTTGTCGCTCTTATAGAACCGTAGCAGCACCATGGGAAACAAAATAAGAAATGTTAATGACAACAAGCTGACGATTATTAACCGATAGATTACAATCGATTCACTGAGTCTGAAAAATGCCGGTGCGAGGATACCCAGATTGATAATAAAAAACACTCCAAAAGCAAGCAGACCCCAGAGATAAAGAATGGATAAAGTAAGTGCCCAATGGCGCAATCTAAGTGTGCCGATCCCTATAGGGATTAATAAGCAGGCCAGCAAATAATACGAAATGTTGTGAGCCACCAGCATACCAAACCAAAAGGAGCCGATACCAAAACCGTCGTAAAAGAATTGGCCGCCCTTAGAAAAGAAATAGAACACATAGATCTCAAGCGGACCGTAATATGCCGCAACAATTCCAATCAGAACTTGAACAATTCCAATTGCTTTTAAAATAGCAGTCTGAACTCCATAGTTATCCTCGATCATATGTAATCAATTTCTCCTAAAAACAGAGAGTTGGAGTTGCATTTTACTTTTTACTTATCAAAAACTCTTCCCTCTTCTCTTCTCGCTTCTTCCTACATTTTCTCCGCATACACCATTTGCTCAATCGGCGTGGAAGCAAGATCGCGACCGGTCGGTTTAACGTAACGCTCGGCTAGCTCCTCGTAACCAAGGTGTTCAATAACCCGCCAGCCGTATCTATCAAGAAATTCCGGCACTTTATCAGGGTCTATTCCGTAAAACCAGATTTTTTCTTTTACTACATATTTCTTATAGGTTGCCTCCTGGTCATACATAACTTTGCCATCAATAAAGTCCTTTCGAACGTATGTAAATGCCAGACGACTACCGGGAGCTGCCTTAGCCAGAAAGTTAAACGTTGCCCTAATACCCTCTTCGGTCAAATACTGGGTTACCGCCTCCCAGATAAAGAATGTCCGTTTGTCCTCCGAGTAGCCATGCGATGATAAGGCATTATTAAGATCCTCTCGGTCGAAATCAATTGGTACTAGCTTGACATGTTTTGGGACTTTTCCAAAAAGTTTTTTTAATCTAGCCTGTTTAGATTTAATATTCTCAGGCTGATCGACTTCCCATACCGGAACCTCAGCCAGAGCCGGTATGCGATATGCCCTTGTGTCGAAACCTGCGCCCAGATTTACCACAGCATCAATCCGGCCTACTGATTCTATCAACTTCTCATCTATATATCGTTTCCGGCACATCATGCCACCCCATATGCCCGGAGCAGGTTTCTCAAGTGATCTGACCATCCAGTCCCTAAGGAAGGTGGGCTGCATCATCCACGCGAAAGCACGCATAGAAAATGGAAGGATAGGATATGCCAGTTCATCATCGATAATCCGCTGATCCGGAGGAAAGTATTGCTCGATGGCAACAGTCACCATCGGACCTACACCCGTCTTACCTGCCGCTCTAGTCATAACAACTCCCTATTTTCTTTAGATTGCTTCGGTCGCGGAGCCTGTCCTGAGCGAAGCCGAAGGGCTCCATCGCAATGACAAAAAAACAGTATTGTTGTATCCTGTGTCCTGTGTCCTGCATCTGGCATCATGAATCTTGAATCTTTTAACTTTCTATTTTAAATTTTTCATCTTAAATTTTGAATTTATCTCTTACCTCATTCCTGCTCCCTGCTCACTTCTCCCTACTTATTCAACCTTCTTTGTACTGCTTCACTTTCAAGCTCCCTTATTGCCCCTGAAGCTATCCAACGAGCAGCCTTGGAATCCATCTTTTTTATCTCTTTTGCCACTTTGATCGCTTCTTTATTTAGACTCTTGTTCCTTTTCCCGATATTACGCAACGCCCAGCTAACCGCTTTCTTTACATAGTTCCTCTCATCCGTTGCTCCCTTTTCTATCACTGGAAACAACCCTATGAACCTATCATCTGCTTCACTCTTATCATGCCAAGCCAAACAAGCGATTAGTGAATAAGCAGTCCGTTTTACATACTCCTCATCCCGCTTTGACCAGTCAATTATTTTCTTCCAAGCTAATAGGCTCTTCTCGAAGAGATTCATACACACCTGATCGCAAACATCCCAAGAGTTAAATCCTACCACCCATTTTTCCATCTGTTCCTCGGTCAACTCCTCAGGAAGATCAACCATTGCAGCCACAATCCTTGCTTCAGGTATTCCGGTCTCCCATAATCCCAGTGCCAGTTGGTGATCTTTTCCAGCTTCTTTAGCTATCTTGCGTATATCCGGGATAGATACTCCCAGACGTTGCTCAGCAGTCATTCCATATCTGGCCATACCTTTCACATTATGCGGGCTGGCTTTTTCTTTTAATTTTCTTACAACTTCTTCCACAGAAGCCATTTTTACTCCTAAATAATCTACATTTAAACTTTTCAGTATCGCTTATTAGCAAATAAAAAACGCAGCATTTAATCCCCAAAAAGTAGTTTTAGGATTCCTATTTCTTTAATTTCCTTAGATTTTCAACCCTGGTTTTTATACTTGCTTCATGTTGTTCATCCGTATAGCTCGGGTCTTTTAAATCCTGCCATGTTTTGCATGGTATTTCGGAGCATACTCCGCAGTTTTCTAATTTCTTTTCATTAACCACGCAATCATAGATTGGACAAACAGCAGTGGATATAATTTGCCCACCAAACTTCTCCCTCGATCTCCGAGCAACCTGGACATTCAGCCTTCTTGAAATATTCGCATATCGCGCAATCACAGCCGCAAACTGATAATTTTGCATTCATTTTTCTATTTCTCCCCCTCTTAAAACTCAAAATCTGGCCATTGCATTATGAGCAGGGCAGCCAGTATCGCTATATTGATAAGAATGCCAACTCCTCCCTGATCATCCAATTTTTGTATTCTTCCATTCCAGAAAAGAATAAAGATAATGCTGGAGAATATAGCAGCGCTTATAACAATCGAACGCCACCAAGCTTGTCTGGCAAATATCGCTATCCCGCCGACTACAAAACCAATAGCCGTCAACACACAAGTGATGCTCGCCAATAATCTTATCGTGTCATTTCCAATACCAAGCATCGAAAATGCCCACGAGCCGTCAGGCCAAAGCAGTCCGGGTTGAAGCTCAAAAAACCGTTGGCTCTGCCCAAAGTACAACATATAAATTAGACCGTGTATTACCATAAAAACACCGATTATTATCCTTAGCATCGCTTTACTCCTTTCATGTAAAAAATTCCATAAGACAAATCAGTTGTTAAAATTCATTCTTCTGAGTTCATGACCGAATCCTGCAATAAATGAAATTACATATAAAATAGCTGAAATCAGTACAAGGATGAGAGCCGTGTTCTGAATGTTTTCAGGATTAGTCATTCCAGGGATAAAACCAAAAACAGCGATCTCCAAAGCTATTAAGATTACTACTGAAGACACTATAAGTGTAATAATCCAGAGTTTAGAGAGAAACGGCCAAATGCTTTGAGGCAGAACTTTCTTCCACCAAGTCAGCGGCTTATTCATTCGAGTCGCGAAAGCCCAAGCCGGTATGAAGAAAATTATTTGCCCGATCCCGCCCCCTACCAGAAACAGAAGAATGAATAATACCAGGAAAACCGTTCGTCCATATGTAGTTTGGATAAACCATAGTGACCAAACAATAATTGTCAATCCTAGAATCATTGACAGCAGCCCTGAGATTAGAAAATTAGGAATTACGGTAAAAGCTTCTTCAGTGCCCAGGACCCAAAATCTTTGCGCTTCCCCTATCGCTTGAACAACAAGACCATTGGTGGGAGTATTGCCTTGCAATAATTCAAAAAACCCATGGTTAAAACCACTGAATCCGAATATCACTCCGATCGTAGTGACTATAATACGCGTTGCATTAAGATTATAGAAATATGATTTTTCTTTGCTCGATGCTTTGTTCATGATTAATATCCCTCCTTGAAAAAAGAAAGAGATTACATTTTTAATTTTTACTTTTTCAAGAATGAAGACCTGATTGCGTTTCCGCGCTGTTTCCGGGAAACTTTTTTAAGATTGTTAGGATGAGAAAAAGAATTCCCGGTATACAGCAGATGAACAACCCAATGGGATATAAACCTTTATATATTACCACTGCAAGAAAGGTAATGATAAAGCACGGTATGGAAAGAATGCCCAGCTCTTCCTGCTTCCAGGCGGCAAATAGGAAAATCATTGCTGCATACAGCAAGATTGACCAGCGGAGTGATTGAAGACCGAGTGACCAGGGATAATGATAAGGATAATCTTCAAAAGTGATGAAAATAACGGCAATCAGGGGTAGAAGTGTTAGTAAGCGAGCAGACCAACGCAGCAGATTGATCGTTGTCTCCCGTTTCACAATACCTCCTTGTATTTTTCACCAGCAGTTCAGATATACTTGCAAGTGCTACAGTTCAAGGATTATGCCTTTACTTTCTTCTTTGATAAGAAAGTGACATAAAATGGGCTTCCTTGTTAAATACAATTTTATGATGAAGCTTTCATCTGTCTTTTTACCAGACCTACAATATATTGGATGAGTGTGATAAAAACCACCAAACCACCTGCAATGTATCCAACTGTAAGACTAAATTTAAAAGGCCAGATTACGCACCCTGCGTACACTAAGGCTGCTCAGATTGTCATTCCAATAAGTGTCCCCAAAGCTCTTAGAATTTCTTTTACCATGTCCGCCTCCCACAAAACTTGTTCACATAGCCACACAAGTTTCTTTCTATCCGAAATAAGATGTGTGTATAAGTTTTGTATTGTTAGTCTCATTCCACTTTAAGCTTAAAGCCGCACTCAATATCCGCATAAGTAGCTTAGCAAAGCCACGCTTTCCTACATCAAGAAAATATCCAGTTCTCCCCACCAAGACAATGTTTTAGGAAGTGTCCTACAAGTACCAGTTAATTACATCATCGCCTTCGCAAGTTCAGCCCCCCAGAGTCGCGCTCGCTCTAGTTCCCCGTCGCGCAGCGGTCCATACTTGCCTTTGACAATAAAGCGCTGACTTTTTCCTACAGCACGGTATCCAGCACTTTCCAGGCTGCGCTGAATTGCTTTAGCGGCACTGCCCGGCGACCACCAAATACGCGTCTCAAAAGCAGCCGACTGTCCACTACCTTTTGGGAGCGCCTCAAGCCATGAACGCATTGACGGATGTGAGAGATCGGGCTTCACTTTCTCCCTGGCCTGATTTGTATCAATAGTCCTTAGCATGTCATCGGAAGGCAGCCTAAAACCAATCAATGGAGAACCTGCCGCAATAAGATTGACATCTGCCATTACATCAATAGTCGCTTCAGCTGTAGAGAGTGCTTGTGCCTCTGATCCAATACCTTCAGCGATGGCATGGGCAACAGCAGCAGTATTCCCCCAAAGAGATTCGTACACGACGATAGCCTTCATAGCACTCACCCTTTTCTTTATAAGTTTAATGCTTTTGCCACTGATTTTTATGAATTCATAACAAAATTTTTAAACTATAACTACCTGTGCGGTTCAATAATTACTTTTAAGGATTCGCCTGATCCGGCTACCAGTTGGAAACCTTTTCCCGCTTCTTCCAAACCAAGTCGATGAGTAATCATATCTTCAACATTAATTCTCTTAGCGCGGATTAGTTCCAGCGCATGAGTAAGATCACACGGAGCAGCTCCATAGGAGGTCATTAAAGTCATTTCATTGCGCCACAATTCATTGAGAGGCACCGGTAAGTCAACACCGGGCTCCGGTACGGCAAAAAACAGAACAGTGCTGCCCCTGTCAACGCATTCCATTGCCTGTTTAGCGGCAGGCAATGCCCCCGCGCATACTATTATGCAATCAACAAGCCTTCCATCGTTTACTTTCCGGATTTCCGTGGGAACATCAGATGCTGCATTTATTGCCACATCAGCCCCGAATTTCCCGGCAGCTTCTATACGATAATCATTGATATCAGTAGCAATTATTCGCCCTGCTCCCAGGATGCGAGCAAGCTGAATATGAAGTATTCCCGAAATACCACTGCCGATAACCAAAACACTGCTTCCCGGCCTAATGCGAGCCAGTCTTTGCCCCCGCAGGACACAAGCCAACGGCTCAATAAAAGTACCCTCTTCAAAAGAAACTTCATCTGGCAGTACATAAACACCCCGATCGACATTCAGAGACGGCACCCGCAGGTATTCGGCAAAACCACCCGGATAGAAATTGGTTTTATGCAACGTCTCGCAAGCAGTATGATGACCGTTTAAACAGTAGTAACATTTATTACAGGGAACGTGGTGGGAAACAAATACACGTTCACCTAATTTATAATCCTCAACACCCTCACCGATTTCGACAATCTCTCCGGCAATCTCATGACCAAGCACTATTGGTGCTTTCTTAACGCGATACCACTCCATCACATCGCTTCCGCAAACACCGCTTGCCATGACCTTAACCAGAAGTTCGCCGGCCCCGATTTTGGGAACTGGCATTTCCTCAGTCCTTACATCATTGTTGTTATAATACATGGCTACGCGCATAGTTTATCCTCTACCAGGAAATCTTGTATCTTACAGACAGGTTTACACTCATCCCTCTTCTCTTCTCCCTCATCATTTACATGTATCTTGAATCTGTATTTCATCTCGCATTTTGCATTTTAAAATTTGAATTTTGAATTTACCTCATCCCTCTTCTCTTCTCCCTGCTCCCTAATGCACTTTCGAGGCCGATCCGCTTTTGCTCTTTAGATTGTTGAAAAGTTCGAAAGCTTCATCAACGTTTATGTTTTCATGAACAACCGCCCGTACAGCCGAGATCATCGCTACTGGGTCTTCCGACTGAAAAATATTTCTTCCCATATCCACGCCAACCGCACCGCTTTGAATTGCATCATAAGCCAACTGAAGCGCATCGCGTTCGGGAATTTTCTTTCCACCGGCAATAACCAAAGGTACAGGACAGCTTTCTACAACTTTATCAAAATCCTCACAGTAATAAGTCTTAACAAATTTCGCTCCCAATTCCGCTGCGATCCTACAGCAAAGCCCCAAATATCGAGCATCACGCGTCATCTCTCTGCCTACTGCTGTTACCGCCAATACCGGTATCCCGTACTTTTCACCGGCATCAACCAGTTTAGTTAGATTAGTGAGAGTCTGATGCTCATGTTCCGAGCCAACATAAATAGAGAGAGCCATGCCGCTGACATTCAGTCGAATTGCATCCTCAATAGCAACCGTTATGCCTTCGTCTGACAGTGCGGGCCCTACTATGCTTTGACCGCCTGACACTCGAAGAACGATTGGCACATCAACATCCGGATCAACCGAGGCTCTCAATACTCCCCTGGTGGGCATCAAGGTATCCGCATAAGGCAAAAGAGGTTCAATTGTTTTGCTGGCATCCTCCAGCCCGGTAGTCGGTCCCAAAAAATATCCATGATCCACAGCCAGCATTACCGTTCGTCCGGTATCCGGTTTGATTATTCTTGATAAGCGATTTTGCATTCCCCAATCCATATTTATACCTCCTTTTATTATCGAGTACTGCATTTCCGGCAATACAAGGTTTGTAAGAATTAGCTACTCCGGATTCAGAATTTGATGCCTCAAATAGAGCTATAAAGTCAAAATGCAAAATGAAAAAGTCAAAATAATTTTCTTAAAACCTTTACAATTCACTATATGCAATTTGAAATTTGCATTTTGCAATTAATTTCTTGCTTTGTTTATTCTACCCCAGGTACAGTCTTTGTCAATCAATCACCAGTCAATTTTAGTAACTTGCGCAATTTCCTATTATGATTTCTTATTTAGAAACAATTGTTCTTACTTTTCACCAAATTATTAGTATATTATGCAGGATTGCAGAGACCTTAGAAGAAATGTCATAAAAGAAATATGGCAGATAAAATAATCCGGATGGTCCTTTAACGGAGGAAAAATGCCGGAAAATGAAAAGACAAAGAAAAGCTTCCTTATAGCGCAACTTTCGGATATCCATTGTGGAGACGCGCGATTTGACAATGATCTTTTTGGAAATGTAATCTCCGAGATTAATTCGAAAAAACCGGATCTGGTAATTGTTCCGGGTGATCTTACTGTCGCCGGTTACCGGGAGCAATTTGAAGAAGCCAAAGAATATCTAAATTTAATCCAATGTCCGCAAAAGATAATAATCGCCGGCAATCATGATTGCAGAAATGTCGGCTATCTTCACTTTGAAAACATCATCGGCCCACGATATTGCACAAAAGAATTTCCCTTCAATTTAGAAGGGGAGCAACTCCATCAAAAGATAAAGATCGTAGCGGTTGATTCAAATAAACCTGATCTTGATGACGGTGAGATCGGAAGAGATAAATATGAATGGATTATCGATCAGTTTGCGGATAATAATTCATTTAAAGTATTTGTTCTTCATCATCACCTGGTCAGCATACCCGGAACCGGAAGAGAAAGAAATATTGTCTGGGATGCAGGAGACGTTCTGGAAAGCCTTAAAAAAGCAAAAGTCGATATCGTAATCGGTGGACATAAGCATGTACCATACGTTTGGCCACTGGCTGATATGCTGATAATTAAGAGCGGTACTGCCAGCACCTGGCGCACCAGAGGACTTTCTCCACCCTCCTACAACTTGATCAAGATAACTGCTGATGAAATAAAAGTAACTATCCAGAACTCAGCTGATGACGGAAAATTCGAAGAAGTATTCCCCAGAAGAAATAGTTAGATGATGAAGTGGTAACTTATGAGAATCTATTATTCAAACCAGATTTCAAAGCCCCCGGAAATTGTATTTCCCTGGATTGCAGATCCGGAAAAAGCCATGAAATGGCAGAAGAATGTAAAAGGGGGAGAAATCATTGTCGATAAACCGGAAATAGTTGGCACCACTTTTAAAGAAGTAATCGAAGAAGACGGCAATGTTCTTGAAATGGAAGGAACAATTACAAAATATATAAAGAACAAACTAATGGGATTTCACATAAAGAGTAAGATCCATGAATTTGATGTAAGTTATGCTTTGGAAGAGATAGACAAAACAACAAAATTATCGGTTGATGTAATAATCAAATGGAAGTTTCCAATGAATATTATTAGTTTATTCATTGGAAAAAAGATGAAAGAAAGATTAATAAAACAACTGGATTCGGAAGTTCTGGATTTAAAGAAATTATGTGAAGATAACTGAGTGCGATTCCTTTACCTCCTCAAAACACCACATCATAAGCCCAAAACAAGTTTTCTATTGCTTTATTGACACATAAAAACAATCATGTTATATTTAAACTGACTGACAGTCAGTCAGTTAGATTAATTGCTTATCTTTTTTGTTGCATGTACAGATAAGAAATCTATTTCAATGCAATTATTACACGACAACTAGTTAGGAGGCCTACAATGAATTTTCTTTCTCTGATATTTAATAATTTACTGCGTCAAAAAACCAGGACCTTGCTGACCATGCTGGGTATCAGCATAGGTATTGCCACTATCGTAACATTAGGTGCTGTGGCAGACGGACTGTCCCAATCAATATCAGGCATTATAGGCAGCGGTGGCGCCGATTTTACCGTTACCCAGGCAAACACCTCGGATCTTACTTTCAGCACAATTGAACAAGAAAGCCTGGATAAGCTGCGCCGCATGAAGGATATAAAAACTGTTGACGGAGTTCTGCTTGGCATTGCGCAATATAGCTCCAATCCCTACTTTATGGTCTTCGGTTTAGAGCCATCTGCCGCCGAGCGAAATGAAATTAAATTCTATAAAGGTCGCCTACCTCGTAAGAATAGTCAGGAGATCGCTATAGGTAAAATAGCGGCAAAAAACCTGAACAAATCGACCGGCGACAATATCAGGCTATTTGAAAATGATTTAAAAATTGTAGGCCTTTATGAATCCGGTGACAATCTTAAAGACGGTGGTAGTGTTATGTCATTAGAGAAATTACAAAAACTTTATAAGCGCGAAGGTAGAGTTACACTTGCAATGGTCAAAGCCAAGCCCGGAACAGATATCGAAAAGCTTACTAAAGAAATTGACCGTAAGTATAAGGGAGAAATGATCACTATTAAATCCGTTGATGAGATATCCCGGGTAGACCAGGGTACCGAGATTATTAACGCAGCTTCCTGGATGATCTCAGCACTAGCTATTATCATTGGAGGCATCGGGGTTATGAATACAATGATTATCAGCGTTTTTGACCGTGTAAGAGAAATCGGTGTACTAAAAGCACTGGGCTGGAAGCGCCATACAGTAATCAAAATGATCCTTAGTGAATCCGTTATTATCGGCCTGGGAGCAGTTGTTATTGGCGCGACAGTCGGATTTTTCGTTCTTCGACTGGTTATGCTTTCTCCTGTAGTCGAATCATTTCTAAAACCCGATATTTCGCTTTCATTGCTGATGCGGGCAACAGCCGTTGCCATCATTGTAGCTATTGTCGGAGGAATATATCCGGCTTATCGAGCCGCAAATCTCTCACCTGTAGAAGCTCTCAGGTATGAATAAAGGAGGATAAATGGGAACAATCATCGCTGTCAAAGACCTAAAGAAATACTATGATGATGGGCACATCAAAGCGCTTGATGGTGTTAACCTTGAAGTATCCGAAGGTGATTTTATCGCTATCGTCGGGCCATCGGGATGCGGCAAATCCACCTTGTTGAATATGCTTGGAGCTCTGGACGTCCCGGACTCCGGCGAAGTTATTATCGATGACATTAATCTCAAATCAGAACGGGACTTAGCATCTTTCCGACGTAGGACAGTTGGATTCATTTTTCAGCTGCATAACCTGTTACCATCACTTACTGCCTGGGAAAATATACAAATTCCTCTAATGGAACTGCATATGCCCGCAAAGAAACGGAAAGCGCGCGCGTTTGAACTTCTCAGACAAGTTGGTTTGGAAGATAGAGCCAACAGTCTTCCTACTAAAATGTCCGGAGGCGAACGTCAAAGAGTAGCCATTGCCCGAGCGCTGGTTAATAACCCTCACATACTTATTGCCGATGAACCGACGGGCTCGGTTGATTCTAAAAACTCACAAAGAATTATGGACCTGTTAAAGAGTATCTGTCGGGATAAATATATGACATTGGTAGTGGTAACACACGACTTAACTATTGCCAAACAAGCCGATAGAATCATAAAGATGCTTGACGGCAAAATAATTACTCAAGATACAAATAAAGAAGATCAAAAGGTGATGTTGCATGACTAGAACCAAGAAGCGGCCGGAAGAGCGCCGGGCTGAGCTAGTAGCAACCGCGCGTCAGCTATTCTCAGCCAAGGGGGTTGACCAAACATCGGTAAGCGACATTGTTAAAACTGTTGGTGTAGCTCAAGGTACCTTTTACTGGTATTTCTCGTCAAAAGATGAAATCCTTAACGTTGTTGTAGAGGAAATCGTCGAAGAAATATGCAATTTTGTCAGTGCAATCTCGCAAGGCCCAAAGCCAAACGCAATGGCAAAATTTTTAAAGATAAAGAATGTGCTTTTTGACGACGCTATTTCCCAAAAAGATGTTCTGGAACATATTCACCGCGCTGAACATGTACAATTCCATGATTATCTGGTAATGGAAATAAACAAACGTCTAATCCCGATAGTAACGGAAGTAATAAAGCAAGGGGTTGAAGAAGGAGTTTTCAATACACCGTATCCTGAAGATGCAGCCGCCTTCATACTTCTTGCCTCTCAAGCCCTACACGAAGAAGATATCTTTTCGCAAAATGAAACAATGAAAAAGCGTGTTGAGGCATACTTTGATTTTGTGGTAAAGGGTTTGGGTTGTAAACTTCCAATAAAATAAGACAATCCCAATAAAATGCAGTAATTAAATTCCCCCGAAGATATGGAATTCAATAATCAACTCGATACTGTTTTCATCTTATATCCATTACTCATATCTAAGCGCATCGATAGGATCCAGCCGGGAGGCTTTATGGGCTGGATAAACACCGGAGAAAATACCGACTGCGGCAGCAAAGCCAAAGGAAAGAAGAACAGACCATGTAGTAATTTCAGCCGGCAGCCAATTATTTGCCAACTGGGCCCCGGCAATTCCCAACAAGATACCGATTGCCCCGCCGCACAAGCTCAGTAATACCGCCTCGATTATAAACTGCATCATAATATCGTAAGTACGGGCTCCGACCGCTTTCCTAATTCCGATTTCCCTGGTTCTTTCGGTAACCGAAACCAGCATTATATTCATTATGCCGATTCCGCCAACTAGAAGCGAAATACTGGCAATCCCCACTAACATTAATGTCATAATCCTTAAAATATCTTCCATCATGGAAAGAGTCTCCCCCTGAGTAAAAACCGTAAAGTCATCCGAAGTATATTTCTTGCTCAGTATCCGCTCTATTTCATCCTGCGCTTCTGTCACGTGGGAAGAATCCTTTGCTTTTACCATGATATCAGTAAGTTTGTCATTTCCCGCCATTGTCGTGGCTGTGGAAAGAGGAATATAAGCGGAGTCATCATAATCCATTCCCATAAAACGTCCCTTTTCTTCCAGAATCCCCAGGACAAGATATTTTTGTCCATTTAAAGTAATCCTCTTGCCAATAGGGTCAGTGTCTCCAAAAAGATCATCTGTAACTGTTTTGCCAAGTACACACACTCGCCGTCCCGCCTGTTCCTGAGACTCGGTAAAAGATCTTCCACTCTGGGTCGGTCTATCCAGAACATCCTCATAACCGGCATTAGCTCCTGCAATAGTAATACGCCGGGTACGATTTCGATATTTAACTTCAGCAGAACTTTCAATCATTCCTGTAGCACCATCAATATAAGTATTACCACGCCTTATCAGCTCCACGTCAGCAGGAACCAATTTCTGAGACATGTTTGAATGTTGGCTGCCTGCTTCAATCCTACCCGGAAAGACAAACAAAAGATTCGATCCCAGACCGCTAATTTGGCTGGTGACATCGGACTTCACACCCTGCCCCATGGAAATCAGGAGAATAACCGCCATAACGCCGATTATTACACCAAGCATTGTTAAAATTGAGCGCATCTTATTAGCTACTATTGCCTCAAAAGAAACGCGAAAGCTTTCCAGTAGGTTCATTTCTTCTTCACTTTCTCATCAGATGTAATCTTGCCATCTAGCAGCCTGATGATTCTATCTGCATGATTTGCAATATACTCCTCGTGGGTAACAAGTATGATAGTCTTTCCCTCGCGATTTAATTTATCTAAAACAACCATAATTTCAGCTCCGCTTTTTGAATCCAAATTACCGGTAGGTTCGTCAGCTAAGATTATGCCCGGATTATTTACCAACGCCCGCGCAATCGCCACCCTTTGTTGTTGTCCACCGGAAAGTTGCGAGGGACGGTGATGTATGCGTTCTTCTAAACCGACTGAGATAAGCGCCTCTTTTGCCCGCTTCAATCTTTCTCTAAGTCCATATCCCGCATATATCATCGGGAGTTCAACATTTTTCAATGCATTGGAACGAGTTAAGAGATTAAATGATTGAAAAACAAAACCGATTTTTTCGCTCCTTACCTTTGCCAGTTGATTATTGCTAAGCTTTCTGGTTTCCCGGCCCTCAATAGAAACAACTCCTGAAGTTGGCCGATCCAGACAACCGATAATATGCATTAAAGTTGATTTACCTGAACCTGAAGGCCCCATAATAGAAACAAATTCGCCCGGTCCAATATTTATCGATACTCCCCGAAGTGCTTCTACTTCAACATCTTCCAGGTAGTAATTCTTCTGCAAATTATCGATTACAATTAATCCATTTTCTTTCACTTTATTTCTTCGCCACCCTTAAGCCTAGTAAGGTCGTTGGTAATTACTTTGTCTCCTTCTTCGAGACCTTTTTTTACCTCATAGTAGTCAACTGTCGCGATCCCTAAAGTAAGCTGACGTTTCTTAACTTTCTTATTTTCCGCCACAAAGGCTGTATCTTTACTATCACGCGTGGTAACTGCTTTAAGAGATACTGCTATAACTGCTTTTTGGGTACCGATAGTGATATCAACATCACCATTCATGCCTAATCTTAGAACAAGGCCTTTGTTATCAGTTATTTGGATTTTTACCGGAAAAGCCGTTCCCCCTCCCGCAGTTGGCTGCGATACATAGCCAACCTCAATAACATCACCCAAGATAACATCATCAGGATAGGCGTCAAGCACGATTTCACATTTTTGCCCCGTTTTTACCTGTGAAATATCTGCCTCGTCCATATTGGCAATAAAATAAGTAGGATCAAAGTCAGCTATGGTCAGCAATGGCTGTCCTGGTACAGCAGTTTGACCGACCACTGCACTCAGTTGGATCACCATTCCATCTATTGTTGCTTTTTGTTTTCCGGCACGCTTAAATTTAACAAGATCATCATCTTCTTCCACTATATCGCCCTCTTTAACATATACTTCCGTTATCTCGTCAGCGGCGGGCGGTAATAATTGTACTTGTCGATCGGGTTGAATAGCTCCCGATCCGGATATTGTCTCATTCAAGTCTCTTTTCTCAACTTTAACAGTTTTGACTTCCACCGGTTTCTCAATTGTACTCTGCCAGTACCACCAGGAAATACCTCCGATAACAGCAATAACAATAAGAGCGGTTAACCATTTCTTTATCATACGAACTCCTTTGCATTCTAATTATCAATAATTTCTTCTAATCTATATATGCTCAATAATAAGAGCATGAGCAGTAGTATAATCTACTATAATAAAATCATCAATTTTTAAAACTAAAGTTATCATGGTTTTTAAACCTCAAATATTATAACTTTCGTAAAAACAAAACTGACAAGAAAACCTGCTTTTGCCTGCCGTTTAAGCATTTTAGAACAAATTTCCAAAAATGTACAGGATAGGTCCCACCACTCCACCAACCACATATTTTGATTGTATTTAAACAAAAAATGCAGTAAATTAATATAAATATATATTATTGCAAAATCTCATTTGCGCTCGTAGCCAATAGAGTATAAGAGCTGAAGCTGATTCACAATAACAGGTGGGTCAGCTTTTATTATTAAGAACTTTAACAGGACAAATGAACTAATAGTTAATGGATTTAAAGGTTCGCCATCAGGAGAATTGTTCTATGAAAAGCAAGTATAGCAAATCAAACAGCATAATTGCCTGCTTTCTAACGCTTATTCTCATAATCAGCTTTCCTTTGACCGCTTATTCCGAGACCCAGACCAGTACCGAACAAACCACCAAACTGGAAATAAACAAGGGAAATGTAGAGGTAAAAAAGAAAGGTGACGAAAGCTGGGGTGAAGCTGAAGACGGCATGAAACTCAAAGCCGGCGATTCAGTAAAGACCCTTGAATCCAGTCAGGCAATTATTAACTATTTTGATGGAAGCATTACCCGTCTTGGTCCTAAAACCGAAGTGCTAGTAGAAGAAGAAAGCGCTGAATCAGGCGAACAACAAGGTGGCGTCCTTTTTTCCATCAAACAAATTGCCGGAAACACCTGGCATAGGGTCAAGAAGTTATTTGGAGGAGAGTCGCGGTATAAAGTAAAGACCCCTACTTCAGTTGCTACCGTAAGAGGAACTGTTTTTAGGGTTGATGTAGATGAAAACGGCCAGACTATTTATTATGTCTTTGACGGGGAAATCGAGATTGAACCCGAAATAGGGGAGATAATCCATCTTTCCACCGGTGAGAAGATTATTGTTGCCCCGGGAGTAAAATTGACTTCCGACATGATCCAAAAACTAACTTCCGAAGATTATGATGATTTCTACTGGTGGAACATGGGAGAAGATGCAAAATTGCTGGGCTCCGGAACAAACGTCGCAACTTCTGCGCCCGATGCGACCGGATCGGCTTCTTTAGGCACAACTTTTAAAAACCAACCGGTAGCCGCCCTCTCAGCTATTCCCATTCTTGCTCTACCCGGTGCCCCAGTATACTTCAACGCATCTTATTCTTTTCATAAAGATCCTTCGCACAACATTGTCGCATATCAATGGGATTTCAACAGAGACGGCATAATTGATTATGTCAGCAATTCCCCGACAGTTACTTACGTGTACCCGGCGTTTGGTCTTTACCAGGCTTCTTGTACAGTAGTCGATGACAATGTTCCGCCGCGAACTGCGACTGTAAAGGTTAACGTCGATATCAACGTTTCGGCAGACAGAGCCCCGGTTGCAGCTGCAGGCGGACCTTACATAATTAATGAAACCCAGGCTTTAGCTCTTGATGGATCAGGCTCCTATGATCCGGACGCAGCATACGGAGATACAATCGTTTCTTACTTATGGGACCTGGACGGCGACGGTATTTATGACGATGCTACCGGGGCATTAGCTAATCTACCTCCCGGGTTACTTAACCAAATAGGCATGATTGCCACCGATATAAACTACCCTGTCTCCATCAAGGTCACCGATAGTTACGGCCTAAGCTCTACCGCCAATACAACGATTACCATATATCCCGAATTGATTGTCAATATCACTAATCCCATAGACAGTTCAACAGTAAATCAGCGAGTGATTACTGTAACCGGTACGATTAATGATACCTCGATCACCAGCGCAAATCTAAATATCAATGGCCAAACTTCAGCGGTTGCAGTATCTAATGGCTCTTTTAGTCAAAGCATTAACCTGGCTTCCGGAAATAACACCATAATGGTTACCGCTACTGATTTTCGAGGTCAAATTTCCTCTGATACCATTGATGTTCTTGCTAACATAGAATTGGTAGGACTCTGGATTCAATTGGTGTGGGATAAAGACAATACTGACGTAGATTCACACCTAATATGCCCTGGTGGTACTTATTTTAGTCCGCCGGGCGATTGGTATTACTGAAGATAACCCTAGCTTAGATCAAGACGATACTGACGGCTATGGACCGGAAAACATCACCCTCCAACAACCGGAAGAGGGAACCTACACCTATAAAGTCCACTACTACTCGGATCACGGAAACGGACCAACTACCGCAACCATAATCGTCTATATAAACGAACAGCCTGCGGCCACGTTCTCAAAGGAACTCACCAGTAATGAAGTTTGGGATGTCTGCACCATCGACTGGCCTCAAGGAACAGTTACCGAGAATCAGTCAGGATCGGCAAGCTCTTCCCAATTTCTATCAAATCAAACAGGTGTATTGTCCGGTTCCTTTTCCGGTTCCGATACATCTTCATCCGCGCTTTCGGCGCCCTTAACTGATCCAGCCGCGCCCAATCAAGCCAATGAATTAAACAATTCAACGCAAGAAAACTCACCTGACAACTCACAGCAAAACCCCTCCGATACTAATGAAGTATCCGATCAAACTCAAGGTACGCCAACCAAATCTTCACAAGGAAGTGGGTCCGACTCTTCATCCGACTCATCTTCTCAGACAATACCCGAAAATACTTCGCCTACCGATACCATACCCGCCAGCTAAGCATTCTTTTACTTCTAATTCTTATTCTTACTATGTGACGCCCATGTAAATCAAGGCTTCATATCTACCGACATTTGCCATATTGGCAACTAGACAATAGCCAGCTTAACTTGATACTATTAGCCGAACAGAGAACAACATACCCATCAGACGAAAATCACTTCTAATCTGTGCTCTGTCATAATGCCCTAATTGCCAAAAGGTAGATACTATGCCGAATTTTCGAAAAATCAGGTCTTCTCTGATTAAACGAGGGTGGTTGGTCGGGCTAATCCTGGGTCTGGGGATTGGTCTTTTTCTCACTTTTGCGCTCTTTGCTAATGTGGAACTTCTTGCTGCTTGGCAGCGCTCACTAAGCGATTTTCTTTTTGTCAAAAATAAGCCTTCAAAACAAATAATTATTGTAGGTGTTGATGAAAAAAGCTTAGATAACATCGGACGTTGGCCTTGGGATCGTTCAGTTCAAGCCCGGTTAATCGATAATATTGCTGCAGGTGATCCCAAGGTAATCGGGATTGATGTAATGTACAGTGAGAAAACCGAATCGGAAGAGGATAAAGCATTATCGGACAGTCTTACTCGTAATAAAAACAACATCATACCGGTTTTGGCTAACCTGGAGGAAACTTCATCGGAGCACTCAATCATTCGTGCTTCCAGTGTTGAATACCCTGCAGATATCTTTCTCACAAAATCCGGAAATAACCTGGCTCACATAAATTCATACAGAGACCAAGATGGAGTTGTCAGATCTATTCCTCTAATGGTTGAATTCAAAGGAGACTATTACCCTGCACTTTCTTTGCTGTCTCTGACCAAATCATCTCCCTCTTACTTTAAGATTATGAATCACGGCGGAGACAATAGATATTTCCAATTGAAATCAAGAAATATACCGCTGGAACCCGGATCGAGAATGAGAATTAATTATGCAGGTCCGCCTGGGACTTTTACAAAAGTTTCCGCTACCGATGTCTTATCGGGAAATCTGGATAAAAACATCTTCAAAGACAAAATTGTATTGATTGGTGCTACCGCCAAAGCAATAGGTGATGAATGCGCCACGCCTACCTCGGAAGGTACCCAAATGAGCGGTGTGGAAGTACATGCAAATGCAATTAATACGATTCTGAAGGGGAATTTTATTATTGAGCAAGGATACCTGGTAACTATATTAATTATTCTCAGCATCTGCCTTGTCTGCGGATTAGTCTTTTCACAACTGAGAGCACTTTGGTCGGGTCTTATAGCCGTGGGTCTGGCTATTATCATCAGTCTTTTCGGATTAGCCCTGTTTGACCGCGGGATCATCGTTAATCTTGTATATCCACCCCTGGCAATACTTATAACTTACGCAACAGTCACAACCTATCGTTTTGTTTTCGAAGGAACAGAGAAGAAAAGAGTAGAAAACCTTTTTGGGCACTATGTAAAACCTGAGATTGTTAAGGAGATTATTGACACAGCAGATGAAGATATAATCAGGCTTGCAGGATACAGTCAAACGATAACTACTCTTTTTGCCGACATTAGGGGCTTTACCAGCATGTCAGAAAATCTTGAACCCAAAGAAGTCGTCAGCGTCCTCAATAAATATCTCAACTTTATGACAGAGACTATCTTTAAACATGATGGCACTCTCGACAAATATATCGGTGACGCAATAATGGCCTTCTTTAATGCTCCCCACGAGCAGCCTGACCATGCCTTAAGAGCAATCAAGGCAGCTCTTGATATGCAATGCCAGGTAAAGGAATTTCAAAATAACGGCAAATTGAGCGAGCTTCCATCAATTTGTTACGGGATTGGCATTAATACCGGGACAGCAGTTGTAGGAAATATAGGAGGAGCTAAACGCCATGATTATACAATAATCGGAGATAGTGTAAATTTGGCTGCCCGGCTCTGCGGAGCGGCCAAGGAGCATCAAATCCTGATTAGTCCCAGCACTTATCAACTTGTTAGAAAGTATGTTATTGCAGAGAAACTTCCGCCAATGAAATTTAAAGGAAAATCAAAACCAATGATTGTTTACAACGTCACCAGTCTAAAAACCTACTAGATTATCTTTTTCCCACATAAGTTCTGAATTCACTAAACCAGTCGCATATTTTATTAACAATAATGTTGGCATAGATACTCTCTTTTGATATGCTTTTTAACGGATTGACCATAAATTCTTGTTTATTATTATCCGGAGGAAAGATGAACCCAAAAGTTGCCATAATCGGAGGAACCGGAGTATGCGATCCCTCCTTACTCACAGAAGCAGGCGAAGAAACCATAACGACTCCTTATGGCAAAGCCAGGTTATATATTGGAAAATGGGATGATCATGATGTAGTTTTTTTACCCCGGCATGTCTCAACAAAAGGAGAACGAGGGAAACACTATATGTCTCCTCACAAAATAAATTACCGGGCAAATATTTGGGCTCTTAATGATATCGGAATAGAAAGAGCAATCGGTACCGCGGCAACAGGCAGTCTTGTTCCTGAAATGAAACCGGGTGGAATTGCCATCCCAACCCAATTCATCGACTTCACCAAATCCCGTCCTTCAACATTTTATGAGGAAGAATCGGTATGCCATATAGATATGACCGAACCATATTGCCCGGAAATCAGGAAAGCTCTATTTGAATCAGCTTTGGAAGAAACCGATCTGTGTTTTTCTTCAGCTGTTTATGTCTGCACGGAAGGACCCCGTTTTGAAACACCGGCCGAAATACAAGCATTTAAAATGCTGGGAGGCGAACTTGTTGGAATGACCAGCGTACCCGAGGTGGTCCTGGCCAGAGAACTGGAAATTTGCTATGCGGGTGTCGCTATCATTACCAATATGGCAGCAGGTATAAGTCAAGGGCATATTTCCACAACCGAGGTTGAAGATATGATGAAAATCATGATGCCCAAACTGGATTTGATCTTGAAAAAAACCCTGGGTAAATTGCCTGCCACCCGATCCTGCGAATGTAAAAGTGCACTAGAAGATACCCAAATGTAAATTAAATCTCTTCCCGGAGTTTTTTGGCAAAAGCCTTTGCCTTTTCAATAATTTCTCTCTCATCAACTGTCTGCATTTTCCCGTTTTCCAACACTAGTTTGCCGTCTATTAAAACAGTTTCCACATCTCCGCCATTTACCACATATACCAAATGAGAATAAACATCATACAGAGGCACCAAATGAGGCTTGTCCATATCCAGTAAAATAATATCCGCCTTTTTGCCGGATTCAATTGAACCTATCTCATCTTGAAGACCAAGCACCTCCGCTCCTCCACGGGTTGCCATCCAGACAACGTCCTTTGCCTTTAATGCAGCAGGATCCTTTCTAAAGGCTTTTTGAAGCATGGATGCGGTTGTCATCTCTTCAAACATATCCAGATCATTATTGCTGGACGCACCGTCTGTGCCCAATCCTATCTTCACACCGGCTTCCAGCATATCCACCACCGGGCTTATACCGGTTGCCAGCTTCATATTGCTCTGAGGATTATGGCAAACTCCCGTTTTTGTCTTTACCAGTATCTCAATGTCCTTTTTTGAGACCCAATTAACATGGGCCGCACTGGTTCTCTCCCCCAAGAAACCCAAGCTCTGTAGATACTCAACCGGGGACATACCGTGATCAGCCTTTATCTTTTCAACCTCCCAATTTTCTTCAGCAAGATGAACATGAAGAAGCACATCATACTTGTCGGCCAATTCCTTCGCCGATTTCAAAAGCTCCGCCGAACATGTATAAAGGGCGTGCGGCGCGACTGCAGGTACTATAAAATCATCATCCAGCCAATCTTTTATAAACTTTTCGCTTTTCTTTAAGCCTTCCCGGGGATTCTTGCTTATTGGAGTCGGGGAATCCAAAAGACCTTCACCGAGGACTGCCCTCATTCCAATCTCTTTTATACTACGCGCAGCCGAATCCTCGGCAAAGTACATATCACAAAAGACGGTTGTACCGCTTTTTACCATCTCAGTAGCAGCCAATTTAACCGCTTCGTGTACAAAATCAGGATTAACAAACTTTGCCTCCGCCGGCCATATATGCTTTTCCAACCACTCCTTGAGGGGCAAATCATCGGCAAGACCGCGAAAATAGACCATGGAAGCATGGGTGTGCGTATTAACAAGCCCTGGCATCGCTAATTTGCCTTCAGCTTCAATAACTTTATTTGCTGTATAATTCCCCTTGATATCCCCGGAACGTCCTACAGAAACGATTTGATTGCCCTCAATGGCAATTCCACCATCAGTAATAAAGGAAAGATTATCGTCCATTGGCAAAACGGAACATCCTAAGATAATTACATCGACTTTCTTCAATTTATTCTCCTTTCAAACTCACCAAAATATGAATTATAGCAATTTATTGATTTAAAATAATCAGCTCAATTTAGAATTCTACCCTACTCAAAATCTTCTTGCCAATTCATTATGAATGAACTTTCTATAAATCCTCTACTTATTGACAATTATCTTGACGGAAACAAATAAAAGTTCTAAAATATCGATAGTTGTCGATATATAGATACAAAGTAAACTTTCAACCCGCTAAACGGATATCAATCAAAGGATAAAGGAAGCTACATATGGAAGAACTGGAAAAGGCTTTTAAGGCTCTTTCCAATATAAATAGGCTTAGAATTCTCGATCTGCTTAAACAAAGGAAACTTGGTTGCCGGATAGACGAGTGCGGGGATAAGTGCGATCTTGAAAGCAACAGCTGCGTTACCGAGATAGCCCGGGAATTCAACCTGGCCCAATCAACCATTTCTCACCATCTAAAGGAACTCTATAACGCCGGAATCATAAAAATGGAAAAGCAAGGCCTTTGGGTGTACTGCTCTTTAAACGATGAAAAACTGGAGCAATTAAGATCCTTCTTTAATATTGATGATCTTAATGATATACAAAAATCCAAAAGGAGAAAAAATGGATAACAAAAAGCAAAAAGATCTAGTGAGAGAAGCTTACAGTAAAATCGCTAAATCCTCAGGAGAACAATCTTGCTGTTGTTCTTCTAACTTATCTGCCGGTGAGGTTGCCAAAAAAATCGGGTATACGGAGGAAGAATTAAAATCCGTACCCGAGGAAGCCAATTTGGGACTGGGCTGTGGAAATCCTACAGCCATAGTCAATCTTAAACCCGGAGATACAGTTCTTGATCTTGGTTCAGGAGCCGGCTTTGATTGTTTTCTCGCATCAATTAAAGTCGGGGACAGCGGAAAAGTAATCGGTGTTGATATGACAACCGAGATGATTGAGAAAGCCACATCCAACGCAGAAAATGCAGGTTATAAAAATATCGAATTCCGACATGGCGAGCTTGAAGATTTGCCGGTTGAAAATGATTCTATCAATGTCGTTATTTCAAACTGCGTAATCAATCTGGTGCCGGATAAAGAAAAGGTTTTTAAAGAAGTACACCGGGTTCTTAAGAACGGCGGGAAAATGTGTGTCTCCGATATTGCTCTCACAAGAGACTTGCCTGATTTCATAAAGACCAGCAAGAGTGCCTATGTCGCTTGTGTTGCCGGAGCAATTAAACTTAAGGATTATCTTGCTCTTATTGAAAAAGCCGGTTTCTCTGATATCAGAGTTGTTTCTGAATCCTCTTATTCCTGCCTTACCGAAGAGACTCTTGATCCGCTAGGTCAGGAAGCGATTAAGGAATGCGGGCAAGATTTTAGAATACAGGATTTTTCAGATTGTATTCTAAGCGTAAAAATCGAAGCTTATAAGAAGTAAAAAGCGGAAACAATCAGATTTAAGTTTTGTCTGATGAATCTGACGAGGGATACTCATACCCGGTAACTTCAGCCGGGCCACCTATGAGATGAATCTCGCTAGCCTCATGACTAAAGAGATATGATT